>OLND01003032.1_pt1 | contig 13910 bp, 10 predicted proteins | sample 1672031 | NCBI WGS metagenome assembly OLND01 (sample SAMEA3136638, study PRJEB25190) | human gut metagenome | biome: human gut; feature: human-associated habitat; material: faeces | place: Austria | collected 2013
ATTTCTGTGCATGATTGGGGACGCCACTCCCTTGGATACGCACTCAAACCAAAAATGAAAGCGGTACGAATGCAGAGCAAGACCGCCACGTTCTAACCGCAATTCCTCCCATCCTTGGTCTGCCACGACACAGTGTCCGGTATGGGAAAGGTTATTTTTAACTGATGGTCCTCTCAACAGTACCAGGATCTTCTGGATTTTTTCTATCATGTAGTTGTTTCAACGGATAACTTGGACTTCCGCCTCTGATCCGTCTTTCTTCGTAATAAGAACATTCCGTTCTACTTTAAATATGATAGATTTAGAAAAAAAAGTTTTTCACATATAAAAAAAAGAGCCTAAATTAATAGGCCCTTACATTTTGCTTTGATGGCACAAACAGGATCACCGACATTATAAAAACAAATACCAAATATTTTTTCCATTTTTTCATAATGATTCTTCTTTCAAAAAAAAATACTTCATATTAAATATGAAAGATTGAAAGGCAAAAAAAAGACGGTCATTTGACCGCCATTCTTACATTATATTAAATCCCCGAAATCCCAAATTTCTGTCTCATTCTCCCCAGAAATTTCAGGCATGACTTCTATGTCTTTCTCCATTTCTTTTTCGATCTCATCAATGTCATCATCATTCAAAGTAAGATCAATGTGATCAGACGACTCTTTTTTACATAATTTTGCAATCACAATTGTGATTCCTCCTACAATGGCAGCAGGGATTAAAATTTTCTTGATATGTTTCATTTTTTTTACTTCCTTTCTTTTTGCTTAAAAAAAATTCTTATATTTCAAATATGAGATATTTGCACAAAAAAAAGAGGCATGACATAAATCATGCCCCACTCTTATATAAGAGCAGCCTCGTCGGCCAAAAATTATTTAATTTTTACCTTTTTGGAATTGCTCCAACTTCCATAGATCTTTACCTTTCCAACCTGTTTGTAAGCTCGGATCTTCACATATACTTGTTTTTTACGTTTCAATCCTTTGATCTTATACGTTGTTTTCTTGGAAAGCTTGTATTTGGAAGATTTAAAGTTTTTCTTATAAGAGTAACGAATCTGATATCCAGTAACGCCACCACCATTTTTTCTAATATAAAGTGTTGCTGTTTTCTTACCAGATTTTATCTTCTTTAAAGAAGTTTTCTTTGGAGCGATCTTAAATGTTTTTGTAATTGTTCCCTGGTGATTGCCGATTCCAATGATCTTCATTGTGACGATTCCACAGTTTTTATTATTACTATAAGTAATCTTGTAGTCTCTTCCTTCTGTTAAAACCTCATTACCAGATCTTACGATCACTTTTCGAGTGATATTCTTTCCATTATAAATCGCATTTTCTGGATCTGTTGCGATCGTAAGAGATTCCTTTTTAGTTTCTGTTGTAGAATCGTTATGAGAAGGGTTCGTATCTTCAGATGGTTTTACAGGAGTTTCTGTTTTATGGATCGTGTAAGTATAACTTAAGCTGCATCCTTTATAATCTCCTAATCCAGTGATCTCAACTTTTGCTGTCCCTGGATTGATATTGTTGGAATATGTAATCTTATAATCAGTATCTTCTTTTAAAACAACATCCTGATGATCAGATACAACTTGTCCAATATCAAATTTTACTTCTTTTCCCGTCCATTCTAAAGTTCCTAAGTTTTGCCCATTTTCATATCGACCGCTATGGAATGTTTTGTTTTTGATCGTATAATGATATATTTTTTCAGTTCCTTCAAATTGTCCCATTCCTATTACTTTGACTGTTGCAGTTCCAGGATCTACATTATCAGAATATCTGATCATATAATCAGTTCCTTCTACTAATGCACGATTGCAATGTTTACATTTTAGATTTTCTGGATGCCTTCGGATTTCTTCTCCTGTCCATTTAAATGTTCCAAGGGAAGCCTCTTCATCTAACTTTTCATCATAAAATCCGCCATATCCACAGTCCTCTTCGATTTCAAAGGAAAACTCATAAGAATTATCTTTGTATTCTCCAAGTCCTGTAACTTTTACTGTAGCAGTACCTGGTTCTACATTGTTGCTGTAAGTAATCGTATAGTCTTTATTCGCTTCCAGACGTTTTCCAGATGCATCTACAACAGTCCCAATATCATATTTTGATTCTTTTCCCGTCCATTTGACCTTTCCTAAAGAATCTCCATTTTTATGATTTTCTACTGTAAATGTTTTATGTCCAATCGTATAAGTGAAGCTCTGTTCGTAACCCTTATATTTTCCAATTCCAGTAACTTTCATTGTCGCTTTTCCCGGATCAATGTTGTTGCTGTATTCAATGACATAATCATTACCAATTTCTAATTCTTTGTTACAATGTTTACATAAGATTTTTCCAAGATAAGGCTGCACATCAGATCCTGTCCAATCAAATTTCCATAAATCTGTGCCATTTTGATGCATTTCTGCATAAAATCCGCCATATCCACAGTCTGGTTCGATCGTATAAGTGAAATTCAGCTCGCATCCCTTGTAATCATTGATTCCGATTATTTTTATGGATGCTGTTCCTGGTTCAATATTATCTGTATATTCGACCTTATAATCTTTTTCTTTTTCTAAAACTGTTTCATTATGATCGGACACAATATTTTCTGGAAGATAATTTACTTCTTTTCCAGTCCATTTCACAGTTCCAATATTATCATGGTTTTGATGATGATTTAGATGAAATGTTCGATGTTCGATCGTGTAAGTAAAACTCTGCTCATATCCTTTGTATTTTCCAATACCTTTTACTGTAACAGTAGCTGTTCCAGGATCTATATTATTCTTATATTCCAGTTCATAATCTGTTCCTTCAGTTAATTCCTTTTTACAATGCGAACAACGAATTATTCCAGGTTTTTTTCTGATTGGATCGCCTGTCCATCTTACAGAACTTAAATCACTTCCATTGTTAACATTTTCTACATAAAATCCATTATAACCGCAGCTTTCTGCGATCTTATAAATGAACGTTAGATCACATCCTTCATAATCGCCCATTCCGATCACTTTTACTGTAGCTGTTCCAACATTGATATTATCAGAATAAACAAGTTTATAATCAATACCTTCTTCCAGCACTCGATTATCATAATCAGATAATACGTTTCCGACACTAGGATTTATTTCTTCTCCTGTCCACTCTTTATCATCTAATGAATCGCCATCCTTTTTTCCATCAATATGAAACGTTTTGTTTTCGATGGTATATGTGAAAGTAAGCGAACACTTTGCATATTTTCCAAGTCCTGTGATTTTTACAGTAGCAGTTCCGGGATTCGTGTTATTTTCATATTCCAGTTCATAATCTGTTTCCTGTTTTAAAACACTACCGTCATCTTCAGAAACGATATCTCCAATGGAAGGCTTTACAGAACTACCCGTCCATCGAAAACTTCCAAGATCTGTACTGTTTTTGTGATCTTTTGCATAAAAGGCAGAATCTGCCTTTTCGGTCACTAGCTTAATAGACCAGTTTCCAAAATTAGTCCCCATGTCATAGAGATCGCCTAATTCTCCATTGGCATAAATATAGCTTTGTCCTTTTTCTAATGTCGGGATATAAAGTTTTTTTCTGCCATCTGAAATGGATCCCTCAGCTCCAAGGCCGGCACTGTCTTCATTACTATCGATCATTACCATGATCGCAGCTTTTTTTACATTGATCTCTTTCGTGATCTTTTCTGTATGATATCCCGGAAAATCTAAGGCCTTTTTCTCTGTGATCGCCTGTTTGTTCCCGATATCTAATGATCCATCATCTTTGACCGGAACATAAAACAACTGATATTGTGCTCCTGTTTCTGCTTCATAAAATGTTACTTCTTTTAATTTCTCTCGTTTCTTCAAAGAAAAAGAGTTGATAAATCCGACTTGTGAAGTTCCATCATAAGTTACCTGAGGATAAAGCGCTCCGCTTTCATCCAGGTTGTAGATTGTATCATCATCACTGACTTCTTCATAGCTTCTGATCGTACAGGAAGGGATCAAGGATTTATCCTGATAAGATACCCAGAAATATCCGTTATCTCCAATGTTATTTCCCCAACTATTTCGAACCAACCATGCTCCATTTTTAGTCACACCCTTAAAATGATCCGCACTGTAATCATCATCCCATCCTACGATCAGAACTTCGTGATTCGAATCATTTCGTGCATTATCGTCATTATTGTAATAAGACACCTTGTCTTTTTGGATCATACTACTGTCCCATGTGATTCCACAGGTAACACTTCCATTATTATAAACTGCCTGTTTTACTGTATTGACGGTTTCACTGTTTAAAGCGCCATTTGCATCATCTGTTGTTTTAAAAAACTGTACATCTGTTGCACGATAATTTCCTTTTGCATTTAAAATAGATGGAATGATCTGCAGAGTTGATTTTGTTGTATCATATGGGAAAAGGCTATCTGATACTGGACCGTATCCAGATGTAAAATATCCTGAATACATATATTCATTTCCACCAGTATCTTTACTTGTGATCTGATATCCTGTATCTCCATTTTTCGATAATCTCTGAATCATATGTTCTTCTGAATAATCTGTATTGCTCCCTGTTTTTTTATCCACTGCATATTCAAAGCTTCCTGTCCCTGCAAATGCCCAACAGGTTCCAAATGGGTTTTGATCACGAACGTCTTTTTCCATTGATCCATAATGTGCTGGCAACTGTGCTGCTTTCTTCAATTTTGACTTAGGATTTGTCGCATAAGATTGTCCTGCAGGTTTAATATATCCATATTTTGAAGCTTTTGAATTTTTTACTTCTACTTCAAATTTTGAATTGCTGTTTGTATTTTGTGATGCTTTCACTAAGACTGTTGGCGGCATCTGATTGAGACACATGCTCATTGCTAATCCTGTTACTAATAATCGCTTTCGTATCATTTACTTTTACTCCTCCTGTTATTTTCTATTTTACGAAAAATCACAATTTTTGTCCATCTTTCTTCTATCTTAAATATGAAAGATTTATTCATTTATTTTTTTCACATATAAGATTTTTGTCCAAAAGAAAAAAGAGCCTGTTATGACTCCTTTTTCTCCAGAATATTTTGCAATTCATAATAATAATCAGAAGGATTTGCATCTTTTCCTCGAAACATACTTGTTGTGATAACAAATAAGCGCTCTTTTGCTCTCGTCATACCAACATAAAACATCCTTCGCTCTTCTTCTAATTCCGGTGTTGTTTCTGCTTTTTCATAAGGGGTAATCCCTTCGTTGACATCGATCATAAAGACGACTTGATACTCTAATCCTTTACTTCCATGCATGGTTGTTAGATTGACTGCGTCTTTTTCTTCATCAATGGAAACTGTTCTTTTGATGGTTGCGGTATATTCTTTTGCACGTTGCTGCCATTCTTTCATGGAATCACATTCTTTTGAATCTTCTTCCAGATCATTTAGAATTTCTAATAAAAGAGTTTCATCTTCCCCTTTATATTCTGCATAAGAGATCAATCCTTCTTCATAATTTAATGTTCTTTTGATATATCCAACCTGTTTTTTGAAATCTAACACCTTTAATTTTCGGATCTTTCTTTCTACAGCTTCAATATTCTTTTTGATATATGGTTTTCCATGATCAAATCCCCACTGCTTCAGATCATCTAAAGATTTGCATTCTTTAAAAGCATCATTTGGAATATAAGCAGTTGGACGTTTTAATGCTCTGGTCCATCGTGCCATGCTTTTGGATCCTTTGGCTAATTCCATAAAGTTAAGAATATCATTGAAGATAAAATGATTGTAGATATTGATCACATCTTCAATCTTTGCCTGAAATGGAATGTCTTTTTTTACTAATTGATCAATCACTGTTTTACTTTCTCGGTTTGTCCGATAGATCACAGCCATTTCAGAGTATGGAACACCTTTTTTGTATAATTCATTGATCTTTTTTATGATCCATGTATTCTGCTCTTTGTCATTTGGTAGCTGCTGTAATTGGATTTTGTATCTTCTTTTATGAAAACTCTTAATATCCTTTGGAAATCTTGTTTTGTTATACTCAATAAACTTCTTTGATGCGGCAACAATATTACGATCAGAACGATAATTGATATTCAGGACTACCTTTTTCGTCTTTGGATATGTTTTTTCAAAATCAAGCATGATCTCTGGTTTTGCTCCTCGAAAACGATATAAAGACTGATCATCATCTCCGACAACACAGATATTTTTTCTCTTTTCAGCGATCATGTTAAAAATTTCAGCCTGTACATTGTTTGTATCCTGAAATTCATCGATCATGATATAATGAAATGTCTCCTGTACATCTGCTAATACATCTTTGTGTTTTTTTAAGTTATCCCGGCAACGAAGTAACATATCATCAAAATCGATCTTATGTTCTTTTTCTAAAACTTCCTGATATCCTTCCATCATTTTTTTAACCTGATATTCAGATACATCAAATTTTGAATAATTGATATCTTTTCCATCACAGTTTTTAATGTAACCGATCGCCTTGGCAATATCTGCAATAAATTTATTGTAATCTAAAGATGCAAAATCGTATTGTTTTGCTAATGCATATAGAATGCGATATTTTTCGTTTTCCTGTATTAATTGGGAATAGTCATATCCAAAATAGCTTACTAAAATCTGAAAACAGATAGAGTGGATCGTACCAAAATGAACACCAGTATATTGATCCGGATCCTCTTCTTCCAGACATAATTTTTGGAAACGGATACCCATTTCTTCTGCAGCAGATTTTGTAAATGTTACAACAAGAATCTTGCTAGGATCTATATGATGTTCCTCAATTAAATTTTTTGTACGATTTACGATCACTGTTGTTTTCCCTGATCCTGGGCCTGCAATGATCAATAATGGACCTTCTTTATGATGAATTGCTTCTGTTTGTGCTTCATTAAAACTCATTAAATTTCTCCTTTCATCTCATGTTCCAATATAAATATGAGATTTTTAGAGAAAATTAAAATTCACATATAAAAAAATACACCATATGTTATTATTAAACTTCCGATGGGCAGCCAATGTTTAAATTGGTAGAAGCATTTCAATACATCATATGTTATTATTAAACGTTGACTTACCTGCACTACTGAATCCGCCCATCATAGATTTCAATACATCATATGTTATTATTAAACCAACGAAAAACCGCCATTCTTATATCTTCTTGATTCTTAAAAAAAACGATTTTAAGCCATTTTCTCAACATTTTACCAAGCATCTCTTGAAATTCGTCTATTTCTAAGAAACCATGCATTTACGTCATTTTTCAGACTTTTTCAAAAAAAACACTTGGTAAAAATTCTTCTTTCATTATAAATATGAGAGATTTTTGTTAGAAAGTTTTTCATATATAAGATTTTTAATACATACAAAAAAAGAGCAGCCTAAGCCACTCCTTTTCCTATGAATCATAATGTCATTTCTTCAAAACTCTCAAAGTAAGCTTTTCCGTTATTGATTGTAACGGTTTGATTTTGCTCTTTTAAAGCTTTTTTGATTGCCTCATTTTCGGCTTTCAATTCTGAAAATCCTTTTTCCATATCTCTGTATTTCGTGAAAAGTTTATCTGCTGATTCTTTAAAATTAGTAAATTCAGTTAATAACGCTTGTATCATTTCCATATCAGTTGCTTCTTCAGTTACAACATTAACTGGAGTTTCTTTGATTGGATCGATAACTTCTCCTGAAAGATCAGAAAATGTTTCTTGTGGAGTAAAGTAAATAATTTTCTTTTCTGGATCATATAATACTCTACATTCTGTGCAATCTACTTTCATGCGATCAAAAAACTCTTTACTTACAAAGATATCTTTATTTTTAGTTTCAATTACATAAGATAGTTCATTTCCATAGAAATGATGAAATCCTTTTCCATACATTTTCTTAAGATCCTGAATAGAAAACAGTTTTTCTGCATCTTCATCATTGGTTTCCTTTATGGAAATATACTGCTGCCCATTATTACAATAAGTAACAATATATTTTCCCTCAGATTCCATTTTAATTGTTCGACTGGAAAGGGAATCATTAAGCATAACTAAATTATCAAAATCAATTTCTTGATAAATAGTTTTTTCTTTCTTAGGAACTTTTGGTGGTTCGAATTCACTTCGTTCTGTAGCATTAAGTCTTCCTTTTAAAAAGAATGTATTTTCATTTATTTGAAAAATCTGACTTGATTTTGTTTTTCCGAGATGATATGTATTGAATAACACGTTAGGAATCTTATATTTTCCATTGTAATCGCCATTCGCATAAAATTTATCATCTTCAGGATGATTTGTTAAACGAATCACCATTCCTTTTGGCAGACATGTGAATTCTGCGTACTCATATTCATCAGATTTTAAGAATATCCATCCGTTATAATAACTTCTTGGATCTTTCTTTAAGCAGTTTGATAATTCAATTTTTTCCCCATTGTAAACGATTGCATTTGACATAATTTGTCTCCTTCCATAATTTTCTCTGTAATCAGAGAACCCTAAAATAATATTTTTTCTCCTGTCTAATTTTTGTTTTAGATGACCTTTTTAAATACCTGGATATCATCATTTAACATTTTCTCACTTTTGATAACTTCTAATAAAAAGCATCCCATAAGATTTTCTAACTGTTTGTTATCACAAACGTTTAAGATTCCTGTCAAAAAATAATTTCCTGTTTCTTTACGACACTTTGAATTAAGATCACAAATAACTCTTCCTGCTTTGCTAAGAAGTTTTTCGGCTTCTTTTTCTTCTCCTTTTAAACAAGACTGTAGATATTTCTTTAAATAATTAAAGAAAACATCAATTTCTTCTACTGTACTTGCATTTCTAGTGTTTCCTGTAAAGTTTTTAAAATTTTTAAAATTAAGCATAATTTGCCTCCTTAAATAAATTGATTGTTGTTAATTTTTCTCATCTCTTCAAGCATACCGAATAAATCAAGTTTTGTTTGATCTTTAATTCTTTGCATGCTTTTGATTTCGCTACTTTCTTCTTGATTAATAGTGACTGTTTTTCTTGCTTTTTCAAACGGATCAAAGTAATCATCCATAATTTCATCTTTTTGTTTTTTAGGAATGATTAGCATTGTTTGTTCATTTACTTTTTTAAGAGTAAAATGATCTCCTCTCCTCATATTCGATTTTTTTAAAAACATTCTTGGGATAGTCAACTGTTGTTTTGGGACAAGACAGTATGCATCATATTCAAATACATCCTGCTCTTTGTCTTGATTCATCAGATTTTTTAACAACCTGTCTTGATGAATATCTTCTACTGGAATTTGCGTGATCCGCATATATAATTTGGTTCCTTGATGAATTTCAACATGATATCCATGTTCTCCTCTAAAAAATGGCAAGTCTTGCTTTTGAATACTGATCGCATCCTGATTTGCTTTTACTAATCCACTCTTAGAAGTCCGTTTTGAACGTTTCCTCATTCCTATTTCTTTTAATGTTGATTTTTTCATTAAAATACGTTCTCCTCGTTTGAAGAATGAATAATAGGAACCTAATAAAAGATCTGATTCGTCAATAAACAGTTTTAATGTGGTTTTCCCTTGGGCAAGAATTCTTTTGGGATATGACATTTCAGAGTAAGGAGTTTTTGATATCATATATTTTTCTTTACTTAATTTAGTAAAATATAGATAATCTCCCGCCTGAATCCCATCAAAATACTTCTTAAAAAACGAAACACTCAAAAATTTCGATCCACTTCTAGCAGCTCCTGAAACTTTTCGAATTTCAATAAACTGACCTTGTCCTAATTGGACGCCTAAATTATGATTCATATGTTTTTCCTTTCTTTCTCTACATCGTCAATAATTACACTGTAAATATGTAAGTTAGGTCATAGTCATAACTGCAGGAAATCTTATATGTGATTCAGATTTTTTTTAAAATAACTCATATTTGTAATAGAAGACTAAGAAAGGGGTTTATTTATGAGAAGAAAATTAGTTAGTTCACTTTTATGTATGATGATGATGTGCACTGTTTGCACACCTGCATATGCCGATGAAACCGTAACAGCGGATACTTCTGTCACCACAGAAGTCGCAGCAACTGAATCAACGACAGCGACTGTAACTACCACAGCAGCACAAAAAAAAGTTCAAAAATTAGATAAGAAAGCAAAGAAAACAAATACTAAAAAAAAGAAAAAGAAAGCAAATACGAAAAAGTCAAAAAAAGAAAAGAAAAATAGCAAAGAAAAGAAATCATCTAAGAATTCTAACAAAAAAGATTCATCCTTTGTTCAGGAAGCACCAAAAAAGAAGATCACTTTTGTCGTAAAGAAAACACAAGGACAATTAGAAAAGTTGGCAAAAGAAAAACGAGCTGCTGCAGAGCAGATAAAAGAAAAAAAATCAGAGAAAAAAGAATACCAAGAAAAACTTCAGATGATTCAAGATTTTTATACTCAATGGAATTATGGATCATATATCGGAATTCAAACTTCTTCTGATCAGTCCTTAGACAACCTAAATGATCTAGCAGATCAGACAATAAAACAATTAGCAGATAACTTAAATGATACGGAACTGATGCAAGCATCTATGAATTATCACTTTGGATTACAGGATCAGAAAAACATTTTGATCATGATGGATTCACAAGATTCCATAGATCTACAACCGATTATTGAAAAGAAAAAAGCATCTTATCAATCTTCCATTCAGTCCATAGAGCAAGAAATTAAAAAGTTAAAAACGTCGATTCAAGTAGCAGATCATAGTATGAAATTGATTGAAAATAAAAAATCAATCGTATTTGATCCCATGAATTTATTAAAAAAGAGTAATCTAACAAAAGATAAGGCAAAGAAAATTCTGAAAGGGACTGCCTTAGAAGATTGTTCCGACTACTTTATCGAATGTGAAGAAAAATATGGAGTAAATGCAATTGGAATTATGGCGATCGCTGTTCATGAAAGTGCGTGGGGAACGAGTCGAAGAGCTCAGGAAGATCATAATCTTACCGGATATGGCGTTTACAGTGATTCTGCAAAGGGGATTAATGCCCCATCCAAAGAAGATAATTTGTTAATGACAGCAAAATTATTAAAAGAGTCTTATCTTACAAAATCAGGAAGTCATTACAAAGGAACTAGCCTTATGGCAGTCAATGAGAGCTATTGCACGAGTGGAGACTGGGCAATTAATGTAACAACTCATGCATATACTTTAATGGATCGATTATGATCCGACACAAGAGACATTTTGGAATATTCCAGAATGTCTTTTTTTTAAATACGCACACAAAAAAAAGGAAGCATCTTTCGCTCCCTTTTTTTTTATTCTCCAAGAATCGTAAGTCCTTCTCCTTTTTTGTAATAATATAATGTTGGATATCCATTCATTTTCTTTAATTTTTCTGGATGTCTTTCATACTCATCATATGATAGAAATGCAATATTACGATTATTAGGCAATTTTAACACGATCTCATCATATTCAATAGAGTCAAAAATTCTATCCATATATTTAGGGAATAGAAATAACTGTGTGACCGGTTCTCCATTCTGTTCTGTTAAAATATCTGGGAAATTCTCATTTTTCATGATCTTGAAATGATAACCACGCTGCACATTCATTCTTGCAACATCATAAGCATCAGACTGTAAAGGCTTTAAGAAATTTTCTAACTCTTCCAGCTTTTCTCCTTTAATCTTGATATTAAAATTCTTAAAATATGATCGTAAATAAAATACAGGTTCAAATTTCAAATCTAATACTTCGATATAAGGATCTTGTTCCCTACTTACTGGCAACATTCTTAAATATTTCAGATTTTTATGCATTGTGTCAATATCAGAATCCACATTGTAACAATGATAATAAACGTAATAATGCTGAATGATCATTTTTGTCAGCAGATCTTCATCATTCTGGATTGATTTTTTTACTTTACTATCAATTTCTGCAAGATTGATATCGGCCATCGTAGTATCCACATTTTCCACTTTCAAATGGATGATCTGTTCTCCCTTTTCGTTTAGATATGTTGAAATCCTTGGATTTTCATAATGATCCAATAACGCTTTCTCCACAATTTTATTATCAAACTGTAACATCTTATTCTCCTTTCTCTGTTCGTCATTTATTTAAATTATAACATATAAAATAAGTATGACAGATAAAATGAACTATAATTTTTCTCTATGATTAATTAACTTGATATTCTGTTGCTCCTGATGAAAGATACGTCACTAAATTAAAAGCGATCGTTCCTTGACCAGAGCTCACGTTGTCAGATCCAAAATCATACTCTTTTGCAACTTGTAACAAATATGGATCATTTAATTCCTTTGCAAGTTTTTCAATGTGCTGGTTGATCTTGCTATGATGTTCAGTATCTGTTGACAATCGCTTTGTTCCAGTATAAACAACTGTTAATGGAAGCTTTTTCTCAAAATCATTCATATCATTTGTTGTTTCAAGATAAAATGAATGAATGATCTGATCTCTTACTTTTTCCTTGTTTTTTAAAGTTTCTTTTTTGTGATCGATCTTTTTCTTCTTTTTGATCTTTTTAACTCCTTTTGATAGCTTAGAAACCTTTTTTTCTTCTTTTACATCTGTATTCTTATTTGATCTAACAATCCAGAATGGGCCACCAGCTCCTGCTGCTTTTGATTCTCCGATCACGTCTTTTAAAGCATACTTAAACTGGCTTCTTCTTCTACTTCCAACATCTGCAACTGTTACCTGATCATCCTGGTCAATTTCTACTAAAGCGATAAAATGACCACCATTTGTAAAATATCCAGGTCCCATTAATCCAATAACAAAGTTACCATTTTTTAATGCAGCTTTAATTTTTTCATAATCTGTTCCTGCACCTTCACATTGTAATCCAAAGTGCTCTACCATGGCAGGGATTCCTTCATGCACAGATCCTGCAGATGAATAATATCCATTTTGTGATCCCCAAGACGCAACATCAACTGGTGTTACCCATTTTGATGTAAGATTTGTAATGCATACAGCGATCGCACTTGGACCACAACCAGCAGAATGAATACTTAAACCACTATGGTTCCATGCCTCATCTGCCTGATTAAAATAAACATAGGATCCAACATATTCTTTATGATTTTTCTTTTCCAAAGACATTTCAGCATAAGTTTTGATTGATTGTTGTTCCGTATTATGCTTCTTCTTGTTTTTCTTTTTTGTATTATCTGCCTTCTTTTTCTTATTCTTCTTGGATTTTTTCTCTTGCTTTGTTTTTTTTGCCTTTTTCTTCTTTTTGTCTTTATGTGTCTCCTTTTTGTGTGTTTCATGTTTTTGATGTGTTGTTGTTTCTGTTGTACTTTCTTCAACATGAGTATCATTCGTAGGGCTTTCAGTTATTTCCGTAGATGATTCTGGCTGCGCCTGATCTTGCATGATCACACTTTTTTCTTCTGCATGTAAATTTACGTTCGGTGTCATTCCCATCATACATGCTGCTAGTGATAAATAAAGTAATTTCTTTTTGTACATCAAATGCCTCCTTATTTCTTTCCTATTACAAATATGAGAGATTTGACAAAGAAAAAAAATCACATATAAGAAAAAACCACAGGCAAACCTGTGGCTGGAATTCTTAGTATTAAAGCTCCTGTGAATTGTGTAAATTTTCTCTTGTTTCAATTTTCATTTTTTTTTGACTAGTTACTCTTACTTTGAGAAATAATTTTTTTTGTTATTTTAATTGCAATACAATTCTTCTGTTGTCCTATATTCATTTTGTATTTAAATCAAAATGGTGTAAAAATGGTGTAAATTATGTATTTTTGTATTACGTTATTATGCGTTAAACAGCATTTTTCAACAATTTTCTTATTATTATCATTATTATTAGATTTATTAGTTGGATGTATGTTATTTACTGTATTTGTAACAAACCCAATCATCGTATT
>OLND01003034.1_pt1 | contig 13893 bp, 12 predicted proteins | sample 1672031 | NCBI WGS metagenome assembly OLND01 (sample SAMEA3136638, study PRJEB25190) | human gut metagenome | biome: human gut; feature: human-associated habitat; material: faeces | place: Austria | collected 2013
ATGGCGAGTGTCTCGACCTTGTCCACGACCTCGCAGCCGCCGTAATAGCGGGCCCCGGGATAGCCCTCGGCATATTTGTTGGTCAGCACGGAGCCCATGGCTTCCATGACCTGGTCGCTGACGAAATTCTCCGAGGCGATCAATTCGATGCCATGCATCTGACGGCTGCGCTCGGCGGCGATCAGATCGAAAATCTGGGTGTCTCTTTTCATATCGTTAAGGGTTTTACGAAATTCCGTTTACGGACGGTAAAGTTAGTAATATTTGGCGAAAATCCGGCGGCAGCGGGACGTTTCAAAATATTTTTCTTAACTTTGTTCGTCTTTTGGACGAAAAAAGGAAAAACAGAATATTTTACCGAAACTCTTAATACGTTGAAAGTTATGAAATTACTCGAAGGAAAAGTGGCTGTCGTAACGGGTGCAGCCCGCGGCATCGGCAAGGCCATCGCACTTGAATTCGCCAAGGAAGGCGCCGATGTGGCGTTCACCGACCTGGCGATCGACGAGAACGGCAAGGCCACCGAGGCCGAGATCGCAGCGCTGGGCGTCAAGGCCAAAGGCTATGCCTCGAATGCGGCGAATTTCGAAGAGACGCATGAGGTCATCGACCGGATCGTGAAGGACTTCGGCCGCATAGACATCCTGGTGAACAACGCCGGCATCACCAAGGACGGCCTGATGATGCGCATGTCCGAGGCGCAGTGGGACGCCGTGCTGACCGTAAACCTCAAGTCGGCGTTCAACTTCATCCATGCCGTGACGCCCATTATGGCCCGCCAGAAGAGCGGTTCGATCATCAACATGTCGTCGGTGGTGGGTGTCAGCGGCAACGCGGGCCAGTGTAACTATTCGGCCTCGAAGGCCGGCATGATCGGCCTGGCCAAGTCGATCGCCAAGGAGATGGGCCCGCGCGGCATCCGCGCCAACGCCATCGCCCCGGGCTTCATCATGACCGAGATGACCGACAAGCTGCCCGACGAGGTGAAGGAAGGCTGGTACAAGCAGATCCCGCTCCGCCGCGGCGGTACGCCCGAGGATGTGGCCAAGGTCGCGCTGTTCCTCGCGTCGGATCTCTCGTCGTATGTCAGCGGGCAGGTGATCCACTGCTGCGGCGCGATGAACTGCTAAAAGACGGTACAGACCATAGAAATACGAAAAACCGCGCCGCGAGACACCGGCCGAAAAGAAAAAGTGCCCGTCCGGACAAATCCGGCGGGCACTTTTCTTATATGCGTACCCTACCGGGAGTTCCGCACGCTTACGCTCCGTCGGCAGAAGCCTTTTCGCACTTCTTCGAGCCGGTCGCAGCGCTCCTGAAGCGGCTCTCATGCCCGCGGAACGGGCGCAGCCGACGCCCCGGAATACAAGTTGCATCTTTTTTGCTATATTTGCCGTATGAAACGTCTGACAACCACCCTGGCACTCCTCGCCGCCGCGCTGTATGCGACGGCGCAAGAGGCTACGCTCCCGACACCCGACGCCAAGGCGCTCGGCATGGGCGGCGTAGCCATGACGACCCTGTCGGGTTCACACGCCATCTATAATAACTCGGCGACGGCCATCTTTTCGCAGATGCCCTCGCAGGTCTCCTCGTCCTACTACGGGCAGGGCGAATTCGATTATTATGCCGTGACCGGGTTCTGCCGGTTCGACAACGTCAACCTGGCACAGATCGGCTGGCGGCAATACCTGCGCGAACGGGGCAACAACGACATGGCCGTCGACCTGGGCTATTCGCGCCGCCTGGGCGACAGGTGGGCCGTCGGCATCGTGGGGCGCTACATGCACCTCAAACGCCCCGACGACACGGCCGACGCACTGGCCGTCGACCTGAGCGCGGCATGGTCGATGCCGCTGGAGAACGTCGGCAGCTACTCCACGCTGCGCGTCGGGGGCAAGCTGGGCAACCTGGGCGGATACCTCGGGAAAACGGACTATACGCTGCCGATGGATCTCACGGCAGGCGTGGCGCTGGATACGTTCCTCTCCGATGCCCACGAAATAACCGTCGGGGCGGACTGGGGCTACTATTTCTCCCCGGCACGGGTGCGCGGGTTCCAGATGTCCGTAGGCGCCGAATACAACCTCATGCAGCTCATCCAGCTGCGGGCAGGCTACCACTATGGCGAACGGCGGAATTACTACCCCACCTACGGGTCGGTCGGCGCCGGCGTGCGGTTCCTGCACCTGCGCCTCGATTTCGCCTACCTGATCGCACGCAAGGAGACGCTGTTGCACAACACGTACAGCATCAGCTTCGGTCTCGATTTCTAAGGGATTTCCGGAACATGAAAACACCGGCCCGGGTACTTCCGGGCCGGTGTTTCGCATTCCGAGCCGCGGTGCCGGCAGGGTTTTCCGACAAATGACACCTGCACCCGTCCGCCCGGTATTCCGGCAGCCTATTTCCCGAGGTGCGCGAGGATTCCCTCACAGCCGTCTTCCAGCATGTCGAGCACCAGCTCGAAGCCCTCGGCCCCTTCGTAATAGGGATCGGGAACATGATCCCAGCCGGGATGGCGGCTGAAAAACTCCCGCATACGGAAGATCCTGGCGGCATCCGCACGCGACGGCGCCAGCCGGTGCACGTGCTCGTAGTTCCGGTCGTCCATCACCACGATCAGGTCGAATTTCCCGAAGTCCTCCTCGCGGATCTGCCGGGCACGGTGCGTCAGGTCATAGCCGCGGCGCGACGCCGCCCGCCGCATGCGCGCATCGGGCAGTTCGCCCGTGTGCCCGGCATACGTCCCGGCCGAGTCGACCGCAATCTCCGCCCCGAGCCCGCGTTCGCGGACTATGTGCCGCATGATTCCGTCGGCAGCCGGGGAACGGCAGATATTCCCCAGACAAACGAAAAGTATCTTTGTTTCCATGGGGACAAAGATAGTGCAAGGCGCGAGGAGTGCCAAATTTATCGGGTCGTGCTGTGCCGCCGCCCGTCCAAAAAACGAAGGGTATGCACCCCCGGAAGCCTAAGAGCGTGCAACCCCGGGAAGCCCGGACTTATTCCATGCCGCGCCACAACCCGTCCAGGCCCTGCGGAAAAGGCGCAGGCGGGTGCAGCCGCGGTAATTTTACCCGCCGGGACGTAGCCGCACGGCTGCCGGCCGGGGGGGGGCGGTAACCGTCCCGAGGCGGATGGGGATTAGGCAGTTTCCGGGAAATTGGCTATATTGGGCGGCGGGGCCTGTGCGGGCATCCCGCGGGAATGACAGCTCCGACACGGCATACATCCTAAATTTAATTTTATGAACGGGCACACGAACCACACCCCTTGCGGCGGGGATCCCGAAGCCGCAATCATCGCATTGGAAAGGCGGGCACTGGAGCGGTGGAACCAGGGCGACCCCGACGGGTTCCTGGAACTCACGTCCGGCGACGTAGTCTATTTCGACCCGGCTCTCGGACGCAAACTCATCGGCAAAAAAGCCCTCGGAGAGTACTACGGTACGGTCAGGGGCAAGATCCGGATCGACACGTACCGGATGATCGGCCCCGTCGTGCGATTGTCTCCGGGCGCTGCCGTCCTGGCATACGATTACGAGGCCCTCAGGGACGGGCAGGTGTTCAGGATGCACTGCACGGAAGTTTACACGGCCGCAACGTCCGGCGGTTGGGAGATCATCCATACGCACTGGTCTTTCGCCCGGCAGGACGATTGAGGCGGTGCGGCGTGGCCGGATATTCGCCTCACCGGGGTTTGGAATGCAAATTGCACGGCACGGGGCATGGAAAAAAGAATCGGTGAACGGATCGCACAATGCAGGCACATGGATTGGGCCGTATTGTACATGCGCCTGTTCGCGGGAGGCATGATGTTCTTCCACAACATAGGCAAAATACAGGATTACAACGAGATCGTCGACTCGTATCCCTCTTTCGCATTCGCCGGCAGCCCGGCCGTGTTCGTCATCGTCTCGCTCGTCGAGGTGGTGCTCGCCACCCTGATAATCATGGGCCTGTGGGTGCGGGCATCGGCCATCGTCATGGCCGCGGGAATCCTCGGGGTGCTGCTCTGGGGCGCCCCGGGCTTCGGGACGCTGGCATTCACCTGGCTGGGGGTCTATGTTTTTCTGGCCATGTCCGGCGGCGGGCTGTACGCATTCGACACGGCCCTTTTCCCTGCGAAACGAAAAAATTGAACGAAGAGAACAATATTATATGGCCTGCCGGTCGGTATGTTAGCGGAAATGTTGTAACTTTGTCCCGATTTGTTTTCATTTAAAACCAAAAAACAGAATATAATGAAGATGAAAGTAATCGCGATGCTGGCGGCCCTCTCGCTCACGGCATCCGCAGCCATGGCCCAGGGGCTGCCGCGCAAAGTGAACAATGTCGAAGTGCTCGACCTCGACGGCAAACCGACCAAATTGCCGTACTGGGGAGAGAAGAACCTGATGATATTCTATGTAGATCCCGACCGCCACAAGCAGAACAACGACTTCACGGTCGAGCTGGAGGAGAACCACCGCGCACAGGGGGACAACATCTACGGCTTCGGGGTGATGAACCTCAAGGACGCACCGATGGTTCCCAACGGCATGGCCCGCAACATGGCCAAGAAGCGCACGGCCAAGAACGGCGCGCTGGTACTGGCCGACCAGGATCGCATCCTGAGCACGGCATGGGAGCTGGGCGACTGCAACAACCAGTTCGTGCTGATGATCGTATCGAAGGAAGGCGAGCTGGTATTCCTGCGCAAGGGCGTGCTCTCGGAGCAGGACAAGGCCGATTTCTACGAAACAATCGAGAAGTACAAATAGCCGGATGCTGCGCAGGATAGCCGTTGTATGCTTTGCCCTGGGTTTCGTTCTGCACGGACGGGCACAGGAGCAGGAGGTATACATCAACGGCAGCGATACGCTGCACTATACGTACACCCCGCTTCCGGGGCAGGAAGAGGAACCGCAGGCCGAAAAGCGCCCGCCGTTCCTGCGCCGCGTCGTAAAATATTTCGAAGGTTCGACCACCGACCGCACGTTCGAAAAGAAGATCGACTTCACTTTCGCAGGGGGCCCGAGCTACTCGAAGAATACGAGCCTCGGCATCGGGCTGCTGGCCGCGGGCCTCTACCGCATCGACCGCACGGACTCGGTGACGGCACCCTCGGACATCTCGATCTTCGCCAATGTCTCGATTTCGGGATTCTATGCTCTGGGGGTCACGGGCAACAACATCTTCGCCCGCAACAGCAAGCGCATCGACTACACGGTAATGTTCGCCTCGGCGCCCCGCGACATGTGGGGCATCGGCTACCACGACGGACGGTATAACGAAGAGGGGTCGTACAACGAGAAACGCTACCTGGTAAAGGGGCGCTACCTGCACCGCGTGCTGCCCAGCACCTATGTGGGCGGCATCCTGAGCTTCGAGCACACGCAGGGCAAGAAATTTGACGCCCGCAGCGAGGGCTACCTGCAGGAGTACGGGCAGAAAACGCACTACACTGCCACCGGCATCGGAGCCATCCTCGAGTACGACTCGCGTGACTTCATCCCCAACCCGTACCGGGGCATCTATGTCAGCCTGGAGGAGACTTTCTACGCCAAGGGGCTTGGCAACTGCGGCAAGTCGCTGTGGCGCACGACCTTCACGGCCGACTGGTACCGGCAGGTGTGGAAAGGGGGACTGATCGCCACCGACCTCTACGCGGAGTTCAACTCCGAAGGCACCCCGTGGCCGATGCTGGCCCGCATGGGCGGTTCGCAGCGCATGCGCGGTTACTACCAGGGGCGCTATACGGACAACGACATGATTACCTTCCAGGTAGAGTTGCGCCAGCGCATCTGGCGGCGTATCGGCTGCACGGTATGGGGCGGTGCCGGCAACGTATTCAACAGTCTCGACCGGTTCGACTGGTCGGAAACGCTTCCCAACTATGGCGTCGGCCTGCGATGGGAGCTGAAAAAACGGGTCAATGTGCGGCTCGATTACGGCTTCGGCAAGAAAACCAGCGGATTCCTGCTGAGCCTGAACGAAGCTTTTTAGGTTAGTAAAGATATGAATGCTGATCCGAACAAACATAACCGGCAACGGACGGTCAAAACCCGCAGCCGTTTCACCACGCTGCTGACCGTCTATTTCTTTGTCGCGCTGATTATCCCCAACTGCGTGCTGGCCAATACCGAACCCTACTCCGTCTGGACGGTCGAGGCGCTGATACTGATGCCGTTGGGATTTTACATGATGTGGAGCGTGGCGCTGCGCCGTTCGGGCATAATGATCTGGCTGGCGTTCCCGTTCATTTTCCTGTGCGCGTTCCAGATCGTGCTGCTGTACCTCTTCGGCAACTCGATCATCGCCACGGACATGTTCACCAACCTGGTGACGACCAACCCGGGCGAAGCGGGCGAGCTGCTGAGCAACATCTACCCCTCCGTGATCCTGGTCTGCGTGATGTACCTGCCGCTGCTGTGGTTCGCCGCGCGCGAAATCGGGCACAAACGGCAGATATCGCGCACCACGCGCATGAACGTCGGACTGACCGGGGCGGTGCTCATGGCGCTGGGCATGCTGGCGCTGTGGCCGGCCTACCGCGTGAGCGAAGACCGGCACGTGCTGCGGGACGAGATCTTCCCGCTCAACGTGCTATACAACGTACACCTGAGTGCCACGGAATTCCGCAAGGCCTACAATTTCGAGGAGACCTCGGAGGATTTCACCTACGGTGCGTCGCGCACGGCCCAGGCACCGGGGCGCGAGATATACGTCTACGTCATCGGCGAAGCCTCGCGTGCGATGAACTGGCAGCTGTACGGTTACGACCGCGAGACGAATCCCCGCCTTTCGCAGGTCGATGACCTGATCGTTTTCCGCGACATGCTCACGCAGAGCAACACCACGCACAAGAGCGTGCCGCTGATCCTCTCGTCCGTTGCGACCGACGAACATCCCGAACTCTACCGCCGCAAGGGGCTCCCGGCGCTGTTCAACGAGGCCGGTTTCGAGACTTGGTTCATCTCCAACCAGTCGCCGCAGGGCGCCATGATCGACAAACTCGCCCGCGACGCCGACCACCTGATCTATATCCGCTCGCCGCGCCACGACATGCAGCTGCTGGACGAGGTGCGCCGCGCCGTGGAAAGCAACAAGGCGCAGAAGATGCTCTTCATACTCCACTGCTACGGCTCGCACTTCAGCTACCACCAGCGTTACCCGCGCGAGTTCGCGCATTTCCGCCCCGACGACGACGTGGCGATCTCGCGGGAACACGTGCAGACGCTCCGCAACGCCTACGACAATTCGATCCTCTACACGGATTTCTTCCTCTCGGAAACGATCCAGTACCTGCGCGGACTGCGCGGGACTTCGTCGGCGCTGCTCTACTGCGCCGACCACGGCGAGGACATCCTCGACGACAGGCGCGAACGCTTCCTGCACGCTTCGCCCACGACGACGGCCTACCAGCTCTACGTCGCTTCGCTGGCGTGGTTCTCCGACGCTTACCGGCAGAATTTCCCCGACAAGGCCGCTGCCGCCGAGGCAAACGCCACGGTACCCGCCACGACCCACGCGCTGTTCCACACCATGGCCGACATGGCTTCGATCCGGGGGAATTACATCGACACGGGCGTGTCGCTGGTCAACGCGGGCTACGACCGCACCCGGCCGCGCCGTTATCTGAACGACCACAACGAGGCCGTACCCTTCCGCAAGACGGGCCTCGCCGGGGAGGACATGGAGGTATTCCGCAAATTCGGCATCGAGCCCTGACCTGCACTGGTGCCCGCCCGGCTTGCCGCGGGAGCACTCCGCATGCGGCACGAAAACAACAAAGGCTGCCCGCAAGGACAGCCTTTGTTGCGTCTTTGTAGTCGGCGATTATTTCGCAGCCTCTACGGAAACCTTGCGGAATTCCTTCATCAGCTTCGAAATCTCCAGTGCTGATTTGCGGGCACGCGTACCGGCGGCCTTGTTGCCTTTCTCTACCTGTGCTGCTGCATTTGCTGCGAATACCTCGTACTCGGCATTGATCTTTGCTACTAATTCTTTCATAACTTTTATATTAATTTGGGTTTGTTATCAACGCAAAGATATAAAAATTATCTAAACATCATCATTTGCAGTTAAAAAAATCAGCTTTTTTTAGCATATAATCCCCTTTTTAACTAGCTGTCACCCTGTTCACGGTACGTTTTTTGCCCCTGCAAGGGTGTAAAACATCCCGGTATGAACAGACTTTTCCTTATCACGGGGCTGCTCGCCGTACTCCTCGCGGGGTGCCGCAGGCACAAGCCCGAAACCGCCATGCCCCCGCTCAGGGTCGGCGTGGCCGAAGCCGTCACGGACAGCGTTCCCAACCGCATGGAGTTCATCGGTTACCTGGCGAGCAATTTCGATGCGGTGATCCAGCCGCGCGTGAACGGCTACCTGCTTACGAAGCAGTTTGCCAACGGTATGCCCGTGAAGCGCGGGCAGCTGTTGTTCACAATCGACCCCGACCAGCTTTCGACCTCGATGCTCGCAGCCGAGGCCGCCCTGCAATCGGCCCGGGCGCAGGCGATCGAAGCCCGCAACAACTACGACCGCGCCGTGCCGCTGGCCAGGATCAACGCCATCAGCCAGTCGCAGTTGGATCAGTATACGGCCCAGTACAAAGCCGCCGAAGCCACCGTCCGCTCGGCCGAGCAGACCCTCAGCAGCGCCCGCATGAACGTCGGCTATACGGAGCTTCGCTCGCCCATCGACGGTATCATCTCCAACACCTCGGCACACGTGGGCGACTACGTGGGCCCGGGCACGCAGTTCGGCGTGCTGACGACCATTTCGAACATCGACACGCTGACCGTCGACGTGGCGATCCCTATGGCGCAATACCTGCGCGCGGCAGGGCCGCGCACCTCGATCTTCGACAACGCGGGGCTGCTCACCGACATCCGCCTGATGCTGGCCGACGGCACGGTATACCCCTACAAGGGGCTTTACGACTACACGCGCAAGGACGTGTCGAGCACGACCGGGACGCTCGTGCTGGTGGTGATGTTCCCCAACCCCGACCGTTCGCTCAAACCCGGGCAGTTCGCCCGTGTGGAGGCCAACGTCGGCCCGGTACGGCCGCGCGTGGTCGTTCCTCAGGCGTGCGTGAGCCAGGCGCAGGGCGTCAACTCGGTCTGGGTGGTGCGCCCCGACAGCACGGCCATGTACCGCCGGGTGATCCCGGGTGACACGTACGGGACGATGTGGTGCATCGACGAAGGGCTTATCGACGGGGAACTGGTGGTAACGGCCGGGCAGCAGAAACTGCACGACGGTATGAAGGTCATCCCCGAAAAAAAGTGACGCCATGGAGAAATTTTTCGTTTCGCGCCCGATCTTCGCCCTGTCGCTGGCCATCGTCATCGTGCTCGTGGGGCTGATTTCGATCCTGAACCTGCCGATCGAACAGTACCCCGACATCACGCCGCCCGTGGTCGAGGTCTCGGCCACGTACGACGGCGCCGATGCCGAGACGGTCAACAACGCCGTGGCGACACCCGTGGCGCAGAGCGTCATGGGCGTAAGCGACATGCTCTACCTGCAAACCACCAGCGCCAACGACGGTTCGATGGTCATGCAGGTGACCTTCGACATAGGCTCCGACCCCGCCCTGGACGCCATCTTCACCCAGAACAACGTCTCGTCGGCCACCGCACAGCTCCCGCTGACGGTCACCAAGCAGGGCGTCACCACGCGCAAGACCATGACCGGCTTCCTGCTGGTCTTCTCGCTGCACAGCGACGGACGCTACGACGCCGAGTTCCTCTCCAACTACGCCTACATCAACCTCCAGAACGAGCTGCTCAAGATCGACGGCGTAGGCAAAGTGTCGATCATGGGCGCCGGCGAGTACGCCATGCGTGTATGGCTCAAGCCCGACGTGCTGAAATACTACGGCATCCCGGTCTCGGCCGTCACCGCAGCCATCGAGAACCAGGGCGGCATCTACCCCGCCGGGCAGTTCGGAGCCGAACCTGCGCCCGACGGCACCACCTATACTTATACGGTGACCATGCCGCCGCAGATCACCACCCCCGCGCAGTTCGGCGACATCGTGGTCGTCACGACTTCGGAAGGCCAGCAGATCCGGCTGTGCGATGTGGCCGAGGTTTCGCTCGGCAGCCAGAGCTACGGCGTGAGCTCGCTCTTCGAGGGCAAGCCCACGGCCATGATCGTCGTCTACCAGCAGCCCGGCAGCAACGCCGTGGAGGTGGGCAAGAAGGTCAGGGCGGCGATGGCACGGCTCGAAAAACGCATGCCCGACGGCATTGCGGCCACCACGATCGTCGACACCACGACCAGCATCGACGCCGGTATCCGGGACATATTCCACACGCTGGTGATCGCCCTCATCCTGGTGATCTTCATCATCTACCTCTTCATCCAGGACTGGCGGGCGACCGTCATCCCGCTCGTGGCGATCCCCGTCTCGCTCATCGGCGCCTTCGCGCTCTTCCCGCTGCTGGGCTTCTCGGTCAACATCATCTCGCTGCTGGGGCTGGTGCTGGCCATCGGCCTGGTGGTCGACGACGCCATCGTGGTCGTCGAGGCCGCGCAGGTCAATATCGCCGCCGGCATGCGGCCCCGCGCCGCGGCGCTCGAAGCCATGAAGAACGTCGCCTCGCCCATCGTCGCCACGACGGTCGTGCTGCTGGCCGTATTCGTCCCCGTGTCGTTCACGGGCGGCATCACGGGGCGGCTGTTCCAGCAGTTCTCCATCACGATCGCCGTCTCGGTGGTGATCTCGGCATTCAACGCCCTGACGCTTTCCCCGGCGCTTTGCGCCCTGCTGCTGCGCCGCCGCGAACCACCGCAGAAAGGCTTTTTCGCCGCCTTCAACCGCTCCTTCTCCCGCAACATGGATCGCTATACGGCCTTTACGCCGACGCTTATCCGCCACGTGACGCGCACGGGCGTATTCATCGCCGTAGTACTCGCGGTCATCTTCGTCGTATGGCGCAAGCTGCCCGCGGGGTTCCTCCCCGAGGAAGACCAGGGCTACGTCATGGTGATGGTCTCCACGCCCGAAGCCTCGGCGCTTCCCGTCACACAGGCCGCCATGGAAGAGGCCGACGCCGTGATCCGCACCCTGCCCGAAGTGGCCTCGACCTCGTTCGCCGCGGGTTTCAACATGATGGCGGGCATCGCCTCGACCGACAGCGGCATCATCTTCGTCTCGCTGGTCGACTTCGCCGACCGCAAACTCTCGGCCATGGAAATCGCACAGAAACTCACCGACGAGCTGTACGTCGCCGTGCCGGGAGCCGAGTGCTATGCCTTCATCCCGCCCTCGATCCCCGGGCTGGGCATCACCTCGGGCGTATCGGTCGAGGTGCAGGATCTCGAAGGGCGCGGCACGGCCTACCTGCTCGCCCAGGCCGGACGGCTGATGGATTCGTTGCGCAAACAGCCCTCGATCGCCTCGGTGACCACGCAGTTCAACGCCGGGGTGCCCCAGCGCCGCCTGCGCATCGACAAGGAGCAGGCGCTCGCCGCAGGCGTCGACCTGGGCGTGCTGTACGGCGACCTGACGACCCTGCTGGGAGGCGCCTACATCAACAACTTCTCGCGTTTCGGCAAGCTCTACCAGACCTATATTCAGGCGGCTCCCGAATACCGGATCGACAAACGTTCGCTCGACAATTACTACGTTGCCTCGTCCTCGGGCGAGAGCGTGCCCGTATCGTCGTTCGTGGAGGTCGTCGACACGGTGGGCGTGGAATACGTCTCGCAGTTCAACCTCTACCGCTCGATCTCCCTCACGGTGACGCCCGCGGCGCGCGCCTCGACCACGACCGTCATGCAGGAGATCACCCGTACGGCCGGCGAGGTGCTGCCCGACGACATCGGCACGGCGTGGAGCGGCACCTCCTACCAGGAAGCCAATGCCTCGAAGACGGGCGGGCTGGTCTACCTGCTGGCGCTGGTGTTCGTCTTCCTGGCCCTCGCGGCGCTCTACGAGTCGTGGGGACTGCCGCTGGCGATCCTGATGAGCGTCCCCGTCGCGGTGCTGGGCGCCGTGCTCTTCATCGGGGGATCGCACCTGCTGGACGCCTTCTTCGTCAACGACGTCTACATGCAGATTTCGCTGGTCATGCTCATCGGCCTGGCGGCCAAGAATGCCATCCTGGTTGTGGAATATGCCGACCGGCTGTTCAACGAAAAAGGCCTGTCGCTGATGGACGCCGCGATCGGCGCCGCCAAACTGCGCGTGCGGCCGATCATCATGACCGCCTTCGCGTTCATCCTCGGCGTCATGCCGCTGGTATTCGCCAGCGGGGTCTACGCCACGGCACGCAACATCATGGGCGTGGCACTGGTGGGCGGTATGCTGTTCGCCACGCTGCTGGGCATCTTCGTCTACCCGGCACTCTACTATTTCGTGGGGCGCATCGGGAATTTCGAACGCCGCCGCGAACGCAAAAAACAGGAGGAAAAACTATGAAAACCGGATACCTTACCCTAATCTTCGCACTCGCCTGCGCGGCCTGCACACCCCGTTTCTACCCGCCCAAGGTCGACGTGCCCGACGGCTACCTCTACGGCGAAGGCTTCCCGCGGGACACCGCGGCGCTCGCCTCCGACTGGTGGCGGCTGTTCGGGGACACGGTGCTCGACAACCTCGTGCAGCGGGCGCTGGAGAACAACCGCGACGTGGCCGTAGCGGCTTCGCGCGTGGAAGAGGCGCGGCAGAACCTCGGCGTCGTGCGGGCGCAGTTCCTGCCCCAGGTGGGCATAGGCGTCACGGCCGAGGGGGAATACACGCCGCAGACCAAGATCGTACAGACCTATGCCGTCGAACCGTCGCTCTCGTGGGAGATCGCCCTGTTCGGGCAGCTGCGTAACGCCAAACGGGCGGCCAGGGCGCAGATCGCCTCTTCGGAATGGGCGCTGCGGGGCGTGCGGCTGTCGCTGGCCGCGGAGGTCGCCACGACCTACTTCACGCTGCTCGAATACGAACGCGACCTGGCGATCGCCCGGCGCAGCTGCACCCTGCGGCGCGAATCGGCCGCACTGATCGACTCGATGTTCCGCTACGGCATGTCGGACGGCGTGGCGCTGGAGCAGGCCCGGAGCCTGGTCTACACCGCCGAGGCGGACATTCCGCAGTACTGCCGCGCCGTGGAGCAGACGTGGCTTTCGATGGGAATTCTATTGGGCGAGACGCCCTCCCGGGCGCGGCTTTCCGGAGCGGGGCTGCGACTGCTGACCGACTACCGCCCCGCGGACATTCCCGTGGGACTGCCCTCGGAGCTGCTCAAACGCCGCCCCGACATCCGCCAGGCGCATTTCAACATGTTGCAGGCGGCGGCGCAGGCCGGGCAGGCTCGGAGCGCGCGATTCCCGTCCATCTCGCTGACTGCCAAAGGAGGAGTTGTATCCAGTTCAATCAAAGGTTTAACTGCGGCGAACCCCTGGGCGTGGGATGCGCTGGGTTCCGTCGCCGAGCCGATTTTCGGATTCGGGAAACTGCGCAACGCCGAGCGCGCCGCGATGGCGGCCTACACCCAGTCGGCCAAGACCTACGAGCAGACCGTGCTGACGGCGTTCGCCGATGTGGAAAAGGCATTGGTGGCCATCGCCACCTACCGCAGCCAGACCGAGCGCACGGGCGAACTGGTGCTCTCCAACGACCGCATCGCCACGATGACCCGCGCGCTCTACCGCAGCGGACTGTCCGACTACCTCGACGTGATCGACGCCGAGCGCAGTCTCTACCAGTCGCAGATGTCGCACGTCAACCTCGTCGTGCAGCAGTATATCAACTACGTCACGCTCTGCAAGGCGCTGGGCGGAGGATGGGTTGCCGCAGTGCAGAATTAAGGATATACCTACTTATGAGGATTGCGCAAGTCGCCGCAAAATCGTATCTTTGGGCGCAAAAATACAGTAGAAAAAATGCGCTTATCCGAAC
>OLND01003036.1_pt1 | contig 13884 bp, 10 predicted proteins | sample 1672031 | NCBI WGS metagenome assembly OLND01 (sample SAMEA3136638, study PRJEB25190) | human gut metagenome | biome: human gut; feature: human-associated habitat; material: faeces | place: Austria | collected 2013
GTATTGTTATTTACGAATGCTTTATAACAGAGGTTATAATGGATGACACAAAATATATGAATCTGGCCATTAAAGAAGGGCTGAAGGGATTGTCCGCAGGAGAAGTTCCAATCGGTGCTGTCCTGACCCTTGACGATTTTGTCATTGCCATAGGCCATAACACCAAAGAAACGATGAATGATCCCTCGGGCCATGCCGAGATACAGGTAATAAAAAGTGCCTCAAAATTCCTGTCCCGCTGGCGTTTGACGGGTTGTACTCTTTATGTTACCATAGAGCCATGCCCTATGTGCGCCGGTGCAATTATGGGTTCCCGTATATCAAGACTTGTGTACGGAGCTCCTAATATGCAGTATGGTGGGATTAATTCTATCTTTCAGATCGGGCAGTCTCAGGCACTCAACCATAATCTCTCCATTACTGCCGGAGTCAGATTCAATGAGTGCAAAGAACTGATGGACAAGTTCTTTTTATTGAGCCGGGAGAGCCATTAACTTAATATGGAGCAGTATCGAAGTGGTCATAACGAGGCGGACTCGAAATCCGTTAGCCGTTCGCGGCCCGTGGGTTCGAATCCCACCTGCTCCGCCAGAAATTAAAGCAGAATTATCTTTTTCGGGAAAATTCTGCTTTTTCTAATTCTGCTTTTTCTATTGCACGGAAAATTTATTAACTTATCCTGTACGTGATATAATATTTAAAATAACCTTTAACTATGGAGGATTTTAACTTGGTACTGAAAAGAAAACTATTCGTATTGGCCTCTGCTCTTTTCATTGCAGGCGGGATTCTATCTTCCGATGCCAAGACCCTGCTTCTGGTTCCTCAGGATAACCGTCCCGTAAGCTTATCTTATACAGTTTCAACAGCAACAAAGGCAGGCTATACGGTCCTTACGCCTCCGGACGCATATCTGTCCGGGAAAAATTATCAGGGAAGCCCCGATCTTATCTGGCAATGGGTAGACAGGAACATAGGCAAAGCAGATGCTGCCATCCTCTCCACTGATACCTTGATTTACGGAGGACTCGTTGATTCCAGAAAACATAATGAATCACTTGAGACTTTGGAGAACAGAGCTGACCGAATCCGCACACTTCACAGAAGATTCCCGAGTGTTCCGATTTATGCATTCGGTACAATTATGAGAACTCCTTATGCTTCCAGCGGAGGAGTAGAGCCCTATTACTATACCAGCTACGGGACATCATTATACAGAATTTCTGCTCTGCAGGACAAAATGGATATCGGGACGATCTCCAATGCTGAAACTGCTGAGCTTCTTTCTTTGAAACTCTCTGTCCCTTCAGAATACCTTCAGGACTGGTATAAAAGAAGAACTAAAAATACAATCATCAACAGGAAACTGATCGAAGATACACGGGAAGGTGTTTTTGCGTACTTCTGCAAAGGACATGATGATAACAGCAAGAACTCTCAGTCCGCTCTGGAGTCCAGATACCTGACCAAGGATGCGAAGGGACTCTCCCCTAAAATTTACGGTTCCTTCCCAGGCGCCGATCAGCTGGCTCTGCTTTTAATTGCCAGATACCACAATGATGCCAATCACCTGAAACCGACATTTTCTGTAATCTATCCTTTAGGCCGTGAAGAAGATACGGTTCCAAGTTATGAGAATCAGCCGATTGGAAAGACGATAGAAGAACATGTCATTGCGGCCGGCGGAACGATTATCAAAAAGAACACACCGGATATTATGCTTGCCGTTAATACGCCTCTTGTTTCGACTGGAGAATCCGGAACATTCAGCAACTACGGCATGATGAAACAAAGCACAACCGATTTCATGAACCAGGTCGACAGCATTATCGATCGCGGAATCCCGGTTGCCATGGTTGATGTTTACTTTGCAAACGGCTCCGATAATACTTTGATGAAGCTTATGCAGAAGCATGACATTCTCTACAAAGTAGCTGCCTATGACGGATGGAATACTGCGTCGAATACAATCGGATTTGCCATCGCACAGGCTATCCTGGCTCCTGACATGTCCGCGCAGGATCATAAAGATATGCTTACCGAGCAATATCTCGACAACTGGGCTTATCAGGCAAATATCCGCAAGGATATAACCAGAATGTGTGAATCTCAGCATACAAACTATATCCCTACCCCGGATATCAAGGAAGAAATGATAGCTGAAGTCCAGGATTTTGCGAAGAGAAAATTAGGATTGAATCCGGCCACCGTTTCAGCAGATTTCCCATGGAACCGCCTGTTTGAAATTGATGCAAAAGTCTCTCCGAATCCTATATACCCCGTCTATATGACGCAGGCAGCCAAGAGACTTAAAGAAGAGCAGGAAGCTGCCAGAAAATTGAAAGAAGCTCAGGAACAGCAGAAAGCAAAAGCCGAATCCGCTTCCGTTCCCGTGCAGGCTAAGGGAAGCAATGTATCCGAAGGTACGGATATCTCGACCGTCTATATAAATAAATAAAAATCTGCAGCAGAAAAGGAGACCGCATTTGAAACTGGTCTCCTTTTTTATTAACCGTTTTTGACGCTTTTTTCCATTTCTCTGGCAGACTCTAAGGCGCTTGCCGAATCATAGGTGCCGGAAATCATCAAAGCAATGGCATTCAGATGCTGGCTTTCATTAAGAAGGTCTGCCTCAGCAAAAGTATGCCCGTCAATGACTTTCTTAGCAATTTTATAATGCTTATCCGCAATGCATGCGGTCTGGGGAAGATGCGTAATACATAAGATCTGCAGAGATTTGGATAGAATTCCGATTTTCTTCGCGACCTGAATAGCAACACGCCCGCTGATGCCCACATCAATTTCATCAAATATCAGTGTCTGTCTTTTCAAGAGGTTGGAAATCACCATTTCAATGGCTAACGCAATTCTGGATATTTCGCCGCCGGACGCTGTATCCTTCATGCTTCTTAAAGGTTCGCCCGTATTGGCGGAAAAATAAAATTCCATTTCAAGAGCACCGTTGGGAACTGGTTCTTTCGCAGGTACGAGGTGCAGCTCCATCCTGGCATTATTCATACCCATATCTTTCAAGATATCGACTACACGGTTCAGGATTCTGGCGGAGGAAACCTGTCTTAAGTGATTCAATGATTCTGCTGCCTGCATAACCATCTTCGTCAATACGCTGAATTTTTCCCGCATACTGTCATTATCATAAATAATTTCCTTGAGGGAGTCATACTCTGCCTTTGCATTGGCTTCATATGCGATTACATCCTTAATGGCAGGGCCAAATTTTTTCTTCATTTCAAGAATAACTTCATTTCTTTCCTGAAGCCCGCTAAGTTCCTCCTCGGAGAAATCACTGCCTGACAAGTATGATTCAATTCCCGTAATTGCGTCTTCCAGAGAATATGCTGCTGAATCCAAGGATTCCGAGAGTGATGCAATGGAGTTGTCATAGGAAGAGGCAATGGATACCTCCTTGACCGCTTTTGCTATACAATCCTGTACCCCATTATCAGCTGTGATAATATCCAGTGCTTCCTGCAATGCCCTCAGGATCTTCTCATGATTCTGGAGGATATTTAGCTTGCTGGTTACCTCTTCATCCTCTCTCTCATGGAGATTTGCTGCATTGATTTGGTTGAGTTCCCATTCCAGGGTATCAAGCCTGCGTTCTCTCTCCTGTTTCCTTAACTTATAATCATCGAGATCATCTTTTAATTTTTTCCATTCTTTGTATAGTTCCCGGTATTTCTTATATGATGCTATGACATCCGGAGTACCTGTATCCACCATTCTTTCGCAAAACGGGATCGACAGAAGTTCCATATTATCATTTTGCTCGTGAAGCCTCACGAGCTTGCTTCCCAGACTCTGCAGCTGGCGAACCGTACAGAAATTGCCATTAATTGTGCATATGCCTCTTCCATTCCTATTGAGTCTTCTGGATAAAATAAGCTGATTGCCGTCGGTATCGATCCCTTCCTTCTGAAGATCTTCGATGATAGTGTCATCTACATAAAACACACCTTCAATTTTGAAGTAATCGGCTCCCGTACGTATGAAATCAGTCTTTGCACGCCTTCCCATTAAAACTGCCAGTGCATCAATAACGATAGACTTTCCCGATCCGGTCTCGCCCGTGCAGATTGTCACGCCGGATGCCGGATCAAGAACAGTATCTTTAATGATTGCAAAGTTAATGATATGAAGACTTTGAAGCATTGTTCACCGCCTCACTTTTATGACTTTAAAAGTCCTTGAATATGTTCAAGAAAGACAGGAACGTCTTCCGGGCTCTTCAAAATGATCAGAATCGTATCGTCCCCGGCCAGCGTTCCTATAACCACATCAGAATTGGCATGATCGATAGCAAATGCAACTGCCGATGCGGAACCGGGAATCGTGTGTAAAACGACAAGATTCATGCTGCTGTCAATCTTTGTGACTGCCTGCTGAAACAACATGGCTGTGTGGTTCTTGGGCATGACATTTTGCTTTTCATCAGATAAAGCGTATCTGTAATGCCTGTCCTTGTAGGGAACCTTAATCAGCATAAGCTCCTTGATATCTCTGGATACAGTTGCCTGTAACTACGATCCCCTCTTTTTTCAAAGCAGCGGCCAATTCTTCCTGCGTTTCAATGACCTGATTCTGTATGATTTCCTTTATCTTCATTATTCTATATCTTTTCATTATATCTACCTTTCCTATTGCTTCCTTTGCAGGAGTCTTCAGTCATCGGTTCAAGATGAGATCCCTGCAAATGAATAGACATACTTTAAATCCTATGAATATTTATTATAAATTTTAAAGCATTTAGTGAATAAGGTCAATGATTTCTGTATAAAAATTCTTTTTACGGATCACTTTCCTGAAATTTTATTAAGTTTTCAGTCAGGATTTTCTGCTTTCGTCCGTTTAACGCTCTTGATAATGCAAACAATTGCAAAATAAATGCATGAAATCGGATATTCTGTTATAATTTAATAAAGAAAATCAATTCATTGTATAGAGGGATATGTATATGGATAATTATATCGGAAAGCATTTGCTGGTTGACTGCTATGGATGCAGACCTTCTTCTATAGATTCGTCACCAGATCTGCTTGCAGCCATGATTGATGCTGCTGAAAAAATCGGAATGACATTAAAAGAAAACTTCTGCCATGAAAGCGAAGATGAGGTAATCATTGCTGCTTACGGAGATAAATCTCATATCTGCGTACATGCTTACCCGCAGCTTTGTTATGCAGCCGTGGATATTTACAGCTTTGATGCAGATTTAAAACCGACCCGGGCCATGGTGATGCTCAGAAACTATTTCCATCCGGAAAAAATCAGGGCAACCTCAGTCAAGAGAGGAAATATAAATCCTGATATGAAGCCTAATATCCATTCGAAATCGACAACGATGCATAAGTTCAAAAACACAGGACATCAGATGTCGGCTGCCGGAAAGAAAGTAGCCAGCTACATTGTCCACCGGAATGAAAAGAGAGACGGACTTGGGCCGGAATAACTTCTGTGGTTCAATATATTCGTTTATCAGGATCCATACCAATTAAAAAAAGAGCACTGCCTTTTCGGCATGTGCTCCTTTTTTATTGGTGTTACGCTCTTAAATTAATTCCTGCCTTTGCAAGTGCATTGACAATATTGTTCACCCACTGATCCACTTCTGCATCGGTAAGGGTTCTGTCTGCTGCGCGGAAAGACAGTTTGTAGGCCATGCTCTTGAAGCCTTCCTTAACCTGTTCTCCCTGATACAGATCGAACAGATACAGGGATTCCAGATTATCTCCTGCTGCATCATGAATGATCTTTTCTACATCAATATTCATGTACTGCGTCGGAACCATCATTGACAGATCTCTTGTCGAGGATGGGAATTTAGGAATCTTATGATAATCTATGACCTCATCGACAATGACAAGGACTTCCGGAATGGAAATGACAAAACCGAAAACCTTTTTCTTTATATTCATCTGATCCAGCACGGAAGGATGCAATGCGCCAAAAGAAGCGATTACCTTTCCATCTTTGACAAAGTCCGCAGAAATACCTGGATGGAATACAGGATATGTGGACCTTACAGTTTCATACCCCTTGATGTTCAGTGCCTTGAATACATCTTCCATGATTCCCTTGACATCAAAGAAATCATATTCCCTGTCGCTGTTTGGATATCCTTTTTCTTCAGGACCACCGCAAAGCAGACCGGAAACCAGTGCATATTCATAAGGAAGTTCTGTTAATGGAAGCGACTTTGGCTGATAAACATGTCCATGTTCAAAGATAGAAATCTGTTCATTATGCTGTGCCAGATTGTAAGCCAGAGTGTGAAGAAGTCCTGGCAGCAGCGTTGTTCTCATATCAGGATATTCTTCTGAAATAGGATTCATGATCTTGATTGCGTTGTAAACCTTATCCGTTTCAGGATAGTTGAGCTTTTTCAGTTCCTTCTTATCCATGAAGCTGTAATTTACAACCTGAGACATTCCGTCGGCAATCAAGGTATCGCTGATATTGAAGAGAACTTTCTGCTCATCTGAGATGCTGCCCTTCTTAATAGCGCTCCATGGGGTCTTATTAGGAATATTCGCATACCCGTATACTCTTGCCACTTCTTCTGCCAGATCAGGCATTCCTTCAAGATCAAGCCTGAAATCAGGAACAGTGACTGCAAGCGTTCCTTCCGATTCCTTGACATCGAAATGAAGGCTGGTCAGGATATTGATGATTCTTTCAGCAGGAATTTCAATGCCGATATATTCATTGATTTTTCTTACAGATGTAACGATGATCTGCGGCTCAGCTTTGACCGGATATTCATCAACCATTCCGGATGCAACCTGGCAGGCTCCCTGTTCTTCCAGAAGCTGGCAGATTCTATTAATGGCCATTTCCGTTCTTGCAGGGTTGATTCCCTTTTCGTAACGGCCGGACGCTTCAGAACGAAGGCCCAGGCGGCGTGAAGTACGTCTTATGGATGCGCTGTCGAAAACAGCTGCTTCCAGGAGGACGTTCTTCGTCGATTCCGTAACTTCGGAATTCAGTCCTCCCATGACACCGGCGATGCATGCAGCCGTATTGCTTCCATCAGCAATAACAAGATCGGAAGAGGATAAGATTCTCTCGTTTTCATCGAGGGTTACTATCTTTTCTCCCTCTTCTGCATGACGGCATGTCAATGAATGGCCGTCAATCTTGTCATAATCATACGTATGAAGAGGCTGCCCGATTTCGAGCATAACGTAATTGGCCGCATCAACCACATTATTGATTGGCCTGATTCCGTTGCTTCTCAGGCGGTTTTCAATCCACACAGGAGAACGTGTAATGGTGACATTTTCCAGGAGGCGTCCGCAAAAACGCTTGCAGTATTTGGAATCACTGATATGAACGGAAGCGCGGCCAGCAATCGGGAGACCCGTTTCCCTGACTGCGATTTCCCGCAAAGTGACCTTGCGGTTGAAAATTGCACCAACTTCAAGCGCCATACCTATCATACTGAAGCAGTCGGCTCTGTTGGCAGTCAGTTCCATTTCATAAACAACGTCATCCAAGTCAAATAAGGTATGAATATCATTCCCTACAGGTGTATCCTTGGGAAGAATCAGAATACCTTCCTTATTAAGTTCAGGATAAAGATTCAAATCAAGGCCCATCTCACCAGCGGAACACATCATTCCGGCAGATTCAACACCTCTGAGCTTTCCTGCCTTGATCAGTGTATCACCAAATTTCAGACCCGAAGGCTGGCTTGCATCATGAGTTGCCGGCACATGTGCACCATCCAGAGCGACCGGTACAATCTGTCCCGGTTCAACATTATGTGCACTGGTAACAATCTGAACGGTTTTGCCGCTTCCAACATTGACCTTGCAGACTAAAAGGCGGTCTGCATCAGGATGCTTGTCAACGCTGAGTATTTCCCCGGTTACAACGCCCCTGAGGTTCTTTCCCGGATAAATGACATGTTCAACCGGTATTCCGTCTATAGTCAGAGTTTCGGCCATTTCTTCAGCATCGAGGCCCTTTATATCAACTAATGTACTCAGCCATTTTAAAGATACATTCATTCTAATATCCCCTCTCTGTCTTAGAACTGTTCCAAAAATCTTACATCATTTTCATAGAAGTTTCTAAGATCATCAATTCCGTAAAGCAGCATGGCAATACGTTCAATACCCATACCGAAGGCAAAGCCGCTCACCTGCTGCGGATCATACCCGTTAAGGCTCAATACCTGAGGATGCACCATGCCGCAGCCAAGAATTTCCAGCCAGTCAGGATCTCCGCCCTCATCATGAGTTCTGGAAGCAAAGGAGATGTCGACTTCAGCAGATGGTTCTGTGAACGGGAAGTAGCTGGCTCTGAATCTGATCTTTGTATCGGAACCAAACAGATCCTTTAAGAAAATTTCCAGTGTTCCTTTCAAATCAGCAAAGCTGATGCCCTTATCGACGACTAAGCCTTCTACCTGATGGAATACAGGAGAATGTGTAGCATCATTATCCCAGCGGAAAACTTTGCCAGGAGCAATCATTCTGATTGGAGAGTTTGGTTCATGTCTTCTAAGGGTGCGGGCCTGAACCGGAGAAGTGTGTGTTCTTAAGAGAATTTCATTTGTTATGTAGAATGAATCCTGCATATCTCTGGCGGGATGATCTTTCGGCAGGTTGAGGCATTCAAAGTTATAATAATCCGATTCGATTTCCGGTCCTTCTTCGACAGAGTAACCCATACGAACAAAGGATTCCATGATCTTTCTCAAAGCTTTGTCCAATGGATGGACATGGCCGGCCTTATGGTGTCTGGCGGGCAGTGTAATATCAACGGTCTCATTTTTAATCTGGCTTTCGAGACGCTTTGCCTTAAGCTGTGCCTGCTTTTCACCGATGAAAGATTCAACAGCAGCCCTGACTGTATTCGCTGCAGTGCCGATAACCGGACGCTGGTCTGTGGGAACGTCTTTCATGTTTTTAAGGATTGCGGTCAGCTTTCCTTTCTTGCCAAGATAAAATACTTTGGCATCCTGCAGTTCTCTTTCATCAACTGCTGCACTGATTTTTTCTTCGGCAGATTTCTGCAATTCAGCTAAATCAGTATTGATGAAATTAACAACCTCATTGCCAAGTTCCTTTGCAATTTTCATGAATTCGACATCCTCGAGCAATTTGTGAGATTTGATATCATTCAGCAGATTGTTTAAAGATTTGCGGACATCAGGCAGGTTTTCTACACTTAAGTCACCCTCTCTGCATTTTTTAAGCATTTGCTGAGCTTTTACCTTAAGCTCTTCTAAATCCTTGTCCATGTTCCAGTCCCCTCCTGTAAAAATACTTTTTTGATGTAATCAGAAAAGTGAACAATCAAATAATTAAATAAAAAAAGAACCCAGCCCCGGCAAAGGGGCGAGGTTCTCTTACTCGCGGTACCACCCTAATTTATATCTTGAAAACCTTAACGCAGTCCCTACGTTTGGCCTACTCCGTTCAGCCAAAAGCTCTGAAGTGAATAAACTCCGGTACCCTTCCAATGTTCCACTATCATCGGATCCCTATGAGAGAACTTGGGAGCTCTTCCGATCTTCGTCATTGCTATAATGATAAAAATATTTTAACATTCCAGACGGAAATGTCAATTAAAATTTCCAATTAATACAATGCAGCATTGGCGATAACCAGTCTCTGTACCTGATTGGTTCCTTCATAAATCTGCATGATCTTGGCGTCGCGCATGTATTTTTCATTCGGATTTTCACGGGAATATCCATTGCCGCCCATAACCTGCACGGCAGTCGTAGTTACTTCCATTGCCACATCAGATGCATAGCACTTGGACATGGAAGAATACAGAGAAGCCTGTTTATCATTGTTCATTTCAAGCCAGCAGGCTTTATAAACAAGAGCTCTTGCAGCTTCTGTCTTCATGACCATATCGGCAATCATTTCCTGAACCATTTCGAACGATGCAATCTTCTGTCCGAACTGCTTGCGCTGGTGGGCATAGTGAATGGCATGTTCAAGAGCCGCCTGTGCAATGCCGACGGAAATGGCGCCTACAATAGGACGGGACTTCTCTAAAGTTTCCATCGCAATACGGAATCCCATACCATTTCTGCCTACCAGAGCCGTTGCCGGCACGAAGCAGTCATCAAGAATGATTTCAGATGTAGCAGATGCTCTGATACCCATCTTGTCTTCTTCTTTGCCAATTGTAACGCCCGGTGTATTTCTATCCACCATAAATACAGTCAGCCCGCGAATGCCGCCGAATTCTCTTGTATTTGCAAAGAGAGTGATCTTATCAGCAATCGGTGCATTGGTGATGAAGCATTTCGTACCATTAAGCAGATATCCGCCTTCTACTTTTTTTGCCTTGCACGCAACAGCCCCGGCATCAGATCCTGCCCCCGGTTCGGTAAGTGCGAAACATGCCATGCCGCCCTTATTCAGGCAGTCGAAGTATTCTTTTTTCTGTTCTTCACTTACCATATTTTCTCCTTTTTGTTTTTGCTACGATTCAGAACCCGCTACAACAACCGGGAAAGAAGCTAAGGAGTTAGCAGCACAGACAGTAGCAACACCAGCGCACCCCTTTGCGATTTCTTCTGTCACCAGAGCAACCGTAAGAAGATCAAGTCCTGGTCCGCCATACTCAGCTGGCACAGCCAGGGTAGTCATTCCTGACTGTTTCAAAATATTAAGAAGATCTTCATCCATAACTCCGCTTTTATCAATATCCAAGGCTCTGGGAGCTATTTCCTTCTCACTAATTTCTTTAGCTAATCCGATTAGCTCCTGCTGTTTGGCTGTCAGCGAAAAATCCATACTTTACCTCCATTAGGTACATAAAAATTAACAATACATCAGTTCAACGGTCTCTTCCCTATTTTGCTTATACTGTGAAATAGTCTGAAAAATCATCAGATGCAAGTTAATGCTGATCTCTGTAAAATTTTAGCATATCAGACATAATAAAGAAATAATCAGTTCTATAAAACAGGAAATCAATTATCTGACTTATTCATAATGAAGGGCATCAATTGGGTTCAATTTGGCAGCCTTTTGTGCTGGATATATACCAAAAATCAAACCAATAAGCACAGAGAATAAGAAAGATCCCAAGATTGGGGTTACTGTCAAAACCGTGGTTAAGGTAGAAACATAAGGAATGATCTTTGAAATAATAATTCCAAGGATGACCCCGATCAGCCCGCCGGCGACACTGACTGTCACAGATTCAATCAAGAACTGGACAATAATCATTTCATAAGTTGCTCCAAGTGCTTTCCTGATGCCGATTTCCTTGGTACGCTCCGTAACGGAAACGAGCATGATATTCATGATGCCGATACCGCCTACCAAAAGGGAAATAGCAGCGATACTTCCCAGGAAAATGGTCAATGTTCTGGTCGTTGATTCCATTGTCTTCAGAAGATCCTGAGAATTCTGAATGGAAAAATCATCATCAGCCCCGGTTGCTATATGATGCCTGAGTCTCAGCAGGTTCGTAACATCCGTTTCTATCTGGCTTAAATCACTGCTGTTTTCCGATGAGATGGCAATATTATTGACATATGTTATATGGAGCATTCTTTCCTGTACGGTAGTAAACGGAATGAGGATACGATCGTCCTGATCCATAAAGGAATACCCTTTCGCCTCAAGCAGTCCAATAACGGTAAACGGATCGCCATTGATACGTATCTTCTGCCCGATCGGGGATTCCTCTCCAAATAAGCTTGTTGCTACCGTCTGGCCGATAACAGCCACTCTTGCTCTTTCATTATATTCTCTTGCCGTCCAGAAACGTCCTTCTGAAACATTCAGATCTGAAAGCTTGGCATAGTCTTCTGTACATCCATAGATGCGGGTTGTCCAGTTCTTGTTGCCATTGACAACGACATAGCTCGTATTGACCAGCGGCGCTGCATAAGAGATATTAGGAAGATTCTTTATTGCTTCATAATCCTTGTATGTCAAAGTCTGCATAGAACCGGCAGCCGGCCTTATGCCGGGCTTTCTGCCTGTACCAGGAGTAATAGTGATTGTATTCGTTCCCAGGCTTGAGATATTGCTTTCGATTGATGACTGGACACCATAACCTATAGACATCAATGCAATGACCGCAGCAACACCGATAATAATACCGAGCATTGTCAATAGCGACCGCATTTTATTGCTGATGATAGAACTCCAGGCCATCAATACACTTTCAAAATATATATTTGTCATAGCAAACGCCCCTTAAAGTCTTTGCTAATATGTCCATCAGACAATACGACATGGCGGTTGGCATAATTGGCTACATCCGTTTCGTGGGTAACCAGTATAACCGTCTTCCCCATTTTATAAAGATCAGCAAATATCTCCATGACTTCCCTGGTCGAGTGGCTGTCAAGATTCCCTGTAGGTTCATCTGCCATGATAATGGCGGGATCATTGACCAATGCTCTGGCGATGGCAACGCGTTGTCTCTGGCCGCCTGACATTTCCGCCGGCATGTGGTCTATACGGTCACCCAGCCCCACTGATTCCAGCATTTTCACTGCACGTTCTTTGCGCTCTTTTTTAAAGACATTTCCATATATCATTGGAAGAATAACATTATCAAGAGCTGACAGGCGCGGCAGCAGATTAAAGCTCTGGAAAACAAATCCAATCTTCTTGTTTCTGGTATATGCCAATTCTTTATCTGTCAGATTAGCGACTTCTTTTCCGTCTAATTTATAGGACCCTTTTGTCGGCCGGTCAAGACAGCCTAAGATATTCATCAGTGTGGACTTGCCAGCCCCGGAAGGGCCCATAATCGACACGAATTCCCCCTTAGTGATGGAAAGATCTATATGCGTCAATACAGGCACTTCCTGATCACCGATGTAGTAACTCTTTCCTATTCCCTGGAGCCGGATAACTTCTTCAGCTTGCTCATCTGTTTTTATTGCCATTAGAACCCCGGTCCTCTCCGCGTATCCTTTGTCGTCGGAGCCGCAGTTTTTTCCTGAGATACAGTACCGCTTACGACGATTTGATCGCCTTCGCTTACACCAGAAAGCACCTCTACGGCCTTATCTGTCGTAATTCCTGTCTTTATATAGGACTTTTTGATTCCGTCTCCATCCTTTACATATAGGTAAGATCCATTTGAATCTGTTCTGACTGCAGTTACCGGAACAGTCAAGACATCATCATCCTGACGTCCCTTGATTGTTGCGCGGGCAGTCATAGAGGGGTAGAGCCCATCCAATTCGTCCTTATTGATTCCAACATAAACCGTATAATATACGACAGAGCTGGAAGAGCTGGAGGAAGAGCTGGATGAGGAATACTGCTTTTTGGAAATATCAGTAACAACACCATGGAATGTCTTATTCGGATACGCATCAACGGTGAATTCTACACCCTGTCCGACGGCTACTTCTCCAATATCTGTTTCATCTACCAGAAGCTCAATACGCATGGAAGAAAGGTCAGCAACGCTCACAATGACCATCTGGCTGGACAGCCCCTGGGAGACGGTTTCCCCTTCCTTCATTGGTTCACCGATGACAACCCCATCCATTGGGGAAACAATGACTGTATCATTGACATCTGCCTGTGCTTTGTCATAGGATGCCTGTGCATTTAAATAATCAAGTCTGGCATTGTCCATTTCCTGATAAGATATCGCTCCCTGTTTATAAAGGTTATTCAATCTGTCGTAATAGGATTCCTTATTCGACAATGTATTCTGAGCCTGTTTCATTGTGGAGGTCAGTGCTTTTGATTCGATGGTTGCCAATGTCTCGCCCTTAGTGACTTTTTCATTCTGCTTGACATAAACCTTTTCCAATGTACCGGATGCTGTCGCAGACAAATCAACGCTGTTTACCGGTTCAATAGTTCCTGTCGCATCAATAGACAAACCTATATTGCTCCTTGCAAC
>OLND01003037.1_pt1 | contig 13882 bp, 10 predicted proteins | sample 1672031 | NCBI WGS metagenome assembly OLND01 (sample SAMEA3136638, study PRJEB25190) | human gut metagenome | biome: human gut; feature: human-associated habitat; material: faeces | place: Austria | collected 2013
CTCATTCGCGAGCGAATGAGACGTCATCCCCGTCCCCCTGTCTCACTCCGTGTCCCTTACAGCTTGGCCTCCACCATGTCGATCAATTCCTGCTGCGAATGCACGTCCAGCTTCTTGTAGATATGGTAGGTATGGGTCTTGATGGTGTGCGGCGAGATGACCAGCTCTTCCGCAATGTAGTGCTGGTTTCGCCCACGTGCCAGCATCGTGTGGATCCTCGTCTCCTGGTTGGTCAGCTCGTACGCCTCCGCAATCTCGGCGCACGCTGCCTTCCACTTGTCCAAAAACGCGTCCGCCTGCGGCTCGCCGGACTCCTCCTTGCGGCTTTTCACGAGGTCCCACACCAGCAGCATGACCAGGGCGATCACGATGATGATAGAGAAGATGGCGTACCCGGTGTCGAACCCTGCCTTTCCCAGTCCGGCGTACAGCAGCGCCCCGACCGACCACCCGATGAAGATACCCGCGAAATTGCCGATGGTGGGAGGCGCGTACGACGCGTACACGGGCAGCTGGCGGTCGCTTATCTCGTCGGCCAAATCGCCCCAGGTGATGGCATCGTAGCAGGTGAACCCGAAGATGATCAGCGCCAGGAAGAAGACCTTCAGCATCTCCGGCACGTAGGGAAACGGCAGCACCGCCAGGGCGATGAGCGGAAGCAGGAGCATGCGGTACAGATCGGAGTCGGCCTCCACCTTCTTCGACAGCACGTACACCGCGAACGCCAAAGACGATACGGCGATCGAGGCGGCAATCACCACCACCAGCCCGTTCCCCACGGCAAGGCTAAGCACGGTATAGGAGGTCACGCCGAATACGAGCGTGTACAGGAGGGTGCGCGGCAACGTGGGGACGAACTCCCGGAACCGGTCGAGAACCGCTTTGAGGTAGGCTCGGTAGGATGCGGCTTCTTCGAGCCGTTTCGGGCCGACGCCCTTGCCCGCCAAGTGCGAGCACGCGACGGAGACGGCGGGGAAGGAGGCTATCATGACAATGCCCACGACGGGGTCCATGAACAGCGGCAGAACATACAGGAGCGAGGCCAGCAGGAATGCAAGTGCAATGCTGCGCATGAGCTTGGCGCGTCGCAGCCATACGAAAAAGGGGCCGGTCTTCAGATAGACGAACGAGGAGGCAAGCCCCCCGAGGGCGAAGAGCACGCCTGCCTGCAGGAAACCGAGCTCGCTTCCCATCTGTCCCAGAAATGCCGGAACCTCCGCCAAAATCGACAGCAGGGCGACGCCGATTCCGAACCAAAGGCGGTCGACCACGTGCTGCAGGTACCAGCCGACCAGGGCGAAGACGACCATGCTGAGCGCGGAGGAGCCCGCAACGATAACGCAGAGCAGAAGGTAGGCGCAGAAATCCGCCGTGGCGAACGGGTTCAGCACGTTCGCGTGGAATATCGAGAAGATCCAGGCCCAGTAGGCGGCCAGCGCGACGATGCCCAAGATCACGCGTCTCGAGCTGTTGCCGATGAGCAGGTCGCGGGCGTCGCCTTCGGCCGGCGCGGCGCCCTTGGTAGCGGGGAGCAGTTGCCTCTCTTGAGCAGTCAACGGTCTTCTCCTGTGGTCTCGGCTAAACCTCGTCATGCTGCGCAGTGCGGCGAAGGCTGCTCAAGCCTCCTTTCTTCCCCGGCGGTTCGGGGAAGACGAAGCCGCAGGTCTCGCAGGTCTTCGCACCGTTCTTGTTCATGCCCAGGCAAACAGGGCACAACCCCTGGCGGTAAGGGGGATGGCATTTCCCGCAGTTTCGGCATGGAAAGCAATGTTCCCTCACAACGGTACCCCATCTCGAATCCTCGAGGTGGGCGCCGGCCGAAACCGACGCCCACCGTTTTAGCGTGCGTATGCGGCCTGTCGCTATTCGCGCGTGCTGCGGATGCTCTTATTGTAGATGCGGCGGAACACGAGAAGGCAGATCGCGCACGCCGCTAGGGATAGCGCGCCCATGGTCATCGCCGCCGCTCCGTAGCCGGCGCTGTCGAGGATCATGCCAACGATCGCGGGTACCGCCAGCGTGCCGCCGTTCTGCCCGAGCACCACGACGGCGGTTGCGGCGCCCACCGTCTTCGGCGAGCGCGCGACTTCGGGGGCCATTGCGAAGAAGACGGTCGGGGCCGCTCCGAGGAAGCACCCGAGGACGAAGGCGATGACGTACGTTCCCACCACGCCGATGTCCAGGTTGAACCACAGGAAGAGGCCGATTGCGCACACCAGCATGTCAACGAACAGCAGCAGGCCCTTGTCCTTCGTCCGTGCGAGGACGAGGCCCATGGCCGTGCCGCCGACCAGCATACCGGCTGCCGCGATGGTCGCGCACAGGTTCGCCGCGCCCTCGGTCCAGCCGTTCTCGACGCTCAGGAACGGGATGGTGAAGGAGTTGAACGCGTCGGTCGAACCGCCGACGAGGAAGAACATGACGGCGCTTAGGAGGGACAGCGGTGCAAGGTAGCCCCACAGGACCCCGTGCTTCTCGGGATCTTCCTTCACGCCGGCGGACTCCTCCAGATCTTTGCGCTCGGATTCGGCGGGAGCCTTCACGCATACGACCACCAGCAAAAACGCCAGCACGGCGCCGATGAGGCCGAACACCCACATGCCGGTCCAGTTGCCGTTCTCCATGATGGGGGTGGCGGAAAGCGTTACGATCATCATGGCGAAGCCGACGTTCGCGCCCCACACGCCGTTTGCGAGGCCGCGCTTCTTCGGCTCGTACCACATGGCGATGATGCCCGGTCCGGCGGTCATGGCCGCTCCATACCCGCAACCCTCGAGCGCACGGGTTACGAGAATCCCCAAGTCGCTGGTCCAGAACAGGCCTGCGACGTTGCCCACGATGGAGACGAGCAGGGCGATGCTCACCACCTTGCGCGCGCCGAAGCGGTCCATGAGCGCGCCGCCGAACAGCGCCATGACCACGGCCGCGATGGAGAACATCGTCATCATGAGGCCCTGGGTGGTGTAGGAGATGCCGAGCACCTCCATCATGTTGGGTGCGGCGGGCGGCACCTTGCCGTACTCGAACGCGATGAGCACGCTGGCTATGATGATGGCCCATACGGGAATCCAGGCCCGGTTTTTCTTACTCATTGTGTCCCCTTTCTTGATGGTGCCGGCGCCTCGCGGTCGTTTCCCCTCGTGTCGAGCGCCGGCACGAGCATCGTTGGTTTAGTTCTCCGCCTCGCAGGAGAACAGGGTCTGCTTCGGCTTGCGGGCAAGCTCCTTTGCCAAGTCCTCGAGGTCCCCGTACTTCAGAACCTGCGCCTGGCAATGCTTCACGCAGGTGGGCTCATGCCCCTTCGCAACGCGGTCGGCGCACAGGTCGCACTGGTCGGTGGGGGCGGGCAGATAGCTGTACTGCCACGTCTTCGGGGCGTATTCCCACGGGCCCACCTCGTGCACCTTGATGCCCCACTGGTCGCTCGGGTAGCCATGCTCGAGCTGGCAGGCCACCTCGCAGGTGTGGCAGCCCGAGCACCACTCGTAATCGACGAGCAATCCTTTTGCTCCCATTGCCTATTCTCCTTCCCCTGCCGGATACATCTTGCAGATGGTGTTCTTGTAGTTCGCGCCGAAGCCGGAGGTGCCGCAGTCGTAGGACAGGAGGTTCTCCACGGTGAGGTCCCACAGGTCGTAGAGCCCCTCGTCCAGCTCGCAGGGCGCCTCCGGGCGCCACCAGGCGTGGTCGGTGCTCACGGTGCGCTCGTTCACGATGGGGGTCTCGCAGACCTGGCGCTTGCAGCGTCCGTGCTGGTTCTCCAGCCACACCCAGTCCCCGTCTTTCACGCCGTGCCGCGCAGCCGTGTTCGGGTTGACGTACACGAGCGGCTCGGGATGAAGGGCGCGCAGGCGCGGTATCTGGCGGTGCTCCGAGTGGAACATGCTCCAAACGCGGGCGCCCGTAGTGAGCACGAGCGGGTATTCCTCGGCGAGCTCCGGTGTTGACCGGGGGCTGGGAACCGGCTCCTCGTACGAGGGAAGCGGGTCGAGGCCCAGGGAGTTGTACAGGGTGCTCCACAGCTCGATGCGCCCGGTTGCGGTCTGGAAGCCGGGGTTGCCGTCGGTGCGCAGCAGGCCTTTCTCGTGCATGCAGTAGTCGAACGGCGGGTAGCCGGGTGCCAGCTCCTGCATCTCCTCGAAGGAATGCCCCGTCTCCTCCAGAATATCGGAGTACATATCCTCCACGGTTTCCCATGGCCAGGCTTCAGGCGAGATGCGCTTGCCGATGTCCAGGGTGATCTGCATGTCGGACCTCGACTCGCCCAGGGGCTCTATCGCCTTGTTGATGGTCTCGGCGCGCTGCGCCCCATCGCCGATGCGCAGGCCGTTGCGCTCCGCGTACGTGCAGGCGGGCAGGAAGTAGTCGGCCAGCGCCATGGCCGTCGGCGTCATGAACAGGTCGACGCACACGATGGTGTCGATGTTCATATGCGCGGCGAGGGTGCGCTTCGCATCGACGCCGGTGCAGGCCAGCGGGTTGGTGGTCTGCATCCAGGCGACCTTGATGGGATAGGGTTCGCCCGTTTCCAGGCACCTGATGTAGTCGTCGGTCACGCATTCCTGGAAGCCCATCTTGATGAGCGGGTGCGCCTCCTGTCCGATGCGCTTCGCCTCCTGCTCCGGCGTGAGGAACTCGGAGCCCCAGCCGGCGGCGTAGTTGAGGATGCTCGCAGGTTGCTGCATCGTGCCGGGCTTGCCGATGTTGCCGGTTATCTCGAACAGGGAGAGCACGGCCTGAGCTGTGGGGATGGTCTCCTTGATCTGGTCGATGGCCACGCCCCACTGGAGGATGGCCCGCTCGGCCGCTCCGATGCGACGGGCCGCGGCGGCTATCTCCTCTGCCGGGATCTCCGTGATTTCGGCGACCTCGTCAAGCGGGTAGTCCCGCGCGCGTTCTGCCAGCTCCTCGAAGCCGTAGCACCACAGGTCGACGAACTCGCGGTCGTAGAGGCTGTTCTCCACAAGGTAGTTCACCATGCCGAGGGCCAGCGCGCCGTCGGTGCCGGGGCGGATCTGCAGGAAGAGCTCGGCCCGCGCGGCGAGCCAGGTGAGGCGGGGATCGACGACGATGGCCTTCGTGCCCCGCTTCATGCAGTCCACGACCCAGTGCCCGTACAGGCCGTCGGAATTCGAGACGACGGGATTGTTGCCCCATATGACGATGAGGTCGGGACGCTCCCACTGCGGGTTGTCGTAGCGGTCGGGGAACTGCTGCGCGTAGTCGCCGACCCAAAACGACCCCGAGGTGGAGAAGCAGCCGGCGACGCGGGGCGAATAGCACGACTGCCCCGACATCATGAACACGAAGTTGGGGCTGTTGAACCCCCAGCACAAACGCGTGATGTACTGCCCGATGTCGCGGCCGGTGCCGGAGTAGAACGCCACGGATTCCGGGCCGTACTCCTCCTTGGCGGCGAGGATCTTCCCGGCGATCTCGTCGAGCGCCTCGTCCCAGCCTATTTGCTCCCACTGGTTCTTGCCGCGATTCTTAGGGTCGCGCTTCAGGGGATGCAGGATGCGGTCCGGGGAATAGACGACCTCGGGCAGGTCGAGACAGCGGACGCACAGGCGTCCCTGGTTGAAGGGGTTCTCCGGATCTCCCTCCACTTTGACGAGCTTGCCGTCGTCGTCGGTGTACAGCAGGACCCCGCACCCCAGGTGGCATCCCGGTGCCGACCAGCCGCACCCCCTGGTCACGTGGAGCCCGTCTTCTTCGTAGCGATAAGGTTTCTTGTGCTCGACGGTGGTGTAGTCTTTTTTCTCTGCCATCACACTCCCTCTCCTTCCGTCTCCCCATGCCTGCGGCTTCGGGCTCGGCGTCCGCCCGAGGCGGGATGCGCCAGGCCGAAGCCTTCGGGCACACCATCCCACAGCGGCGCGTGGCGGAAAATCGGGTGCGGGGCGTAAAGAGGGGTTTCGAGAGGTGATTTATGTATGTCTGCCCTCCTCATACCATCGGTATGAGGAGGGCAGATGTTCTTGAACGTGCAGGTCAGATGCGTCTACTTGGCGAAGGGGCCGTGCCAGGCGAAGCGGCCGAGGCTCGCGGGCAGCCCGTCGCGGGTGGGGCCGTGGTGGTGTCCGGGGGCGGGATGGAAGCCCTTGCCGCGCGCCTGCCCGCGCTGCGGGTCCTGCGCCTGCCGAGCCTCTTGGCGGCCTTGGCGCGCTTGCGCTCCCTGCCCGTTTTGCTCGCGCCGCCCATCCGATGCTCCGTGGGCTGCGGACGAGCCGTGCTGGCGGAACATCGCGCACCCGAGCGTGGCCGCGCGCCAGCCGCGGCCTCCTCCGCAGGGATCCTGCGGGCGCGCCGTCTCGGGCCATGGCTCGGGCTCGTGGTCGGTTCCGGAATCGCCGCCGCGGTAGAAGCCGCGCTTGCCGTCGCGTCCGAGCGGGTGCTTGCGCTCGTAGCGCTTGCCGCCCTTTCCGGATGTGCCGCCTTCCCGCTGCTCCGCCTTCTTCTTGCCGTCGCTTCCATCGCGGCCGTCCTTGCCTTCGCTCTGCTCCTTGCCCTTGCCGTTGCGTGTGCCGGAAGCCTCGGTTCCCTCGTGGTCAAGCGGGTGCTTCCGCTTGCCCATGAGCCATTCGCCGGCGGAGAGCTGCACGCCCATGGGCATGAAGCGCACGGAGACGGCCCCCACCTTGTTGTACCAGCCGGTCACGGCGCACAGCTCGCCGCGCATGAGCGCACGGTACACGCGGATGGCCGTCTCGTCGGCATCCATGGAGAAGTACTTCCAAGCGGGTGCGTTCTGGATCCCGGCGTTCTTCGCGAAGTTCGTGCGCGTGGCGCCGGGGCAGGCGGTGGTCACGCTCACGCCCGTGCCGCGCAGCTCGCGGGCGAGCGCGGTGGAGAACGACAGCACGAACACCTTGGCGGCGCCGTAGAGCGCGTTGTAGGGGCAGGGGGTCTTCGCCATCATGGAGCTCATGTTGAGGATGCGGCCGTGGCCGCGTTCGAGCATGGGCTGCAGGAACACGCGCGTGAGCTCGGCCAGGCTCGTGACGCTTACCTGGATCATGGCGCGGATGTCCGCGACCGGCAGGTCCGAGAACTGGCCGGCGGGGCTGTACCCCGCGTCGTTCACGAGGATGTCGATATCCTTGCCCGCCTTGCACACGCGCTTGAAGATGGTGCGCGCGGAATCCGGGTCGGACAGGTCGCAGGCTACGGGCAGCACGTCGACGCCGAGGATGCGCAGCTCCTCGGCCTGCTTCTCGAGAGCCTCCTCGTCGCGGGCTACGGTTACGAGATCGTATCCGTCGCTGGCGAACAGCAGGCACAGGGATTCTCCGATGCCGCTCGTCGCGCCGGTTACCAAAGCGGTTTGGGACATAGTGGTGCTCCTTTCGATCGGGGCGGCGGGAGCCGCATGCCGCGGCCTGCCCGGCGTCCGGACGTTTGCACTCGCATCATAAAAGCGCCCAGCCGGTCCGTTCCGGACGTCGGCTGGGCGTTGCGAAGGCGCGACGCGCGCGCCACCGCCGCGAAATGCTCGGTGCGCGGGTCAGGCTTGCGCGCTGGGCGCCTCTGCCTCGGCTGCGGAAGGGGACGCCTCGTCGAGGCGCCGCATGCCCTTCGCGCCCACGGCCAGCACGGTGATGACGAGCCAGCACGCCACCAGGCCGTAAGCGGCCGGCGCCTCGCCGAAGGCCGTCACAGCTGCCGAGGTGGCGAACACGGCCACGGGCGCCGCCACCATCACGAGCGAGTTCTGCGTGCCGAGCGCGCTGCCGCGGTCCTGCTCGGGGATGCGGTCGAGCATGAAGAACCCGAGGAGCGCCGAGGCGGGCCCGGCGCTCACGCCCAGGAGCACCGCGCCGAGCAGCATGACGGGGAAGTCGGGCAGCGTGCCGAGCACCGCCACGCCGGCCGCCATGCCCGCGAGCGAGAGCAGGTACCACGTGCGGCGCGCGAGGCGCGGGGCGAGGGCGGCGTAGCCGAGCGAGCTGGCCAAGAGGCCCAGCGACATGGCCGACAGCACGTAGCCCAGAAGCTCCGGCCGGCCGAGCTCGGTGAAGTGCACCGGCAGCACGAGCCCCTGGAACGATCCCATCACCATGATGATGCCGAAGGAGAGCAGCGTGGAGGCCGTGAGCACGCCGTCGGTGCGGAAGAGCACGCGCGCGCCGGTGCGCAGGGCGTCGAGCGCGGACGCCACGGCGCTGCGGCCCTCCGACGCACCTCCGTCCCGGCGCAGGCCCTCCACGCCCACCGAGCGCGGCACCGTGCAGGTGACGACGGCGGCTGCGAACGACAGCGCGGCCGTGAACCACAGCGACGTCACGCCGCCCACCGTGCCGATGAGGAACGCCGCGACGGCCGGCCCCACGATGGTGGTGAGCGAGTCGAGCGACTGGGTGAGTCCCATAAAACGCTGCAGGTCGGCCTTGTCGCGGGCCACCACGGCGGGCAGCAGGGCGTCGCGCGCCGTCATGCCGGGGATGTCGCCGATGGCTCCCAGCAGGCCGAGCGCCACGAACCAGCCGAAGTTGAGGCCCCACAGCATATCGACCACGGGGATGAGCGCGACGCTCGCCGCAGAGACGAGGTCGGACAGGATGGAGATGTCGCGACGGTTGAAGCGATCGAGGGCCGCGCCGCCCACGATACCGATGACCATCTGCGGCACGGCGCAGATGAGCGCGAGCGTGCCGGCGGCCAGCGCGTCGCCGGTGGTGGCCAGCAAGATGAGCGGCAGCGCCACCGCGGCGATGGAGTTGCCGAGGAGCGAGAGCGCGTTGGAAGCCAGGAAGCGCGGTGCGATGCGGGTTGGGTGCGGGTTCGTGTGCATGGGAGGTTCCTTTCCGTTTCCGTCAGAAAGAAAGTAAAAACTACGACGTTGCGTCGGGGTCAAGCGAGCTGTGGTGGAATTATGAGGGAGGTCCGCGCTTGCGAGCGAACGAAGACTCGCCTACGGGGAACACCTTGAGGCTGTCGTTAGCGAATCGAAAGATCCCGTGCGGCTTCGCCATCTTCGCCCGTGGGATGACGCCCGCTCCCCCGATGACGATCGCCGAGGACGGCCCTTCGTCGAAAACCCCTCTCCGAGTCACAGTAATCACCGCTGTGAAGCGTTTTGGCGGGTTTCAGTGCTCCCGCGCGTGCACTCGCGGCTTTCGCAAGAGCGTTTCCCCTGGTCGAGAAAGGCAAGGATGGGTTAAACGCTCCTTGCGAGCTTCACAGCGGTGATTTCTGTGCATCCGAGACCCCGAAAACGCAAAGAACCGCGTCCGGCCGGAGTCCAATTGTGGGTAGGCGCCCTTTGCTGTTAAAGCGACCCTTTACAGTAAAGGGTCGCTTTTCAGCACGTGGGACCGTTGGCCTTCTTTGCGGGCGAGGATGCGGGATTTCATCTCCTCTTCCAGGCGATCTTCTGCATAGAGTTGAGCGGGGTTCAGACCCTTGCGCATAAGCTCGTCGACGAAGCGTTCCAGCTCGATGTCTTCCGGATTGGTCACGTCTTCCCAGTTGGCGGAATCGAGGCAGTCGATGAACGGGCCGATCATATCCAGCGCTTCCTCGACGAGCTGGTCGAGCTCCTCGCGTGGCGTATCGGCGGGCAGCTTGTCGAACCGATCGCTCATCGCCTTCATCTCCCCGAACAAGCCGAGTTGGTGGATTTTCTCCATCACGCGCTCGAGCTCGGCGGTGTCGGACTCGGTGTAGAGATGCCCCGTGATGAGCAGGGCTTCGCGCTCGCCGCTGGTGATGGCTCCCTCTTTGTAGTCGATGAGCGTCCGCACCGCTTGCGCGAACCGCACCGGTAGGTCGGGGTCGAGCCGCTCGGTCTTCAGCAGCGCGATCGTGCGGCGCCGCTCCTCTAGGCGCTCGATCTGGGCGGCCAGCTCGCGGTCGAGCTCGTCGAGGGCGTCGTCGGCACCCGCGCCCGCCTCGTCGGCCGGGCTCGCGTCCATCTGCTCGAGCACCTCGCCGATGCGGTCGAGCGAGAACCCGAGCGACGCGAGCCGTTTCACGCGCAGCACGCGCGCGAGGTCCTCCGCGCCGTAGTCGCGGTAGCCGTTCTGTCCGCGCGGCGGCTCGGGCAGAAGGCCGATGGCGTGGTAGTGGCGCAGCGTGCGCACCGTGCAACCGGCCAGCTTCGCAATCTCGCTCGACTTCACAGGACGCCCCCCGGCTATGGGCGCGGCGCACGCACCATGCAGCGCTCCACCAGGTTGAATCCCGGCGCGCCTCGGCGCTCGACCGTCTCGAAGCCGAAGTGGCCGTAGATCTGCTCGAGGCGGTCGGTGTAGCAATCGAGGTAGCAGCGCAAGCCGCGCCGATCGGCCTCGTCCAGAAACGGCGTGAACAGGCGGCGGAACGCGCCCGTGCCGCGACGGGCAGGATCGACGCCGGCCGAGATGAAGTAGATGAAATCCTCGTCGGCCCGTGCGCGCTCGAGCGGCCAGCTGGTGGAGGAGGCGAGGTCCATCGCCTCGGCGCGCGGCCCGAGGACCGCACCTTCCTCAGGCGTGAGCGTGGCGGCCATGAGCAGTGCCGACTTCTCCTCCAGCCGCTCCCAGCCGCCTTCGGGAAGCTCGCTGCGCAGGTAGACGTTCGCGGCCCCCGCACGGTCGGCCAGTGCGTAGACGCACTGGTACGGTGCGGTGACGGCATAGTCCGACCGGATGGCGGCCTGCGTGACGGCCAGCTTGCGCTCATCGCTCATGCCGGGCACGTCGAGCCAGGTGACGTACCACATCTCCTCGAGGAAGCACGTGCCCACCATCTGGGCGAGGGCGTCAAGCTTGTCGGTTTGCTCGGGGCGCAGGGTTTCGAGTCCGGGTAGGTTCATGATCGATCCTTTGTCGCGATTCGGTTTCGGTTCGCCCTCGATTCTCGCATGACTTCCCGTCCCTGTCGAGCCGCGCTGCATAGCGCCTCCATACCGACACCCATGGCGCGGCCGTGCTGCAATCCGGCAGCACCGCTTCTTTTGTCGGACCGACCGCCCATCCGACGTCGCGCTTTGCGCGCGTTCCCGCCTGCGCAACGGTTGGTTGATTGCGCGGCAACGGCGGTGTTGCAAACGGGGCTGGCTCCCCGGGAGGCGGTGCGCCGTCCGGCAGAATCGTTCCCGTTCTCTCTAGACTATTCGGCTTGAAGGAGGCCCGTCGCTATGACTGCCAAAGATTTTCTCGACACCAACGATTTCACCAAAGACCAGCTGCTCGACATGATAGAGCTTTCCCGCGTGCTCAAGCGCTGCGTGAAGGCCGGCTACTTTCCCGAACTGTTGAGGCACAAGGCGCTCGGCATGATCTTCCAGCAGGTGTCCACCCGCACGCGCCTGTCGTTCGAGGGCGCCATGGCCGACCTCGGCGGCGACGCGCAGTTCTACGCGCCCGGCACCATCCAGCTGGGCGGCCACGAGACCATCGAGGACTCCGCGCGCGTGATGGGGCGCCTGCTCGACGTCATCATGGCACGTGTCGACCGTCACGAGGACCTCGTCGAGCTGGCGAAGTACTCGCAGGTGCCTGTAATCAACGGCATGTCCGACTACAACCACCCCACGCAGGAGATGGGCGACCTCCTCACCATGATCGAGCATTTGCCCGAGGGCAAGCGCATCGAGAACTGCAAGATGGTGTTCGTGGGCGACGCCACGCAGGTGTGCGTGTCCGAGATGTTCATCTGCTCGAAGATGGGCATGGGCTTCGTGCAGTACGGCCCCGAGGGGCACCAGATCCGCGAGGACCTGCTGGCCATCGGCCGCAAGAACTGCGAGGAGTCCGGCGGCAGCGTCACCGTCACCGACAACCGCGAGGAAGCCATGAAGGACGCCGACTTCGTGTACACCGATGTGTGGTACGGCCTGTACGACAAGGAGCTGTCTAAGGACGAGCGCATGGCCATCTTCTACCCGACGTACCAGGTGACCGAAGAGCTCATGGATATGGCCGCCCCGGACGCCAAGTTCATGCACTGCCTGCCCGCCTCGCGCGGCGAGGAGGTCACCGACGAGGTCATCGACGGTGCGCAGTCCATCTGCTGGGACGAGGCCGAGAACCGCAAGCACTCCATCCGCGGCCTGCTGGCGTGGTTCTGCCCGCAGGCGAAGGTCGACGAACCCGAGGCCGATGACGCTCGCGAGCAGCTGAACTACCTGCTGGAGGGCCTTGGGAAGCAAGGGGTTCCGACGGCCTGATGGCCCCTGGAACGAGTCGATGCTGCGGGCAGCCGCGGCACCCCGATCCTCGCGCGATGGCGCGGGCTCGCGTACCGAAGCACGCGCCGCCCGCGCCATTCCACGAATCTGAAGCATCGCGGCTGCCCTCGCTGACTGACTACGCCAACCTGCGCGTGAAAGAAGGAAACCTATGGCAAAGAACAAGAAATTCCGCCTTATCGACGCGATCCTGTCGGTCATCACGGTCGTGTTCGTGGCGGAGGCAGCGGCGCCGGCCGCCGCTATCGGCAACTCGCAGTTCTTCTGGTGGATATTCCTCATTGTCGCATTCCTGCTGCCGTACGGCCTGGTGGTGAGCGAGCTCGGCACCACCTACGACGACGAGGGCGGTCTGTACGACTGGGTGCGCCGTGCGTTCGGCGACAAGTGGGGCAGCCGCGTGAGCTGGTACTACTGGATCAACTTCCCGCTGTGGATGGCCTCGCTCGCGTTCCTCTTCCCCGAGACCATCGCCATGATCACGGGCATGGAGATAGGGCTGGTGCCGTCGCTCGTCATAGAGCTGGCGTTCATCTGGATCGTTGTGTTCCTCAGCTTCTCGAAGGTGTCGGACTCGGCGTGGATCCTCAACCTGGCGGCCGTGCTCAAGGTGGGCATCGCCGTGGTGGTGGGCGGCTTGGGCATCTGGTACGCCGTGAACTACGGCTTCGCGAACGACATGGCGCCCGCCACGTTCCTGCCGTCGCTCGACTCGAACAGCCTCACGTACCTGTCCATCATCCTGTTCAACTTCATGGGCTTCGAGGTCATAACCACCTACGTGGGCTCCATGGAGAACCCCAGCAAGCAGATTCCGAAGGCTATCATCGCCGGCGGCATTGCCATCGCGGCGCTGTACCTGTTCAGCTCGTTCGGCATCGCGGCGGCCATCCCGGCGCTCGACATCTCGCTCGACTCCGGCATCATGGACGCGGTGGGCATCATGGCCGGCGTGGGCAGCGTGCTGTTCGTCGTGGTGGGCATCGTGTTCCTCATCACGCTGTTCGGCAACATGGTCAGCTGGTCGTTCGGCGTGAACTTCGTGGCCGAGCACGCCGCACGCAAGCAGAACATGCCGCATGTGTTCGCGCACGAGAGCGAGAAGAACCAGATGCCCACCGGCGCGGCCATCGTCAACGGCATCGTGGCCAGCGTGCTCGTGCTGCTGTCGCCCGTGATGGAGCTGGCCGGCTTCGACGGCTTCTTCTGGATCTTCTTCTCCATGAACATCGTGTTCCTGCTGATCAGCTACATTCCCATGTTCCCGGCGTTTTTGAAGCTGCGCTCGGTCGATCCGGCCGCGAACCGCGTGTTCAAGGTGCCGGGCGGGCGCGGCGTGCTGCTGGTGGTAACGTGGCTGCCCGTGGTGCTGCTCGTGCTTTCCATCATCGCCACCATCGTGCCGCTGAACGGCTCCGAGGCCGAGATGTCGAAGATACCCATGCTCATCGGCGTGATAGCGTTCGTCATCCTCGGCGAGATCGTGCGCGTGTGGTCGGCCCGCGGGCGCGACGACCACTACGGCGGCATGGGCGCGCACGGCGATCCGTTCGCCTACGACGTGGCGCACGGCTTCGAGGAGGAGCCCCCCTCCGAGGAGATCGCCATGGAGGAGGATATGCTGATCGGTCGCGAGCCGCGCGACCTGGTGTAGCGCGCCGGCCTTGCGGGGCGCTCCGCAGTGGGGGCGCTCCGCCGCGCAGGCGC
>OLND01003047.1_pt1 | contig 13841 bp, 10 predicted proteins | sample 1672031 | NCBI WGS metagenome assembly OLND01 (sample SAMEA3136638, study PRJEB25190) | human gut metagenome | biome: human gut; feature: human-associated habitat; material: faeces | place: Austria | collected 2013
CCTATTCTTTTAAGCTTTCAATTTGACTCCATACTGGGTCCATTGCATCAATGATAGCGCAGTATGCAGCGTATTTCTTTTCGTAATAAGCATGTTTTTCGGTATCAGGCTCGTATACTTTTTTGATTTTTACCCATTTTTTAGCAGCATCCTGAAGAGAGTCAAACACACCTGCGTTAACTCCGGCACAGAGGGCAACACCCATTGCTCCGAGTTCTTCGGCCTGTGAGATTTCAACGCGGATACCGAGAATATCAGCAAACATCTGCATCCAGACTTCGGAACGTGTTGCACCACCTGCCATTCGTACTACAGATGGGTTATCGCAGTATGGAAGCAGACGGCTGATATGCATTTTGTGACAAAATACAACACCCTCGAACAGTGCCCGCATCATATCTGCAATTGTGTGGTCATTTTGAAGACCAATAAATGCAGCTTTTGCATCAATATTTACATTGGAATCGTAGATGAACGGAAGGAAAAATACTGAGTTTTTGTACAGTGTGGAATCTACCATCTTTCCATAAGTTGCATATACGTCTTTTGAACGTTCCATAAAAGTATCAATAAACCATTCCTGAGTAGAAGCAGAAGTAGAACTTCCCTCCATGTAGGAGATGTATCCAGGCAGCCCATAATAGTACTGCATGAAAATGTCCTTATCATCAACAACATCTTTCTTAAGGATACTGTTAATGCCCCAGGAACCAACAATTATACCAAGCTGATTTTCTTCGACAATACCGGCGGAAAGAATTGATGCGCTGATGTCGAATAATCCACCAACTACAGGAGTTCCTTCAGCAAGTCCTGTAAGTCCGGCTATCTCAGCGGTGATTGTGCCGCCGGTCTCACAACTTTCGATGATTGGTGGAAAGATGTGTTTGTAATCAGCAATTCCGAATGCTTCAAACAAATTGTCTGCATATTGACCGGTTGCCATGTCGACAACATTCCAGCTGGATGCCTCTGTGATTTCACATACAAAATTGCCGGTCAATATGTAACGGATATAATCTTTGACGCTTCCGACGTGAGCTGTTTTGTTGAGGACTTCTGGTTCGTGGTCCTTAAACCAGGCAACAATCGGGCTTGTCTGTCCTGTCCAGAGTTTGTTCCGAATCTGTGGAAATACAGAATCAAATGTGCCATCGGTGAGCCATTTCTTGATGTAACCCTTAGAGCGGGCATCGCTACTGAGGATACCAGGCCATGTAGGAGCCCCATCCTTATCGACCATATAGGCACCGTTGCCCTGTCCGGTTATACCGATCGATAAGATTTCTTTTCCGTCTTGAATGCCGGCTTTTTCAATCACATCTTTGATTGCTTTTAAAGACATATCCTTCACTTCGTACATGTCACGTTCGTTTTGACCGCTGTGCGGATAGGAAATGTGCAATTTTTCGCCATGAACGGCAACTTCATTACCTTCCATATCGTAAATTGCAGCTTTTACCATTGTTCCACCGATATCAATACCCATTAAATATGTCATACAAATTCTCCTCTCCTGATTTGATGTGGTATAAATGACATATAATTTACTTTTAGACTATCATAATAACGAAAATAAGTCATTTAAATATCAAAAATTGTTCAAAATAAACTAAAAAGATCTAAAAATACATAAAATAGATCATTTTATGGACAGATATGAAATAAAATGAACTAACAATGCCGGACAGACTGTCCGGCATTGCAAGTAATAGTAAGCAAATATTGAAATTACTGTCCAACATTAGCCCAAACAGCTACACACTCAGCGTTCTGTTCTTCGGTGAGGAGCGCTGGCTCGCAGACTCCGGCAGCAGAAAGATAAGTGATGGAAGATGTTTCGAGATATACAGCAGCATATAATGCTTCGTGCAGATCTTTTCCCACTGTGATAACGCCGTGATGCTTAAGGATTACTGCAAGCTTATCTCCAATATAGTAAACAGTTAACTGACCCATGGAAAGATTTCCCGGTGGAGAGTAAGGTGCTACGGTAACTGCACCACGAGTAGCGTTGGCAAGGGTGGTCAGGCATGCCGGCAGTTCGTCTGATACAAGTCCGACTGCTGTTGCATATGGCTGATGAGTATGCAGGATTGCATTGACTTCCGGCATATTATCAAAAATGTAAAAAAGTGCCGGGGTGTCAACAGATTGTTTACGAGTTCCCTCTATAATGTTTTTATCTTTGTCAAAGACGATCATATCGTCAGGTGTCATTATTTCATAAGACATACCGGATGGTGTAATGATAATATCACCGTTCGGCATACGGAGGCTGACATTACCTCCTGCGAGTGCGATCAGATTATTGCGTTTCATTTCCAGCGCAGTTTCGATCATTTCCTGTTTTTTTTGTTCGTACATTACTGGCTGCTCCTTTCATATTTGTCTTTGATGAAGCTTAAGGCGTCTTTCGCTGCCTTATAAGGATCTTCATAATTCTGTGCCCACATTTCAAGTGTCATTGGACCGCTGAAATTAATCTCGCGAAGTGTTTTGAAAAATTTGATAAAATCAACATTACCATTGCCAAAAGGAATATCCCTTACTTTGCCGACAACGGTATCCTTCACATGGGTAGCTACAAGGTGCTTCTTTGCAAGACGATACTGGTCACATGACCAAGTATTCCCCTTGCCTGTTGAATAAAGATTGGCAATATCCGGGAATATCTGTAGCCAAGGGGAATCCACATGTTCGATGATCTGCAGACCCTTCTCCAGAGAATCCATTGTATCGATATCCACATTTTCCAACGCTAACATGACACCGCAGGAAGCTGCTTCCTGTGTGAGCTTCGCCAAATTTTCAAGGAAAAGCGCATATGTTTTTTGGTTGCGAGTATTGTAATACTCGTCGTATGCCATAGGCTGAATGATGCGAAGACCAATTTCGGCAGAAAAATGAATGGCATCCATAGTAAGTTTCATACCCTTTGCTGCTAGTTCAGGGTTTTCACTTCCGATTGGGCAGTTACGGGTACCGCTCAGACACATGGTCATGATTGGTATATCGTAAGCTTCGATTGCCTTCCGGATCTCGATGATCCCAGTTTTTCCTGAGGCAACGCGTGCCTGAAATGCATCACTTTCATCAGTGCTGAGTTCAAAATAATCGAATCCAAGCTCCTTCGCAATACGAAGTTTTTCAGAAAGTGCAAGATCTCGCGGCAGTGCTTTTTCATAGAGACCAAATTTGTGCTGTATCATAATTTCTCCTCTAAACGAAACAATTTCGTTAATTTTTTGAATATAATACATCGAGTTGATTATTGGTCGACTTCATTATTCACGTGCAAATAAATTCTAGCATGTGTAAATAAGACAAGTCAATTTTCAAATATATTGCAAAAGTGTAGAAAAAAATGAGCTATTTTGACACGCAATCGGTATTATTAACCCAAACGAATCCAAATGAGCGGAAGTCATTGACGAAGTGCATAAAAAAGAATAGAATCCAAACTAAAGTTGATCGATTTTCACAATAACGTGCGTGGTGGAAAGTACTTTTGACGACAAAAGTAACAAAAAGGAGAAGAGAAAAAAGGAGGTTATTGTATGAAAAGGAAAATAATCGCATCGTTACTGGTGTTAGCGATGGCGGGATCGTTGCTGGCCGGATGTGGCAACAAAGCTTCAGATTCAGGAAGTTCTGATAGTTCAAAATCCAGCAAATCATCAGCATCGGAGCTGAAAGGTGATTCAAGTGAGAAGTATTATATGTGCGTACCGATTTCTGGCGTAGAGTATTGGTATCCGGTATTCCAGGGAATGAAGGAAGCGGCTAATGCACTTGGCGTACAGGCTTACTATATGGGAACACCTGAGTGGGATTCTTCAGCGCAGGCAGATGTATTCAATCAGATCATGGCACTTGATCCAACCGGAATCCTGCTGCACCCGACAGACGGAGATGCATTTGTTGATCCAATCAACAGTGCAATTGCAGATGATGTTCAGGTTGTAACATTTGCAGCTGATTCACCAGATTCTAACAGAACAGCTTATGTAACGTCTGATAATAACAAAGAAGGTTCTACCGCTGCAAAGGAAGTAGCAGAAGAAATCGGTGGTAAGGGATCTATCCTTGTTATGAGAAATCCAGGACAGACAAATCACGAGACACGTGACGATGCTTTCATTTCTTACATTAACGAAAATTACCCGGATATTAAGATTTATGAAGAGAATTCCGGACAGAATGCAGACGCTACTTACACAGCAGTCATGACAACATATCAGAAAGATGCTAACCTCAAAGCCGTATTTACACCGGAAGCTTCTTCAGCAGTAGGTGCAGCTCAGGCAGGTCTTGAGATCGGTAACGGCGATCAGGCTCTTGTATGTGCATGTTGTGATACTTCAGAAGAGATTCTTGACCTTCTGAAAGCAGGACAGTTCTTCTCAGCAATCGCTCCTGATCAGTATCTGCAGGGATACATGGGAATGCTGGATCTGTTCTTTGCAGCTCATAATGAAGTTCTTGAACCAATGAATGGTCGTGCAGACGCTGGTGAGAACTTATGGCAGAGCCCGTTTATGGACAATGGTCTTTCAATCGTAACAGCTGACAATGCAGATGATTTCTATCTTGATGCATATGCAGAAAAGCTTGGCTACAAAGACAGTGAAGAAATCCTTGAGCCTTTGGAAGAGCCAGAAGGCTGTGGATTTGGTGATGGATCAGGCGAAAAGTATTATATGTGTGTACCAATCTCTGGTGTAGAGTACTGGTATCCTGTAATGCAGGGTATGAAAGATGCAGCTAAGGCTCTTGATGTAAGTGCATACTACATGGGAACACCTGAGTGGGATGCTTCTGCACAGGCAGATGTATTCAGTCAGATTATGGCTCTTGATCCAACTGGTATTCTGGTTCATCCGACAACAGCAGAAGCATTTGTTGATCCAATCAACAGTGCAATCGCAGATGATGTTCAGATCGTAACATTCGCAGCTGATGCACCGGACTCAGAAAGAACAGCGTATGTAACATCTGACAATACAAAAGAAGGTAACAGAGCAGCTCAGGAAATCGGTGAAGCACTCGGAGGAGAAGGTTCCGTACTCGTTATGAGAAATCCTGGACAGACAAACCATGAGAATCGTGACAACGCTTTCATCGCTTACATGGAAGAAAATTATCCGGACATCACAATTTACGAAGAGAATTCTGGACAGGATGCAGACGCTACTTATTCAGCAGTTATGACTACATACCAGAAAGATGCTAACCTCAAAGCCGTATTTACACCAGAAGCTTCTTCAGCAGTAGGTGCAGCTCAGGCAGGTCTTGAGATCGGCGGCGGATCAGAACAGGCACTTCTGTGTGCATGCTGTGATACATCAGAAGAGGTTCTTGACCTTCTGAAGGCAGACCAGTTCTTCTTTGCAATTGCACCAGACCAGTATCTGCAGGGATATATGTCTATGCTTAACTGCTACTTTGCAGCACATAATGAGATTTTACATCCTATGAATGGTCGTGAAGCAGCTGGTGAAAACCTGTGGCAGACACCATACATGGATAACTCACTTTCAATCGTAACGAAAGACAATGCAGATTGCTTCTACCTTGATTCATATGCGAAGAACATTGGATTATCAGGTGCAGATCAGCTCATTGAGCCTTACGAAGCAAAGTAAGTGTTGATTTTGGCGGTGGCTCCGGCTCCCGGAGCCGCCGTTTTGTTACTTAACAGTATGAAGAAAGGGTGAGATTATGGCATTACTTGAACTGAAACATATATCCAAAAGTTTTGGGCAGAATCAGGTTCTGAGAGATGTTAACTTCGAACTGAGACCTGGGGAAGTACATGCACTTTTGGGAGAGAATGGTGCGGGAAAGTCTACGATGCTGAATATCATCGGTGGAGTTTTTGAGCCAAGCGGGGGAACGATTCTGATTGATGGTGAAGAGAAAAAAATCACATCTATTCTCGATGCCAAAAATCTTGGAATTGGATTTGTGCATCAGGAAATTGAACTGTGTCAGGATGTAACTGTAGCAGAAAATATCATGATGACAAGTATTAGCGACAGTCACACATTAAAAGTTAATTTTAAGAAAATGGTAAAGGAAGCAGCGGAGATCTTGAGACCGATGGCAGGTGATACGATCGATCCAAGGGCATTGGTTTCATCGCTTCCGATATCTCAGCAGCAGGTTGTTGAGATTGCCAAAGCATTGGCATATAAATGTAGGATTCTTCTTCTTGATGAGCCAACAGCGGCACTTTCAGAGAGTGAAGCAGAAGCACTTTTTGAGATTGTGGGACAACTGAAAAAGGAAGGTATGGGAATTATTTTTATCAGTCACCGTATGGAAGAAGTGTTTGAACAGAGCGACCGGGTAACAGTCTTGCGTGATGGGGAGATTATCTCTACAAGACCGTCATTGGATGCACCTTTAGATGAGCTGATCCGGGACATGGTTGGTCGTGAGATCAGCGATATTTATCCACCAAAAGCAGAACATATTGATTATAGTGATTCGAACGTAATGCTTAAAGTTGAAAATCTTACGGATGCAAAGAACCGTTTCAGAGATATTAACTTTTCATTATACAAAGGAGAAGTTCTTGGCTTTGCGGGTCTGGTAGGCGCCGGAAGAACAGAAATTTTGCAGTCGATAGTTAATTTGAGAAAACGTTCATCAGGAACGGTTGAACTTCTTGGTGAAAATATTGATAAATTAGGTACTTCAAAAATTTATAACAAAGGTCTGGTATTGCTTTCAGAAGATCGTAAAAAAAGCGGATTGTTCCTTGATTATTCAATTGCTGAGAATACCAGTTCTACATATCTGGATTTGATTACCAATGGAATTATACTCAGCAAGAAAAAAGAAATGGAACTTGCCAGGGATAAGATTGCTGAACTGAATACCAAGGCAGAAGGTCCTAAGCAGGTGGTCGGAAGACTTTCTGGTGGAAACCAGCAGAAGGTATTGCTTGGAAAACTGCTTGCAAAAGTTCCGAAGGTTATTCTTCTTGATGAGCCTACACGAGGTGTTGATATCGGAGCGAAGTCTGAAATTGGAAAGTATATCAGAAAGCTGGCAGATGAAGGTATTGGAGTTATTTTGATTTCATCAGAAATGAATGAATTGTTGGGACTTTGCGACCGTTTGATCATGATTGATATCGACGGTGATCAGGTGCCGGAAGTTACAGGAGAACGTCAATTCGATTCAGATACGGTTGTATACTACATTTCTGGAGCATACAAATACGATAATAAGGAGGCACAATAATGGCAGCTAATAATGTAAGTACAAGAAAGGGAAAGAGTTTCTTCGCAAAACTTATGGAGAGACGAGAGGCTATGCTCGCATTAATCGTCGTGGCCATGTATATTGTTTTATCATTTATTACTCCAAGTTTTATGACATGGAGTAACCAGAAGGTAGTTATCTCAAGTATGGCGGTAGATGGTATCGTTGTAATCGGTATGACAATCAGTCTGATTTCCGGAGGTATCGATCTTTCTGTAGGATCGACATTGTGTCTGTCTATGACAGTAGCAGCGCTTTTGATGAGAAATGGTAATCATCCATGGCTCTGTTCACTGGCTGGTATCGCAGTGACAGCATTGATCGGTTTGATCATTGGATTACTTGTAACGAAGCTTCATCTGACACACTTCATTGTTACCTTATGTTTTATGGGAATTGCCAGAGGTCTTGTATATATTCTGACAGGTGGTTCTCCGGTATCTCTGGTACGTGTGTTTGCAGAGAATAAGGGATTCGCATTTCTTGGACAAGGAACGATTGCAGGCGTATTCCCGATGGCGCCCGTTTGTTTTATAGTAATTGCGATCATAGCTGAATTGTATGTCCGTAATTCAGCTGGTATGAGAAAAGTATTCTATACAGGCAGTAACGAACAGTCAGCTCTTTATTCAGGTATCAAAGTTGACAAAATGAAAATTATCGCATGTGTTGCGTGTGCAGCACTTGCAGGTGTGGCAGGAATTATTTATATGATCCGTTATTCCGGAGTGGCAGTAAATGCAGGATCTGGAGAAGAAATGGTAGCGCTTTCAGCAGCTGTTATCGGTGGCGCAAGTATGAATGGTGGACGTGGTTCTGTTATCGGTTCGATCTTAGGACTTCTGTTTATCGTTATCATCCAGGATGCACTTACACTGATGATGGTTCCGTCATACTGGCAGGATTTCGTAAAATACGCGATTGTGCTGATTGCAGTAGCAATTGATGGTGTAACATATTACAGATCCTTAAAAGCATCACAGTCTTAAAACCCCTTATATTGAATATAATATAGTACGAAACGCAAAAAGGGGAAATCGGCTAAGGCCGATTTCTTCCACTTAAAGTCAAAATAAGGAGAACCCGTTTAAATACCTAGCCTTCCAGCTTGCGTATCTGAAACGGGTTCTCCTTATTTTTTGATGGTATATTTATTTTTGGGCGCACAAAGAAAAGGTACCTTTTTCTGATGCGTGCATCTTTCTTATGCAGCGTTTTCTTCCTGTTTTCCTTCAAATTTATGAAGCTTATCACACAGAAAACGATGGTATTTATTAATGTTCCGTCCGATGGCATACAGCATAAATTCCTTGTATACTTTGTCTTCCGTCCGGTGATGGAATCTTCGGAAGTCATCGTTTTCTTTGATATCTCCAAAATGCCCTTCTGTCTGTATGGAACGGATCTGGCGGTTCAGGATCCCTTTCTCACTCTGGATATTGGCATGGGATCTTTCTTTCAATCCTTCCCATTGCTCATTTATCTTCATGATCTTGTTTTTATCTTCATCTTTTTCTGGATCATATTTATAAAGACACCGGGCTTTATGTTCACAGCCGCCACAGTCGGTGCATCCGTATACTTCAACAGTCTGTGTATAACCTTCCATTTTTTTCTCTTCTGTGCGGATATGCCGCAGCTCCCTGCCGTCGTGACAGATATAATAGCGCTCGTCTTCAAATGTCTGAGGAGTCATGTTGTAGTATTTTCCGATGTTTTCTTTGTAAGCTCGGGTCTTGCGCTGTTCGTGATCCTGCAGTTTGATGTAGCTTTCGATGTTATGTTCCTTTAAAAACAGCAGGTTCTTCTCACTACAGTAACCGCTGTCCGCTGTCGCTTCTTTTAATATCTCACCAAATGCCCGGATATGTTTCTGGATGACCGGGATCAATGTGTTGTAGTCTGTCCTGTCATTGCTGACATATCCATGGATGATGAAATAATTCTCCACAGCGATCTGGACATTATATGCAGGCTTCAGTTGACCGTTCATCATGTGATCGTCCTTCATCCGCATAAAGGTCGCCTCCAGATCTGTTTTGGAGTAGCTGTTCCTGTCCTTTCCCATGATCTCAAAACTTTCCTTGTATTCCAGAAGTTTTCTTCCACAGGCTTCCAGTTCTTCATAGAGCTGTTGGATTTCGGATTTCCTTTTTCCTTTTCCGCAGACAAACCGGATCCCTTCTCTATCTGCTATCAGGGACAGATTCTTCTGAAGCTTTAACATATCCAGTGGGGAACAGTTATCGATCTCTATGATACGGTTGTTGGATAGTTTTTTGTGTTTCGTCAGTTTTCGTTTCCGGTTCTTTGCAATGACTTCCCGCACTTTATCCATACCTTCGATGATGAACATCCGGGCCTGTCCCAGTCCGTATTTTTTATCATATCCGTTCTCTTTTAGAAGTGCATTGTACTTTGAGTAAAGCGCATCGATCGTGTCGAGGAGGCCAACAAGATGGTAATTCAGAGTGCCTCTCCACACAAAAGTGTAGCGGTTCGCATTGGCTTCGATCTTGGTCCCGTCGATAAAGAGTGATTCCAGAGTGATAAGCCCTTCTTTCTTTAACCGGCGTAACAACTGGTAATTCAGGTCATCCAAGATCTCTCCTGTCAGTTTTTTGTTTATAAAATCATAAAACGCATCCCTTTTTGGCTGCACACCCTGTGTGAGCCAGATAAATGCAAGGTCTCTTTTGCAAAGTTCAACGATGCGGTCGATCTCGCGGACGCCTCGCATGTTTGCATAAGTGAGGACTCCGTATTTCATGATTGGATTAAACCCGTGTTTCCCCTTTCCTGAATACTGCGCCAGAAGAGCAGTAAAATCCATTTCCTCCATAACTTTTTTCAGGGTAAAGACTGGATCGTCAACAGGTAAACTCAATTCATAGAAATTGAAGTTGATTTTTTGTTGCCCTAATTCGAAAAATTCGTTATAATAATTATTGTTTCGCATAGTTACATTATAACATGTAACGGAGAGAAGGTGGTTGTCGTTAGCCATCTTTTTCTCTTTTTATAGGTAAAATTTTAGGGAGGCATGTGACTCGGCTGAGTCACATGCCTCCCTGTTTAGAACTGTCTATTAACCGACAGCCCCTTTGCGTTTAATGCCTGTGATTAAGGATTAGGACTGTTCATTTACAAGGTGTTGTTATCCGCCAGTTCCAGCACTTTCTCGGCTGTCTGTACATCGGTGATCAGTGCATGCAGATAGTGTCCGGTCAGTGCACCCAGGATAGAGCGGACTTTTTTCTCACCGCCGCCGACGCCGATGACGCGCTTATGTTCCGGCAGATCCCGGATATCGATGGATATGATTCTGTTCTTCAATGTTGTGTTGCATAGTTCGCCGGTGATGGTAAAGAAGTTACCACAGATATCCCCGGCCGCCTCAGCGTCCACCAGTTCGTTGATCGTAGCAGTGTCAAATGGATAATCTGACAGGTGATCTGCATCCCGGACAGGTGCCTCACCGATACCTACCAGAGTAACATCCAGATTGTGTGAGGCTTTTAATATAGAAGCAATCGTTGGTTCTTCTTTGATGGCAGAGCAGAGTTCTTTGCTCTGACACATAAATGGTGCTGTCAGAATGGTGGCGTGTCCATTGTATTTATCAATCAGATGCTGTGCCAGAATGTTCGGCTGGAAATCCACGCTCTGGGATGAACCGCCTACCAGCGTATACACGTGGATGTCCCGGATATTCTTATCCGGCGGCAGATTCTCAATCATGCTGTTCAGTGTACGTCCCCAGGTCAGGCCTATTTTCATATCATTATGGACAAGCTGTTCAAAATAAGAAGCTGCTTCGGAACCGATCTTTCTGGTAAGTGTATCGGTATCGGCTCCGGAGCAGTCTACCAGTTTGATATCCTGCAGTCCGAAACGTTGGCGGAGCTTTTCTTCTAATTGAAGTGTCTTCATGGCACCGCGTACGTCTACGATCTCGAATTTAATCATGCCTTCAGCTTTGGCCTCTTCCAGCAGACGGCTTAAGGTTACGCGGGAGATGTTGAGCCGCTTGGCAATCTCCGTCTGTGTATAACCTTCTTCATATAAATAGTATAAAGCTTTCAGCTTCAGATAATATCTGTGTTCCTGAGAAATGGACAATGTAATCACCTTCTTCTCTTTACAATTGTAAGTTTAATTTATTATAGAACGAAAATAGTGATTTGACAAGCAAAAGTTAACAATTGTAAAGTGAAAAATATATAAAATTACAAAAATAAACCAAATCGGTTGACACAGGCATGCCATAGTGCTATATTATGGACAGAAAGGCTTTGCAATAGAAAAGCAAGTATACAAATGTAAACATGGATATTTGGAAGGAGATAACTATGGAAGGATTTAATGTTAAAGACAAGAGCTTATTGGAAAACAAAGAATTTCTTCAAGAGTTGATGGAAAGAATGATGCTTGTACATACTTTTGAAGAGAGAGCATTCTGGTTGTTTGGACAGGGACTTGTACACGGAACTATGCACCTGAGCATTGGAGAGGAAGCAACAGGTGTTGGTACTTCAGCAGCACTTACAAAAGATGATTACATGCTGGCTACACACCGTGGACATGGACAGGCGCTTGGAAAAGGTGTTAATGTAAATGACATGATGGCAGAGATCCTTGGACGTGCAACAGGTACAAACCATGGTAAAGGTGGATCAATGCATATTTGCGATTTCGACAATGGTATCCTTGGAGCCAATGGTATCGTTGGTGGTAACGGACCTATCGCATGTGGTGCAGGACTCAGTATTAAGATGCAGAATATTCCGAATCGTGTATGTGCTGCATTTTTCGGAGATGGTGCTTCTAACGAAGGAGCAATCCTTGAGTCTATGAACCTGGCATCTGTGTGGGAACTGCCTGTGCTGTTTATCCTGACAGATAATGGATATGGAATGTCTACAGCAAAAGCAAAAGCTACTAAGACAGTAGACTTTGGAAAGAGAGCAGATGCATTTGGATTTAAGGCATTTGAGTGTGACGGTAACAATGTTCTTGAAGTATATGAGACAGTTAAAGAAGCCCGTGAATATGTAATGAACGAGCATGGACCGGTTCTCGTAGTTGAGAATACATACAGAACATCTGGACATTCTAAATCAGATAATAATAAATATCGTTCAAAAGAAGAGATCAAATATTGGGAAGATCACAGCCCGATCATCCGTTTCCGCGAATTCCTTGTAGAGAATAAGATCTTTACAAATGAGGAAGTTGACGCTATGCAGGCAACTGTTGATAAGAAGATCGAAGATGCAATCGAGTACGCTAAGGCTCAGCCACAGCCGGTTGTTGCAGATTTGGAAGCAGACGTATACGCAGAGTAGTTTAGGAGGAAAAGAAAGATGAGTGAAATGAGAAAGATTTCTTATAGAGACGCGGTTCGTGAAGCTATGGTTGAGGAAATGCGTCGCGATGAAAAAGTATTTTTAATGGGTGAAGATATTGGTGTTTACGATGGAGCATTTGGTGTTTCCAAAGGAATGATTGAAGAGTTTGGACCGGAGAGAGTTCGTGAGACTCCTATTTCTGAGGAGGCTTTCGTAGGAGCAGGTGTTGGTGCAGCTATTACAGGAATGCGTCCGATCGTTGAGCTGATGTTCTCTGATTTCATGACAGTATGTTATGACCAGATCATCAACCAGGCAGCTAAAATGCACTTCATGTTCGCAGGTAAGGTAAGTGTACCTATGGTTATCCGTACACCAGCTGGTGGTGGTACTGGAGCAGCTGCTCAGCATTCACAGTCTCTGGAGCAGATGTATCTGCATGTACCTGGACTGAAGGTTGTAGTTCCATCTACACCATACGATGCAAAGGGTCTGTTAAAGCAGGCAATCCGTGACAACAACCCAGTCATCTTCCTTGAGCAGAAGAAACTGTACAATGTTAAAGGTATGGTTCCGGATGAAGATTATACAATCCCATTTGGCGTTGCTGATGTAAAGAGAGAAGGTACAGACGTAAGTATCTTTACATACGGAAGAATGGTGCAGATGAGTCTTGACGTGGCTGAGAAGTTAGCAGAAGAAGGAATCAATGTTGAGGTTGTTGACCTTCGTACTCTTTCACCACTTGATACAAATACAATTATTGAATCAGTTAAAAAGACACACAAAGCTGTAATCGTTCACGAATCTGTTCAGTTCGGTGGCTTCGGCGGTGAAGTTGCTGCACAGATCACAGACAGCGAAGCTTTCTACTATCTTGACGCTCCAATCAAACGTGTTGGTGCTTTGTACTGCCCAGTGCCATTTAACCCGACACTTGAGGCTGAAACATTCCCTACACCAGCTAAGATCGAAGCTGCAGTAAGAGACGTTTTATAGGAAGATAGTAAGGAGGAAGCATAATGGCAACAGAATTGACGATGCCAAAGAACGATATGGACATGGAAGAAGGTACTATCGTTAAATGGCTTAAAAATGTTGGCGATAAAGTAGAAAAAGGTGAGATGTTCATGGAGATCGAGACAGACAAGACTTCCATGGAGATCGAATCTCCGGCAACAGGAGTTCTCCTTGCTCAGTTCTATCAGGGCG
>OLND01003048.1_pt1 | contig 13840 bp, 15 predicted proteins | sample 1672031 | NCBI WGS metagenome assembly OLND01 (sample SAMEA3136638, study PRJEB25190) | human gut metagenome | biome: human gut; feature: human-associated habitat; material: faeces | place: Austria | collected 2013
GCGCTCCTTGCAGGTGCCGTTTACGGCATCTATAAGGGCGACCAGCTTGTGGACACCTACACCACCGATGCCAACGGACAATTCACCACGAAATATTATGTCTGCGGGGATGACTGGACCATCCGTGAGATCACGCCCTCCGAGGGCTACCTGCTGGACAGCACCGTTTATCCCATCGGCGCAGAGGCAAAAAACTACACCGTGGAATACAACACCACCGCAAACGATGTGACCGAGCAGATCATCAAGGGTAGAATCGCCATCATCAAGCACACCGACGACGGCGAAACCCAGCTTGAAACGCCGGAGGCCGGAGCGGAATTTGCGGTATTTTTGAAAGCCGCAGGCTCTTATGACAGCGCCAAGGCATCCGAGCGTGATTATCTGACCTGCGACGAAAACGGCTTTGCCGAAACAAAAGCGTTACCCTATGGCATCTACACGGTGCATCAGACCAAGGGCTGGGACGGCCGTGAGCTGCTTGCCGATTTCGATGTGTATATCGCCAAGGACGGGCACGCCTATCGCTACCTTGCCAACAACCGCAATTTTGAGAGTTATATCAAGATCGTCAAGGTGGATGCCGAAACGGGCAAGGTCATTCCGCTGGCGGGTGCAGGCTTCCGGATCTACCGCCCGGACGGGTCGCTCATCACGCAGACTTTCACCTATCCCGCAGTTACCACCATCGACACCTTTTATACCAACAGCGACGGCTATCTTATCACGCCCGAAAAGCTGGAATACGGCACGGGCTATTCGCTGGTGGAGGTTTCCGCACCCTACGGCTACACGCTGAACAGCGAGCCGGTCTATTTCGATGTGACTGCCGACAACGCCATGGAGGAAAACGCCGTTACGGTGGTCGAGGTCACAAAGCCGAACACGGCGCAGAAAGGCGTGATCCGGATCAGTAAGAGCGGCGAGGTCTTTTCGTCTGTCACCGAGGCGGACGGCATCTATCAGCCGGTGTTTGCAGTCAATGGGCTTGCGGGCGCGGCCTATGAGATCACTGCCGCCAAGGACATCATCACACCGGACGGCACGCTCCGCTGTGCGGCCGGAGCGGTCGTCGATACCGTGACCACCGACGAAACGGGGCTCGCCGAAAGCAAGGCGCTGTATCTCGGCAAATACGAGGTCAGAGAGATCACAGCCCCCACCGGCTATGTGCTGAACACCGAAGTCCACACGGCAGAGCTTGTCTATGCTGGGCAGAAGGTCGAGATCACCGAAACTGCCGCCGACTTCTGCAACGAGCGGCAGAAAGCCGCCGTTTCTCTGGATAAGGTCTTGGAGCAGGATGAGCGTTTCGGCATCGGCACGAGCGGTGAGCTTTCCGCTGTGACCTTTGGACTGTTCGCAGCCGAGGAGCTGACCGCCGCTGACGGCAACATCATTCCCGCCGACGGTCTGCTGGAGATCGTGTCGGTGGACGAAAACGGTCACGCCGTCTGCAAAACCGATCTGCCGTTTGGCAGCTACTATCTCAAAGAACTTTCCACGGACGGACACTATATCCTCTCCGACGAAGAGTACCCCATCGTATTTGAATATACCGGGCAGGACACGGCGCTGGTGGACATCAAGGCCAATGGCGGCGCACCCATCGAAAACAAGCTGCTCTACGGCGAAATTCACGGACTGAAAAAGGACGAGGACGGCAGCGGTCTTGCCGGTGCGCTGACCGGACTGTTCCGTGCGGACTGCACCGAATTTACGAGCGAAACCGCCATCCTGACTGCCACCTCTGCCGAGGACGGCAGCTTTTCTTTTGTCCGTGTGCCTTTTGGCCACTGGATCGTGCGGGAGATCGAAGCCCCCATCGGCTTTGTGCTGTCGGAAGAAACCTATCCCGTGACCGTCGATGCAGACGGTGCGGTGATCGAGGTAGAGATCGAAAACACACGCATCCGTGGTATGGTACAGCTCACCAAGACCGACCGGGACTATCCCGACAACAAGCTGACGGGTGCGGAGTTCACCGTTTACCGTGACAGCAACGGCAACAAGGAGCTGGATGCGGACGATGCACTGGTCGGCACGCTGACCGAAACCGGCATCGGCGTTTATGAAATGTCCGACCTGCTCTACGGCGGCTATTTCGTCAAAGAAACGAAAGCGCCGGAGGGTTTCTATTTGGACGATAACGCCTACTATTTTGAAATCGTCGAGGACGGCAAGATCGTGACCGTGGAGAATGAAGCCGGAAAAGGCTTTGTCAATGCGCCGCAGGTCGGCTCTCTAAAAATCATCAAGACTTCCTCGGACGGCAAGGTCGAGGGATTCTCGTTCCGTGTCACCGGTCCGAACGGATATGCCGGAGTATTCACGACGGATAAAAACGGCGAGATCATCATTGATGATCTCCGTATCGGGGAGTATGTGGTGTCCGAGGTGTCGGACGGTGCATCTTCCGCCTATGTGCTGCCCGCCGACAAGACGGCATCCGTGTTTGAAGGTGCGGTGACGAAGGTGGAGATGCACAATGAGCTTCGTGACACGCCGAAAACCGGGGATGACAGCAACCCCGCCCGCTGGCTTGCCCTGCTTGGCGTTTCCGCTGCGGGCGCTGCTGTGCTGGGCGTAGTCGGATTCAGAAAACGCAGAAAGGAGGGTGCAGAGTAATGGAACTGAAAACCATTCTGGCGATCGGGCTGGTCGTATTCATCGTCGGCGCTTTGATCTTCCTGAAGATCAGAGCCAAGAAGAAGTGAGCCTTGGGGCAGCGGCTTTCGCTGCCCCTTTTACATATCCCGAAAACAAAAAAGGAGGCAAAATTATGGTTCATTTCTTTGATTCGGACATAGCAAAAAAATACGGAGTCAATGCGGCGGTGCTGGCCTGCTTCCTTTGGGATTGTATCGAGCAGAAAAGCACCGAGTCGCCGCAGCTCCACGAGGGTAAGGTCTGGGTGCGCTGTTCGGTGCAGATGATGACCGGCTTATTCCCGTTTCTGTCCTACGACGAGATTCGCTACGCCCTGAAACGGCTGGTCAAGGGGCGGGTGCTCACAAAAGGGCAGTTCAACGAGAGCCGCTTTGACCGCACAAACTGGTACGCCTTTACCGAGTTCGGACAATTTCTGATGATGGAAAGCGAGGGACGGACGCAATGAAGGACGGCAGACACATCATTTGGAGCAATGACATCGACTACGACGACTGGCGGGAGGACTTGGAGGAACAATACCCCGACCTCACCGAAGCCGAGCGCATGGAGCTGATGTATGAGCTGAACGGCGACTATCTGGACGACGAGCGCTCCAATCTGGACATTCAGCTCTCCCGTCCCATTCTCGTTGTCGGTGATCTGGGACTTTGGCACGGCCGCCGCATGGGATATAAGGAAATTCCGAGCGGCAACATCCGGGACTGCCTTTACAGCGAACGGGACATTGATTACAGCACATGGTATGTGGATAAAAACGGTGACTTCCGCTGCGATGCCATCCATCACGATGGCACGAACCATTATCTCTACCGTGCCTATAAGGACGGCGTGAGCGACACACAGATCGAGAACCTGAAAGAAAAACTCTACCGCGGCACCGCCACCCGTGCGGATATTACAAGGATCACCCGCAGACTCGGCGACGAGATCGCCCGTGTTTACGGCTTTCTCATCCCCCGCAGACAGGCACCGGTGCAGGAGAGATAACGGAGGCAACTATGATGAATATATCTGATACAAGGGACTGCGCCTTTGAAGCCTTTATTACCAACCTCGGCAAATACAACGAGGGCTTTTTGGTAGGCGAATGGGTGAAGTTTCCCGTGACCAATGAAGAAATGCAGGCGGTTTTCCGGCGCATCGGCATTGGGCGGCGCTATGAGGAATGGTTCATTACCGACTATGACTGCCCGGATGCCGCCATCGGCAAGGTGCTCGGAGAATACGAAAGCCTGAGCGAGCTGAACTATCTTGCCGGGCAGATCATGGAGCTGCGGGAGAGCGACGATTTCTGGCAGGCGGTTTTGGACTTGGGCGAGAACACCGGCAGTGTGCAGGAGCTGATCAACCTGACCGAGAATTTGGACTGCTTTGATTACCTGTCCGGCGTGCGGAACGACTACGACCTCGGCTATTACTGGATCGAGGAAAGCGGCTGCTATGACACAAGCAACCTCGGCGCACTGGCAAACTATATCGACTATGAGGGTTTCGGACGGGACATTCGGTATGAAGAAGGCGGCGTGTTCGGAGATAACGGCTATGTGCGGTCAAACGGTAGTCGATTTGTGGACATTTACGACGGCGACATCGAGAACATCCCCGAAGAATACCGGATCAGTTCACCCGCCGTTCCCGCCCGCTCCGCAGTCCCACGGCAGACGGAGCAGCCTGAACGATAAAATTTGCACCTTTGATATTGTCTTGCGGTTTGGGTATAGTATAATAAAAACGATAAGGAAGTGAGCACCATGAGCGACAGCTATTTTGATCTGCCATCCCGCATTGAGGATGCTTTTGCGGAGATCGACAGTGATATTGTGATGGATCTGCTGAATACCAACGAGGACTACGCAGAGCTTTCCGACCGTATGGACAAGCTGAAAACGCAGTACCCCGTCATCGACAAAATGAACGAGGGCAGCGGCGAGATCCGCATGACCGCAGAGGAGCGTCGGGCGTATGTGGACTATCTGAACCTTGCCCGGCAAATGGAGGACATGGAGCGACAGCACATCTACTTCTGCGGACATACCGACACCGTGGCCTACCTCAAAAAAATCAAAGCGCTATAAGTACGACGAAAGCGGTGCAGAGAGATCTGCGCCGCTTTTTTGTTGGCAGAAATGCAAAGCGAGTCGAAAAAGATGCTCTGTATAAAAAGTTTTTCTGAATTTTAAGTAAAAACTATTGACCAAAACGGCGTTTTTGGCTATACTAATAGCAAGGAGGCGATACCATGATCGTTAGACCCTACTATTTGGATATATTGAAAACCTATCGGGATGTTCCGCTGGTGAAGATCCTTGCCGGGATTCGCCGCTGCGGGAAATCGACCATTTTGGATATGCTGAAAGACGACCTGCTCGGCAGCGGCATTGCGGCAGACCATGTGATTCATCTGCGTTATACCTCGGAAGAGCTGGACGATGGCATGACCGCCAAGCAGATGTACCGTGACATCAAAGAGAAAATGACCGACGGCGAACGCTACTATCTTCTGCTGGACGAGGTGCAGGAGGTGGACGGCTGGGAAAAGGCTGTCAACAGCCTGCTGGAGGATTCCAATACCGACATCTATGTGACCGGCTCCAACTCCAAACTGATGTCCAGCGAGATCTCCACCTATCTGACAGGGCGGTATATCTCCATTCCCGTTTTTACGCTGTCCTTTGCTGAATATTTGGAGTTTAAGAAGGACAGCGGCCGCACGCCGAAAGAGCTTTTGAACGAATATATCCGCATGGGCGGCTTTCCCATCGTTGCGCTCGGAAACTTTGACGAGCGTTCGTCCTATCAGATCGTCGAGGGTATCTACAATTCCGTTATCACCAGTGACATCACCAAGCGGCACAATATTACGAACTTCGACCTGTTCAACCGTGTGGTAAAGTATGTCGTAGAGAATGTCGGCAAGACTTTTTCCGCCAATGCTATCGTGAAATTCATGAAAGGCGAAGGACGCTCCCTCTCGGTGGAAGCAGTCTATAATTATCTGGAATGGCTGGAAAAGGCTTTCGTGATTTACCGATGCCAGCGGTACGATATGCAGGGCAAGACCGTCCTGAAAACGCAGGAGAAGTTCTACCTTGCGGATGCTTCTCTCAAATACTGCATGATGGGCTTTAATCCGAAATCCGTTGCCGCTATGCTGGAAAACATCGTGTACTTTGAGCTTCGGCGGAAGGGCTATGATGTTTACATCGGCAAAAACGCCACCAAGGAGATCGACTTTGTGGCCGTGCGGCGGGATCTATGTGCAGGTATGCCGCAATCTGCCGGAGGAATCCGACCGGGAGGTTGCCAACTTGCTGGAGATCAAAGACCATTACCCGAAATATGTAGTAACGCTGGACGAACTGGCCGCAGGCAACATCAACGGTGTCAAGATCGTGCATCTGGCGGATTTTCTGCTGAGCAAGGACTATTAAACGCTTTCTGCATATAAAACGGTCGAGATATATGCAGATAATCGCATAGCCGGACGGCTTTCATCCATGTGAGAGCCATCCGGCGTATTTTTTATAATGGGGTGTTATAGCAGGCCGCTGTCCTCACCGTTCGGAAAAATGTGCGAATTTGCAATAGAAAAGGCCGGAAAAATGTGTGTTCATCTTCTGAAAGGTCGGAGGTTGCTATGAAACGGCAGCATATTGTCGTGGCCTACCTCAAAAAATCAAAGCGATCTAACGCAGACGGCACGGAAACCTGTGCCGTTTTCTGCATATACAGTTCTGTTATCTGCATATAAAAGGTCAAAGTATATGCAGATAACTACATAGCCGAGAGGTTTTCAGTCTGAAAACCCCTCGGCTATTTTTATGTCAGAACGGAGGTGAAACATATGCCATATATCCCGCCGGAGGTGGTGGCAAGAGCTCGTGAGATGGACTTGCTGACCTATCTGCGGACTTATGAGCCGCAGGAGTTGGTGCATTTCGGGGGCAGCACCTACTGCACCCGTGAGCACGACAGCTTAAAAATCTCCAACGGCAAATGGTGCTGGTTTTCCCGTGGGATCGGCGGCTATTCTGCGCTGGACTATCTCATCAAGGTCAAAGAGATGCCCTTTACGCAGGCAGTTGAAACCATCATGGGAAATCTTGCGGCGGCACCGCCCGCCTTTGCCCCGGCTCCGAAAGCACCGAAAGAAAAGGTGCTCCTTTTGCCGCAGGTCAACCGCAGCGCCACCCATGCCGTCGAATACCTGCACCGCAGAGGAATCGATTATGAGCTGATCGATTTCTGCATCAAGACCGGCCGCCTTTATGAAAGCTACCCCTATCATAATGTGGTGTTCGTCGGGATGGATGCGGACGGCAAGCCCCGTTACGCCAACCAGCGAGGGATCGGCTCGGACTTCATCGGGGACGCCAACGGCAGCGACAAGCACTATTCCTTTGGGATTCCTGCGGCGGCCGCAAGCGATACGCTCCACCTTTTTGAGTCAGCGGTGGATCTGCTGTCCTACGGGACGCTGCAAAAGCTGGACGGCAAGGGCTGGCGCAGTGAAAACCTGCTCTCCCTCGCCGGGGTCTACAAACCAAGGGCAAAAATCGAGGAAAGCAGCCTGCCCGCCGCATTGGTGCGGTATCTTGCCGAGCATCCCCCTATCCGTCATGTGGTGCTGCGGCTTGACAATGACACTACGGGACGGATCGCCGCAGAAACCATCAAGGCGCTGCTGCCGAGGAAGTATGCGGTCACGGTGGACATCCAGCCGCCCCCGCAGGGCAAGGATTACAACGACTGCCTTTGTATGCGGCTGGGATTGCCCATTACCAAGCGCAGAGAAAGGAGCAAAGAACGGTGAGTGACTTGATGAGTCCGGGACGGCGCATCCGGCATTATCGTATGCTGCGGGGCATGACGCAAAAGGCGCTGGGCATCGCCGCAGGCTTTCCACCCGAAACCGCTGACATCCGCATCGCACAGTATGAATCCGGTGCAAGAACACCGAAACACGCTCTGCTCTGTGCGCTGGCGGATGCGTTGGGTGTTCTCCCCTCGGCGCTGGACATTCCCCACATAAAAAGCCGTGAGGTGCTGAACCAACTGCTGCTTGCGCTGGAGGATGAATACGGGCTGACGGTCACGATTACGGAAAACAACGAAAGGAGCATTTGCAATGGAAAATGAAAAGAAAATCAAAGTAGTTCTGCTGGAGCCGGGCAAGCTCGCCCGTGCTGCCGAGATCGATGCGTCCCTTGCCGGGATGCAGAAAGTGGTGGGCGGTCTGATCGAGCCGTTTTATCCCTTTGAAGAACAGGTCTGCATCGTCTGCAACGAGGAAAGCAAGATCAACGGAATGCGCCCGAACCGCAGCGTGAAAAACGACGACGGCGTGATGGTGGATTTCATCTTCGGCCCCGCCTTTATTTGCGACTGCCGGGGCGAAAATCTGGACAGTCTTTCCGACGAGCAGATCGACCGCTACGGCAAGATGTTCCGTTATCCCGAACATCTTGCGAGAGTGAACGACACGCTGCTCGGCATCCCGTACCGCCCGCAGCCGGAGCAGGAGCGGTGATATTTTTTCGGTCGGTGGCAAAATGTTCGGCCTATGGGACGAACGCCATGCACTGTACCAGCAAGCATCGCCGGTGGGATACCACAACGGCACTTGTCAGGGGTAGCCCCTGAAACCCTTTCGTCCCCACCCATGCGGAGGACGATATTTTTATACCCGAAAGGAGGTCACAGCCGGTGAATGAACCCATGACCTTTTTGGACTTTTTCAGCGGTGTCGGCGGTTTCCGCAAGGGCTTTGAACTTTGTGGCATGGTCTGCAAAGGCCACTGCGAGATCGACAAATTCGCAGACCGCAGCTACCGAGCGATCCATGATGTAAAGGAGGATGAATGGTATGGCGAGGACATCACCAAAACCGAGCCCGCCGACCTGCCGAGGGTCAACCTCTGGGCAGGCGGATTCCCGTGTCAGGACATTTCTGTATCTGGCCGACAGCGAGGGCTTGCAGGCAAGCGAAGCTCTCTCTTTTTTGAAATCGTTAGACTCCTCAAAGGCATGCCTGCCGAGGATCGACCCGAATGGCTTGTCCTTGAAAATGTTAAAAATCTGCTCTCTGTTAATCGAGGATGGGACTTTGCGACCGTTCTCCATTCGTTGGCCGAAATCGGCTATCATATCGAATACGGACTGCTTAATTCACGCTTCCACGGCGTTCCGCAAAACCGGGAACGCATCTACCTTGTCGCTTATCGACATTTTAGAGCCGAGGGTGGACGAAAAGTATTTCCTGTCACCGCAGGCGACGGCAAGGCTCTTATACAGTTGATCGGCGGCACGCAGGGCAAGCGGGTCTATGATCCCGCAGGCGTGAGCTGCACGCTGATGAGCGAGGGCGGCGGCTTTGCTGGACGCACGGGAATGTACTTCATCGACCTGTGCAAGGGCGAACCGAGGCTGACCGAGCACGCCCGCTGTATTAAAGCAAGGTACGACAGCGGTATTACCAACCACAGCGGTGACAAAAGCGGCATTCTCTGCATGAGCGGCGAGTGCCCGGACCGCACCGAAGAAACGGCACTCATTCAGCTAAAGCGGGGTGATCCGAAAATTTTGGAACAAGAGCACACCAAATGCCTGATCGCAGGCTATGACAAGATCGGGGTCAGCAACCGGGGTGAAAGCTCCGGTACTTTTTATGGCTGCCGTGCCGTCCTCACCCCCGACCGGGAAAACAAGCGGCAGAACGGACGGCGCTTCAAGGAGTGTGGCGAACCGGCCTTTTGTCTGAACACGCAGGACAAGCACGGCGTTTATCTCTGCGCCTGCGATTCCTGCGAATATGCTTTGCCCGTCAAACGAGCAAAAGAGGCGGATTTTAATAAAGGCAAATCCGAAAACGGGACTGAAACCCCGCTGGGCTGCGGCCGCATCCGTAAGCTGACTCCCCGTGAGTGCTGGCGGCTGCAAGGCTTTTCCGACGAAATGTTTGACAAGGCTGCCGCCGTCAATTCCGATGCCCAGCTTTACAAGCAGGCGGGCAACGGCGTGACGATCCCCGTTGTGTATGCGGTCGGCAAGCGGATCGTGGAAATTCAAAATGAATTAGATAAGGAGTGCTTATGAGAAAACGAAATGTTCACATTCAATTCTGGCTCGACAAAAAGGAAGCCGAGGCGTTTCAGAAGAAAGTGAAGCGCAGCGGCCTTTCCCGTGAGGCGTATTTGCGACACTTGGTCAATGGTCTTGTGCCACAGGATGCCCCACCGCCCGATTACTACGCCATGATGCGGGAGCTTCACGGGATCGGCAACAACCTCAATCAGATCGCTGCAAAAGCCCATACGCTGAATGCGCTGGATGTGCAGCGGTACGACGAGAACTGCCGCAAACTGGATGAGGTCATCAAAACGATCACCGCAGCGGTCATTCTGCCCCGCCCGATGAAGTGATACGCCTATGGCAACAACTTCGATCTGGAGGGTAAAAGGCTGGCCCGGCAAGGTGGTGATCTATGCGGAGAACCCGGAAAAGACGGCGAATCCGAAATTCTACGCTGACCGTGAACTGACCGAACAGGACGGGCAGCAACTTTCCGATGTGATCCGCTACGCCGTCAATTCGGAGAAAACACAGGAAACGGGCAGCGAGGACGGCGCACCGCTCCACCGCTTCGTGTCTGGCATCAACTGTTCTCCCGCCACTGCCCGTGATGAAATGCTGGCGGTAAAAAAGCGGTTCGGCAAGGAGGACGGTACGGTGGCCTATCACGGCTATCAGTCCTTCGCTCCCGGCGAGGCCACGCCGGAACTGGCGCATGAGATTGGCGTAAAGCTGGCGACCCGGCTTTGGGGCGACCGCTATCAGGCGATTGTCGCCACCCACCTTGACAAAGAAAATCATCTGCACAATCACTTTGTCGTCAACACCGTATCCTTTGCGGACGGCATCAAGTACCACCGCACCAAGAAAGACTATCACGAGATGCAGACGGTTTCCGACGAGCTTTGCCGGGAATACGGACTGTCGGTGATCGAGCATCCGCAGCAAGGTCAAGGCAAGCAATACGGCGAATGGCGTGCCGAGCAGGAACAGCGCCCCACTTGGCGTGGGCTGATCCGTGCAGACATTGACGTGGCGATACGGCAAGCCATGACCGAGCGGCAGTTTTTTGACGCTTTGCGGAAAAAGGGCTATGCGGTGAAGGTCGGCAAAGATATTTCGGTCAGGCCGCCGGGCAAGGAGCGGTTTGTGCGCCTGATGCGTAATTTCGGTGAGGACTACTCACTGGACAGCATCCGCAGACGCATTTTATCCCAGAGCCGCCCCGAACGGAAAAAGCCCGAACAAAAGCCGGAGATCCTGCGGGTCAGACTGATCGGCAATCTGAAAGCCGCCCGAAAACTGACCGGCTTTCGGGCGCTGTATGTTCACTACTGCTATCTGCTGGGCATCTTCCCGAAGAACTGCCCGCAGCAAAACAGAAAGCGGCTGCACTTTCTTCTGCGGGAGGATCTGTTGAAGCTGGATACTATCACCGCCGAAACAAGGCTGCTCGTGGGACATCGGATCGACACCGCCGAGCAGCTTTTTTCCTACCGTGACGAGGTGAATGGAAAAATCACTGCTCTGACCGCCGACCGAAAACAACTCTATAAAGCACAGCGGACGGCGGCGGTGAAGTCCGATCCTGAAAAGACGGCGGAAGTCAAAACGCAGATTGTCGCACTTTCCAAAGAGCTTGCCGCACTGCGGAAGGAGGTGGTTTTATGTAACCGCATTGCCGAGCGTTCCGGCGTGATCCAAGAGAAAATCAAAGCCGTCCGTGAGGACGAGCAAATCAAAGAAAAGGAGAAAACCGACCATGTACAATTCCGGTGACGCAGCGGAGCAAGTCGTGCGGATCAGCTTGGAGGGTACGGAAGTTGCCTTAAAGCTGACCGGCTCTGCGGCGAAAAATATCGCCGCTATGATTTATACTGTTCTGAAAAACAGGGACAAGAACAAGACCAAAGGCAGGCAGCGTTTGACCGCTATGCTCAAAAGCGGCAAGGAACTCAAAGTGTTCACCGTCAGCGAGGAACATTTGAAACAGTTTGCCGCCGAAGCCAAGCGGTACGGCGTTGTTTACTGCGCTCTGCGCGGGAAAGAAAAATCCGCCGACGGTATGGTAGACATTATGGTGCGTGCCGAGGATGCGTCCAAAATTAACCGCATCGTGGAGCGCTTCAAGCTGGCGACGGTCGATACCGTTTCCATCAAGCGGGACATCGAGCAGTCCAAGGCAGACAAAACCGCCCCGTCTGCGCCTGAGCAGGAGAAGCCCGACAAGGCGGCGGATGACCGCCTGCTGGATGACCTGATGGGCGCACCCGTTCAAAAGGAGGAACGCGCATCCCCAAACCCCGCGGCGGCAAAGACGGAGAAATCCCGTCCGTCCGCGCCTACCTCCGAGAAGCAAAGCAGAACCGCCGAGGGTACTGCTAAATCTCCCGAAGAACGCCCCTCTGTCCGTGAGGAGCTGCGGGAAATTCGGGAGAGCAGGCAGAAAGAGGCGGCAAAGTCGAGCATTTCCGAACCCACCCCGTCGAAAGAGCCGAAAAAGCAGCCGGCCACTACCCACAAGCAGCCGTCCCGAAAAAAAACGAAGAAAGCAAAGGAGCGATGACCCATGAGCAATTTTGACGATATTTTTGAATCCGCCCCGCAGACCGACGAATTTGACAAGGAGGCGTGGGCGGCAAAGAAAAAGGCGGAGCGTGACGAGCTTTACGCTTTGGCCGATGCCACCGCCGAGGCGGTCTGTGCAGACAGCGGCAAGTTCCGTGAGTATCTGGATGTGCAGGCGGCTTTCCGCAACTACTCTGCCACCAACGCCCTGCTGATCCTTGCCACGAAGCCGGATGCCTGCAGGCTGGGCGACAAAGATTTCTGGCGGGATCAGGGCGTGTATATCAAGCGGCAGGAGTTCGGCCGCCCCATCAAGATCGTCGAGTCTAACGGCGAGTACACCCGTGACGACGGCAGCATCGGCGTGTCCTACAACATCAAGCGGGTCTATGACATCTCGCAGACCACCGCCGGAACGAGAGCGCCGCAGGCGGTTTCCCATGACGCACGGGCACTGCTGAACGCCTTGATCTACAAGCGCCCTGCGTCGGTGCAGTCCGTGGACGAGCTGCCGAACGGCATGGCTGCCGTGTACGACCGTGGGCAGAACGCCGTTTTCGTCCGCCGTGGGCTTTCGGCAAACGACCTGTTCTGCGGTCTGTCCAAAGCACTGGCGCAGGCGGAGCTTGCCCGGACTGGCAAGGAATACACCGAGGAAAACGCCGGTTTCAAGGCGCAGTGCGTTTCCTATATTCTCGGCAAAGAGTTCGGTGTGGATGTGAGCGGCTATGCTTTTGAAGCGCCTGCCGACTTCCTGCACACCGATGACCCGCAGACGATCCGTGCCGAGCTGACCGACATCCGGAACACCGCCTATGATATTTCCGCAAGGATGATGCGGTCGCTGGAACAGAGCAAAGCACCCCGCCTGAGCGATCAGGAGCGATGAATATGGGGAAACAGGAAAAACGGGTATTGACCCTTGACCGCTACGAACATGGCGTTGTAGTCAATGCCCTCAATGAAATGCGGAACGATCTGCTGGAGGAAGAACGCCCCACCGACATTGTTGACGAAGTTCTCTTGAAAGTGATCGATGCGCCCGCAAAGAAAGTACGGCGCAGGAGCGATGAAGAAAGAGAATAACCACTTTGTCCTCTGCCTGTTCGGTATTCTCCCCGTGGTGTGGCTGGGGCTGCTGATCGCCCCTGCCGCCCACGGCGGTCTGCCGGAGATCATCGCACGGTTTCCGGCAGTAATGAACGCCCCATTTCATATTGAGCTTTGCGGGGACAGTCTGAAAACTGTCTTCGTTCTGCTCAGCGCTTACGGGCTTGCGGTGGGTGTCATTCTATCGTCATCGTCCCGCCGCAATTACCGCCGTGGCGAGGAACACGGTTCAGCCAAGTGGGGCTCGGCCCGAACCGTCAACCGAAAATACCGGGCGGCTGCGCCGGAGGCCAACAAGATCTTCACGCAGAATGTCCGTATGGGTCTGGACGGGCGGAAACACCGCCGCAACCTCAATACGGTCGTGGTCGGCGGCAGTGGCGCAGGCAAGACGAGGTTTTACGCAAAGCCGAATCTG
>OLND01003057.1_pt1 | contig 13827 bp, 11 predicted proteins | sample 1672031 | NCBI WGS metagenome assembly OLND01 (sample SAMEA3136638, study PRJEB25190) | human gut metagenome | biome: human gut; feature: human-associated habitat; material: faeces | place: Austria | collected 2013
GAGTGTGCGTAGCACACGGGATTCCTGATGAAATGTTTTAATCAGGAATCAGTATTAGTTGCTGCTGGAGGAGTTGCCGTAGATATTAGCGATCGTCAGGCCGAGATTTGCGTGCTTGGCGGCGTCTGCATCATAGGTGTAGGTCGCGGCAGAGGTGACCTCGTCGTACCACTCGGTCTTCAGCTTGTTCGTGACGAGCAGGTCGCGGTAGGTCTCGGCGAAGTCCTGGAAGAAGAACACATAGGTGCCGCCGTTGTCATCGACGAATTCCTTCGTGTCGCCGGCCTTGCGGCTGGAATCGAACAGCCAGGTGCGGGCGACTTCCGGCGTGATGCTGCGGTGCGCGCCGTTCGTGATGGTGTAGGAGGAGGTGTTATCCGCATAGGTCTTGATGTACTCGCGGAACTTCTCCTCGGAGGAATCCTCCTTCAGGGCAGCCTCAAGCTCGGAGACGCGCTCGTCGGAGGTCTTCTCGCCGTCCTTGTATTCCTTGTCGGAAGCATCCTTCGCGATGTAGAGCTGCAGGGCGTTGACGGTCTGATAGTTGTTGTCGTTGATGCTCGTGAGCTGGAGGACATAGAACGTGTTGTCCTTCTCAAAGAGCTTCGCCTCGCCGGGCTTCGCCTCGGTGTAGAGCCAGTTGGCGGCATCCTCGGAGATGGAGGACGTGACCTCGCTCTTGGAGCGCTCCGTCATGACGGAGACATTCTCGTCATCGGTCTTGAAATCGGAGACCATGGCGTTGGCAGCCTCACGGGCGGCGGCAATGGCTTCCTCGGACGGCTCCGTGGAGGTCGTGGCCTCGGTGCTGTCAGTGCTGCTGTCGGACTTCGTCTCAAAATCGGAGGCCTTGACGGCGTAGCTGTAATAGGTGACGGTGTCGAACTCGGTCGTGTCCTGCTCATAACGGGCATTGCGCTCGTCTTCCGTATAGGTCAGGGACTCAATGTAAGCGTCGTGCAGCTTGGAGACCTCAAGATAGTGGCGATAATTCTTCTCGTTGCAGCCCTTGCCGAACATGGCCTCGATGTACTCATCCAGATCCATGCTGTAGACGCCAGCATAGGTCTTCAGGGTGTTGATCTCGTTGTCGATAGAGGCCTTGTCGTCGTCGCTCAGGGAGAAGCCTGCCTCGACGGCCTTGTCATAGACGGTGTAGGCATCCACAGCAGAGGTCTTGGCGCTGTCCGCCAGGAAATCGGCCCAGGTGTCATACTCGTCGCTGCCGGCATAGCTCTGCTCGTCGAGCGGGGTGCTCGTGTCGATGCCGAGCAGGGAGATGTAGCTGCCGTAGGTGCTGTAGATCGAATTCAGTGCGCCGCGATAGAAATAGTTGAATTCTGTCGTGGAGACCTTATGATCGCCGACAGACACAACGGTCGCATTGCGCCAGGATGCCTGCACGCCGAAGATGACGCCGAAAACGATCACGGGGATCAGAATGACGATAATGGCAAAGATCCAGCCCTCAGAGAGCTTCTTCTTGGTCTTCTTTGCCTGCTGCGGAGCGGCCTGCTCCGACTCTACCATGCGCTTTTTGCGCTCGCGGGATGCACTCATAGTCTGTTTACCTCTCATTCGTGGGAATCGCGGGGCGCACGCCCCGGAAAATAACAGGTCTTATTATACTAAGGATTTGCGCTTGTTGCAAGAGCATTCTGGAAATTTGACGAAAAAAGTTTCTGTTTCTTAACAAACTCGTTAAGAAAATGATACCGCTCTGCGCGATAATGCCAGAGAGATGCTGGGAAGACGCACAAGATCCCCGCTTTGGCCGTGTAGCTCCGTTTATAACCTGCACGAAACGGGCAGGTGGGTCGCCTCTCCGATTCTTAGCTGCTTCCAACTTCCATCCACGGTCAGAGCCAGGACGGGAGGCCTGCAATCCGAAGCGAACGTCCGGCGTCCCGAAAAAATGATGTGGGTTTAAAGGGAACTATCACGCACCAAGCAGGGATCTTGCTTGATGACTATTTAATTATGAGAAAGGGCGGTCATTCTTCCTCGTCTTCTGCTTCCTCTTCGTCCTCATAGAGGGACTGCATCAGCAGATCATAGACGGCAGCCAGCTCATCTTCGTCTTCCACGGCAACGAGTAGGTCCTCGCCGTCCTCCGTGACGGACTTCAGGATGCTGACCTCGAGCTCCTCGCTCGCTTCGTCCTCCTCTGCGGGGACAAGGGCAAGATATTCCGCGCCCTGGTATTCGATGGTCGAGAGGATCTCCAGCTCGTATTCCTTGCCGTCCTCATCCGTGATCGAAATAAAGTCGCTTCCGTATTGCTGCTCCATGGGGCACCTCCTGTCTGTCTGGCTTTATTTTAACCGCTGCTGCCGGGAAAATCAAGTGGAAATCTGACGAACCGCCGGAAAATCCGTTTTCTGCCCTTTCATCCGCCGTAAAAAGTCTCGTTGCGTATCTACAGGCAGAGAAATCCTGCCGCAGAAAATTTTCATTCGGAATGTGCCGGAGTGATTGACAGGCATGATATAATTAAAAAATAGAGAATGAAGGATCATGGATTTTTGCGCCTGTCCGTAGGATGCGGCGCTTCCCGAAGAACGGAGGAATTGTCATGGCAAGACAACCGAAGCAGGAAAAGCAGCCGCATCTGGCCTGGCGCATCACGCGGACCGTGCTCGACGTGTTGGGCAAGATCATCCTTGTGCTGTTGATCGCCGTCGGCACCGTTGCGCTCATCGCCGCGATCGCCGGTTCGATCTTCCTGTCGAAATTCAAGAGCTATGTCGAGTTGGATATCATCCCGAAGGCCGAGGAATATGCCGAAGGGCTGGAACTGGACAATATTTCACTGGCACAGACCTCGATCATCTATTATACCGACCCCAAGACGGGGGAATACCGTGAGCTGCAGCAGCTTTATGGCACGGAGAACCGCATTTGGGTCTCCTATGACGATATTCCCCTTGATCTCGTCCACGCGGCCATTTCCATCGAGGACAAGCGCTTCCCCACGCACAAGGGCGTGGACTGGATCCGCACGCTGGCAGCCGTGAAGGGCTTTGCGGGCGGCAGCTCATCGTTCGGCGGCTCGACGATCACACAGCAGCTCATCAAGAACCTGTCACAGGAGGATGAGGTCACGGTCGACCGCAAGGTACAGGAGATCTTCCGCGCCCTGGAGGTCGAAAAGCGCTATACGAAGTCCGAGATCATGGAGTGGTATCTCAACACGATCTACCTCGGTGAGGGCTGCTACGGTGTCCAGAGTGCGGCGCGCGTCTACTTTGGCAAGAAGGTCTCCGACCTGACGACGGCCGAGTGCGCCAGCCTCATCGCCATCACGAACAATCCCTCGCTCTACGATCCCTATATCCGCGAGGAGAACAACCGCGAGCGTCAGCTCACGATCCTGAAGGAAATGTACGCTCAGGGCTATATTGAGACGGAGGAGGCCTATCAGGCCGACGTCGATCAGGAAATGGTCTTCCGCAACGGAACGTATGACGAGGAGGAATACACCTGTGCGAGCTGCGGCTTCACCGGTACGCGCGCGGAGTACACGGAGACGGACGGCGAGTATTTCTGCCCGCAGTGCGGCGAGGTGAACAACGCCGTCGACAAGAACCACTATTACTCTTATTTTGTCGATACGGTATGGCGCGATGTCGTTGATGCGCTTGTGGAGCGCTACGGCTACAGTGAGCTTGCCGCAGAGCAGAAGCTCCTGACGGGCGGCTATAAGATCTATGCAACGATCGATCCTGAGGTCCAGGCTATTGTGGACAAGGTCTACGAGAACCTTGACAACGTGCCGAAGACCGTGAGCGTTCAGCAGCTGCAGTCCGCCATCGTTGTGACGGACAACAAGACCGGCGACATCGTCGCCATGGCGGGCGGTGTCGGCGACAAGGGCGGCAGCCTGACGCTCAACCGCGCCACGCAGAGCAAACAGCCTGCGGGCTCGTCATTCAAGCCTGTGGCAGTCTATGCGCCCGCGCTGGACGCCGGGATCATTACGCCCGCGACGGTCTACGAGGACTCTCCGCTGAACGAAGACCGCAACTGGCCTCAGAACGACTCCCGATCCTACAGCGGCCTTTGCAATGTGCTGCGCGGTCTGACGCGTTCGCTCAACACCATCTCCGTCAAGGTCCTCAATGACCTCGGCGTGGAGAACAGCTACCAGTTCCTGACGCAGAAGCTCGGCTTTACGACCCTCGTGGACGAGCTGCAGATCGGCGACCACTCCTATACGGATATCGCCCTTGCTCCGCTCGGCCTCGGCCAGCTCACGCGCGGCGTCACCGTGCGCGAGATGACGCAGGCCTACGGCACCTTCCCGAACGGCGGCACGTTCCGCGAGGCCCGCACGTTCACAAAGGTCGTCGACCCCGAGGGAAAGGTCATCCTCGACAATGCACAGGAGAGCCACACCGCCATCGGTGAGAAGGCCGACTTCTATATCAACTATATGCTGCAGAATGCCGTGCTGGCCGGTACCGGCTCCGCCGCGGCCATGGACAACATCGCCGTAGCCGGTAAGACCGGTACGTCCAACGACAACCAGACGCGCTGGTTTGCGGGCTACACGCCGTACTACACGGCCGTCGTCTGGTGCGGTTATGACGAGCCGGAGCAGATCATTCTCGACGGTGACTGGACGAACCCCGCCATTTCCATGTGGAATCAGGTCATGCGTCCGCTGCACGAAGGGCTGGAGTCCGCCTCATTCTCGCAGCCCGAGAATGTCGGCTACTATTCCGTCTGCGCTGACTGCGGCGGCAAGCCCATCGAGGCCTGCAAGAAGGACGTGCGCGAGAATGGCAGCAACCGCGTTGTGACGGTGCGTCTGTTCTATGAAGATGCGCCCACAAAGGAGTGCACCTGCCATACTATGGTCAAAATCTGCAAGGAAAGCGGCAAAATTGCCAACGAATACTGTGAAAAGGCCGATGGAAATACGGTTGAAGAAGTCGGCAAGCTGATTTATAATAAGAATTGGAAAGTCAACAAGGATGCAGACTTCGTCTACAATCCCGAGGATAAGGAGCAGGTCTGCACCATCCACACTGCTGAATCCGTTAAGCCGACCGAGCCGACGGAGGTCCCGACCGATCCGACGCTCCCGACGGAGCCGACGGAACCGACCGAGCCGCCGGAGCCGCCGGAGCCCGCCCATGCGCCGACTCCCACCCGCAAAAAGACAGACAGGAGCTGAAAGCCCATGTGGAAAGCCGATCAATGGAAGGATTATGAGGTGCTCGATACCTCCGACGGAGAAAAGCTCGAGCGCTGGGGCAGCTTCTATCTCGTGCGGCCGGACCCTCAGGTCATCTGGAGCACGCCGCGGCAGGACCCGCGCTGGAAGCGCTTTGACGCGCGCTATGCCCGCTCGAGCACCGGCGGCGGACACTGGTCCGCGCACCATCTGCCGGAGCACTGGTGCATTCATTACCGTGAGCTGACGTTCCAGGTCAAGCCGATGAACTTCAAGCACACGGGCGTGTTCCCGGAGCAGGCGGCAAACTGGGATTTTATCGATGACCAGATCCGCCGCGCGGGGCGGCCCGTCTGCGTGCTGAACCTGTTTGCCTACACCGGAGGCGCGACACTCGCAGCCGCTGCGGCAGGCGCATCCGTCTGCCATGTGGACGCCGCAAAGGGCATGGTCGCCTGGGCCCGCGAAAATGCGGCAGCCTCTGGCCTGTCCGGCGCACCCATCCGCTGGATCATCGACGACTGCGCCAAGTTCGTCGAGCGCGAGATCAAGCGCGGCCGCCGCTACGACGCCGTCATCATGGACCCGCCGTCCTACGGGCGCGGCCCGTCCGGCGAGATCTGGAAGCTTGAAAAGGACCTTTTCCCGTTCCTGAAGCTCGTCTCCGGCGTGCTGTCGGACGATCCGCTGTTTTTCATCATCAATTCCTACACGACAGGCCTCGCGCCGTCCGTTCTGACATGCCTCCTCGACAGCGTGGTAACGCCGCGCTTCGGCGGCGGGACGGTCTCGGATGAGCTTGGCCTTCCCGTGACCGATTCCGGCCTTGTGCTCCCGTGCGGCGCAACAGGGCGCTGGACAAGAGAGGGCAGAGCATGACCGAGGCCATCCGGACAGAACATTTGAAGTTTTCCTATGACGCCCAGAGCGAAAGCGGCGGCGTCACGGTTTTTGACGATCTAAATTTATCCATCGAGGAGGGCAGCTTTGTCGCCGTCCTCGGCCACAACGGCTGCGGAAAATCCACGCTGGCCAAGCATTTTAACGCGGTCCTCCTGCCGGAGGGCGGCAGTGTGCATGTATTCGGCATGGATACATCCGACGAGGCGCTTCTCGTTGACATCCGCCGCACGGTCGGCATGGTGTTCCAGAATCCCGATAATCAGATGGTCGCCAACGTTGTAGAAGAGGATGTTGCCTTTGCGCCGGAGAACCTCGGCGTTCCCTCGGAGGAAATCCGCAGACGCGTGGACGAGGCACTGAAGCTCGTCGGGATGTATGACTACCGTCTGCACGCGCCGCACCTGCTCTCCGGCGGGCAGAAGCAGCGCGTGGCCATTGCGGGAGTCATCGCCATGCGGCCGCGCTGCATCGTACTCGATGAGCCGACCGCCATGCTCGACCCCCACGGGCGCGAGGAGGTCATTTCGACCATCGAGCGCCTGAACCGGGAAATGGGCATCACCGTGGTGCTCATCACCCATCATATGACCGAAGCGATCCGCGCCCAGCGCGTGATCGTTATGGACGCGGGGCGCATTCTCGCGGACGGAACACCGAAGGAGGTCTTCCCGCAGGTCGAACTGCTGGAATCCGTAGGCCTGACCGTACCGGCGACGACGAAGGTGCTCTATGCGCTGAATCAGGCGGGCTTTGACCTGCCGCTCGACGCGCTTTCCACGGAGGAATGTGCGCAGGTACTTCTTGCCGCGATCGGGGCGAAGACCTGACAAACGATTTGGAGGAAAGACCATTGGCCGCAACCATCGAGGTCAGAGACCTCTCGCATACCTACAGCGCCGGAACACCGTTTCAGCACGATGCCGTCAAGCACATGAGCTTCTCCGTGGAAAAGGGGGAGTTCCTAGGCATCATCGGGCACACCGGCTCCGGCAAATCGACGCTCATCCAGCATCTGAACGGCCTGCTGCGCCCGACGTCCGGCGAGATCCTGCTGGACGGGACGAACATCTGGCAGGACAAGAAAACAACGCGGGAGAGCCGCTTCCGTGTCGGGCTGGTGTTCCAGTATCCGGAGTATCAGCTGTTTGAAGAGACCGTTTACCGCGATATCGCGTTCGGTCCGAAGAACATGGGCCTGAGTGAAGAGGAGATCCGTACGCGCGTGCTGCGCGCGGCCGGATTCGCGGGCGTGGACGAGTCCCTGCTGGAAAAGTCGCCGTTCGACCTCTCCGGCGGGCAGAAGCGCCGCGTCGCCATTGCGGGCGTCATCGCCATGGAGCCGGAGGTTGTCATTTTTGACGAGCCGACAGCCGGGCTGGACCCCGCAGGCTGCGCCAGCATCCTCGGCAATATCCGTGACTATCAGAAGGCGACGCACGCCACCATCCTCATGGTCACGCATTCCATGGATGAGGTCGCGCAGCTGGCCGACCGTATGCTCGTCCTGAACGAGGGAACGATCGAGATGTCCGGCACGCCGCGCGAGGTGTTCTCCCATGCGGCGCGTCTGGCAGAGATTGGCCTGTCCGTGCCGCAGGTTACGGCGCTGTTCCTGCGCCTGCGGGAGCTGGGCGTGGACGTTGACCCGACGACCTTTACCGTGGAGCAGGCTGTGCCGCAGCTCCGCGCGCTGCTGGAGGGCCGTGCCCATGCTTAAAGACATCACGCTCGGCCAGTATTTTCCCGGCGACACCGTCGTCCACCGGCTCGACCCGCGCACAAAGCTGCTGATGGTCATTGTCTACATCGTGGCGCTGTTCCTTGCAAAGTGGGTCATTTCCTACGCAGTCATGCTCGCGTTTCTCGTCACGGCAGTCGCGCTGTCACGCATTCGTCCGCGCGCGCTGTTCAAGGGCCTGAAGCCGCTGCTGTTTATCATCATTTTTACCGCTATCATCAACGTATTTTATACCAAGGGCGATGTGCTGGTGCAGTTCTGGATCTTCAAGATCACGAGGGAGGGCCTTGTCAACGCGGGCTTCCTGGTGCTGCGCATCGTCATGCTCGTGACGGGCACGTTCCTTCTGACCTATACGACGTCTCCCATCGCGCTGACAGACGGCCTGGAATCCCTGCTCTCGCCGCTGAAGGCCATCCATTTCCCGGTGCACGAGCTGGCTCTCATGATGAGCATTGCCCTGCGCTTCATCCCGACGCTCATCGAGGAGACGGATAAGATCATTTCGGCCCAGAAGGCCCGCGGCGCGGATTTTGAAACGGGAAATCTGTTCCACCGCGCCAAGGCCCTTGTGCCGATCCTCGTGCCGCTGTTCATCAGCGCGTTCCGGCGCGCCGACGAGCTGGCCACGGCCATGGAGTGCCGCTGCTACCGCGGCGGCTCCGGCCGCACGAAGCTGAAGCAGCTCCGCTTTCAGCTTCGCGATATCCTGACGTTTGCGCTCGGCGCTGCCGTGCTGGCCGGCGTCATCGTCCTGCGGAGCTATGGACTGTAACGGCTGGGAGGAAGCATGCGGAATCTCGCACTCTTTCTGAAATATGACGGAACGGCCTATCACGGCTGGCAGGTGCAGAAAAACGCCTGCTCCGTCGCGCAGACGCTGGAGGAGGCCGCGGCGGATGTCGTCGGCCATCCGGTGCATATGACCGGCTGCGGCCGGACGGACGCTGGGGTCCACGCGCGCACCTATGTGGCCAATTTCCGCACGGAGTCCCGCATCCCCGTCGACCGCGTGGCCTATGCGCTCAACACGCATCTGCCCGCCGACATCGTCGTGACCGGCGCGCGGGAGGTCCCGCTGGGCTTCAACGCCATCGGCTCCTGCGTGCGGAAGGAGTATACCTATCAGATCTATAACTCCCGCATCCGCGACCCGTTCTTTGTGAACCGGGCATGGTTCTATCCCAAGCATCTGGACGAAGCCGTCATGCAGGAGGCCGCCGCGCAGTTCGTCGGAACGCATGATTTCGCTGCCGTCCGCTCCGTCGGAACGGACGTGAAGTCCACGGTCCGCACGGTGTATTATTTCGACGTGGAGCGCAGGGGAGAGCTGATCCTCCTGCGCGTGTGCGCAAACGGATTTCTCTACAATATGGTGCGCGCCATGACCGGAACGGTCGTCTATGCGGCGGAGGGCAAAATCCGTCCGCAGGACATCGGCCGCATTCTGGATAGCGGCAACCGCACCGCCGCCGGACCGACCGTGCCGCCCGGCGGCCTGTACATGACGCACCTTTGGTATGACGACGGGGAGGTGACGTTCGATGCCTGACCATATCAAGCCGCTCCCGGATCCCGAGCCGCAGAAGCCGCGCCGCCGCTGGCCGCTCTATCTGCTGGCTGTGCTGATCGTTCTGGCGCTTCTCGCAGCCTTCCTGCTGACGAAGACCCATGTGCTCGACGGGCTGAAGCGCTCGCTGCGCTATCTTGGGAAAAATGGGGAAAACTACGGCTCCGTCAGCTTTGAAACCCTTGGCAGCACGGCCTATGGCCAGCTGAACGGTGGCCTCGGCGTTGCCACCGGAAGCAGCGTGACCCTGTTTTCCGAGGAGGGCAAGCAGCTCGGCTCCGAGCAGCATGCCATGACCGCTCCCGTCATCTGCACAGGGCAGGACCGCCTGCTGTGCTATGACGCGGGCGGGAACTACCTGACCGTTCTGGACAAGAGCGGCAGCGCCGTCTTTTCGCAGACCCCGGAACAGACAATCTTTGATGCCGACCTGTCCTCCGGCGGCTACAGCGCCATGCTGACGGCAGGGGACAGCGGCCGCTCGCTGCTGCAGGTCTATGACCCGAACGGCAGCCTGCTGTATAAGCGCAGCACAAAGTCGCATTATCTCAGCGCCTGCGCCGTCTCGCCGGACGGCAGCCATGCAGCGGCGGTCGCGCTCGGGCAGGCGGACATCACATTTTCTGCCTCGCTGCAGCTCTATCGCACGGACAGCGAGGAAATTGCCGCCGAGTGCGCACTCGGCTCGGAGATGCCCTATGATATCGCCTTCGTGACGGACAGCGTCGTCTGCGCCGTTTCGGAGGACAGGGTCCGGTTCTTTGCGGCAGACGGCACGGAGCGCGGCGCTTATGTCGCGGAGAACGGCCGCATCGCCGACTATCACTTCGGCGGAGACGGCTTTGTGACCGTGCTGGTCGATCCCTATGAGACCTCCAGCCGCGCAGAGCTCATCACGCTGCAGCCGGACGGCAGCGTTCTGGCGCAGTTGTCGCTGAGCTTTATGCCGGTCAGCCTTTCGGCCTGCGGCAGCTATGTCGGCATTCTGACGGCTGAAAAAGCGCTGCTCTACACGAGCGCGCTGGAGCCCGTCGCCCAGACGGAGCAGGACGGCACGGCCGTCTGCATTCTTGCCCGTTCGGACGGAACGGCCCTGCTGGCCGGTACCGGAACGGCAAGCCTGTTCCTGCCGTAAACAGGAAAACGCCCGCAATGCGGGACTTTTACGGAGGCGCGACTGCTTCCGGGAGGAGTGAGCTTATGAAACCTACCATCTGCAGCCGATGCAAGAAGAACATCGCTGTGATTTTTATTACGAAGGTCGAAAACGGCGTGAGCACGAACGAGGGCCTGTGCCTGAAGTGCGCCCGCGAGCTGAAGATCAAGCAGGTCGACGACATCGTCGAGCGCATGGGCATCACGGATGAGGATCTGGACAATCTCAACGGCGAGATGATGGCCATGATGCAGCCGGAGCCGGACGAGACCGACGAGGACGACATCGGCAGCCGCACGGCGACGTTCCCGCACATGAACCGCCTGTTCGGCAATCAGGGCGAGGTCGCCCCGCGCGAGGAGCCGAAGGAGACGCAGAACGGCAAGACGGAAAAGCCAAAGGTGAAGAAACACAAGTTCCTCGACACTTACTGCCTGAGCCTCACGGGCCGTGCCCGCGCCGGTGAGCTGGACAAGGTCGTCGGCCGCGAGGTCGAAACGGAGCGTGTGGTGCAGATCCTCAACCGCCGTCAGAAGAACAATCCCTGCCTCATCGGTGAGCCGGGCGTCGGCAAGACGGCCATCGCCGAGGGTCTGGCGCAGCGCATCGTCGCGGGCGATGTCCCGTTCAAGCTGCGCGACAAAGAGGTCTATCTGCTCGACCTGACGTCGCTCGTCGCCGGAACGCAGTTCCGTGGCCAGTTCGAGAGCCGCATGAAGAGCCTCATCGCCGAGATCAAGGCCTGCGGCAACATCATTCTTGTCATCGATGAGGTTCACAACCTTGTCGGCGCGGGCGATGCCGAGGGCTCGATGAACGCCGCCAATATTCTGAAGCCTGCGCTGTCGCGCGGCGAAATTCAGGTCATCGGCGCAACGACGTTTGCCGAATACCGCAAATACATCGAAAAGGACTCCGCGCTCGAGCGCCGTTTCCAGCCTGTCACAGTCAATGAGCCGTCGCTGGAGGAGGCCGTCGCCATCCTGCGCGGCGTGGCGCATTACTACGAAGTGTTCCACGGCGTGACCATCCCGCCCGAAATGGCGCGGCAGGCCGTCGTGCTCTCCGAGCGCTATATCACGGACCGCTTCCTGCCGGACAAGGCCATCGACCTGCTTGATGAGGCTTGCTCCGATCTGAACCTGCACAGCAAGGAGATCTCCGATCTGGCCGAAAAGCGCAAGGAGCGCGACGACTACCAGCTTGAGATCAAGATGCTGACGGAGGACACGGAACAGCAGGACAATTTCGAGCGTCTGGCCAAGCTGCGCAGCAACGTCTGCCGCCTCGACGCCGAGATCGCCGAGCTGGAGGCGAAGCCCGCGCCCGTCCTGACCATAGAGAACCTTGCGCGCATCATCGAGCTTTGGACGAAAATTCCCGCCAGTAAAATTCGCGCGCAGGAATATGCCCAGCTGCGTGAGCTCGAGGACCGGCTGAAGCAGCACATCATCGGACAGGACGAGGCCGTCCATGCCGTTGCCGCCGCCATCCGCCGCAACCGCGTCGGCATCGCCGTGAAGAAGCACCCCGTTTCGTTCATCTTTGTCGGCTCGACCGGTGTCGGCAAGACGGAGCTGGTCAAGTGCCTGGCTAACGAGCTGTTCGACTCCGTCGATTCGCTCATCCGGCTGGATATGTCGGAATACATGGAGCGCCACTCCGTCTCGAAGCTCATCGGCTCGCCCCCCGGCTATGTCGGCTATGACGAGGCGGGCCAGCTGACGGAAAAGATCCGCCGCAAGCCCTATTCCGTCATTCTGTTCGACGAGCTGGAAAAGGCTCACCCGGACGTACTGAATATTCTGCTTCAAATTCTGGATGACGGCCGCATCACCGATTCGCAGGGCCGCGTCGTGAACTTTGAAAACACCGTCATCGTCATGACGTCCAATGCGGGCTCCGACCGGCAGGGCGGCTCCGTCGGCTTCGGCCGCACGGCGACCGAGCAGGGACGCGACAAGGCCATGAAGGCCCTGTCCGAATTCCTGCGCCCGGAATTTCTCAACCGCGTCGACGAGATCATCTGCTTCAACCGCCTCTCGGAGGAGAACTTCCGCGGCATCGCCGCCATCATGCTCGGTGAGCTGAAAACTGCCCTTGAAGAGCACGGCGTGGCGCTCCGTTGGGATGAGAGCGTCATCGACTACCTCGTACAGAAGTCCTATACTCTGACCTACGGCGCGCGCAACCTGCGCCGCACCATCCAGAAGGACATCGAGGACGTCGTCGCCGAAAAGCTCATCGACAGCTATGAGAACCCCATCACGGCGATCGGCCTGCAGGCGCAAGACGGCAAGCTGGAGCTGTCCTGCCTGTAAGCCGCAGAAAGAGAGAACACGATGATCCGCGCTGTTTTTTTTGATATCGACGGCACGCTGGTCTCGCTGAAGACCAAGCGCTGCCCGGATTCCACAAAGGCGGCCATCCGCGCCCTGCGAGAGAAGGGCATCCGCGTCTATGTGGCCTCCGGCCGCTCCCGCTTCGAGTTGGAGGAACAGGAGATGCTCCGCGGCATGACGTTTGACGGCTATCTGACCAACAACGGCCAGATCGTCTATGACGGCAGCTGGAACCTGCTGCGCACGGTGGCAATGGTTCCGGACGAGGTCCGCGCCCTTGTGGACTACTGTGACGAGCGTTCGCTCCCGCTGTGGCTCGTCAGCGAGCAGCGCTCGCGCTTCAATTACCATTTCAACGACCGCGTGCCGGTCGTTATGGCAGAGATCCATACGGAGATCCCGGAGCGCTGCGACCTGCACACCATGCTGCAGGAGCCGGTCGTCAAGGCCGTCATGTTTCTGACGGCGCAGGAGGTCCGCGAAGGCCCGCTGTCGTTCATGCCGCATGCGCGTTCGACGCAGTGGTTCATCCATGGGCAGGATATCATTCCGGCCGAGGGCGGCAAGCTGCCTGCGATGCGCTTCATGGCTGAGGCGAACGGTTGGACACCGGACGAGCTGATGGCCTTCGGCGATTCCGAAAACGACAATGAAATGCTCCGCTATGCGGGTACCGGCGTTGCCATGGGCAATGCGCTCGAGGAGACGAAGGCCGCCTCTGACTATGTCACGGACGACTGCGACGACGAGGGCGTGGCCCATGCGCTGGCACATTTCGCGCTGATCTGAGAGAATCGACCATGATGCACCGGAGCATCTCAGCATATGCGGTGTATAACGGCCTCGCAGAGTTCGCCGCCCGCAGGCGGCGAATCAATTGAAATCATTTTCTCCGGCGGCGTGTACGTCGGAGAAAATACAGCTCAGTCCGCCAGT
>OLND01003067.1_pt1 | contig 13776 bp, 15 predicted proteins | sample 1672031 | NCBI WGS metagenome assembly OLND01 (sample SAMEA3136638, study PRJEB25190) | human gut metagenome | biome: human gut; feature: human-associated habitat; material: faeces | place: Austria | collected 2013
CAGACAGCAGTGTGAAGAGTGCCAAGACAGGAGATGAAACCGATTTCCTTCTTCCGATGGCAGGACTGATTGGTGCTTCAGGTGCATTTGCCGGAGTGATTCTCTATTACAAAAAGAGAAAAAAAGACACAGGAGTAGAGAAAAAAGAAGAAAAATAAAATCTTGAACTGATACTCCAAATGATAAGTCCCCGTACTTTTGGAACTTCCAAAGGTATGGGGGTTTTGTTTTGGAAAGCCAAGGGTGATGGGGATTTCTGCTTTTTTATTAGAAATTTTTATTATAATTAGTTTAATAGTGGAATTTTGGGAAAGATTTTTCTTAAATCAAATATATAACTTGCTTTTCTCGTTTTATCATTCTATAATATTTTTAGAAAACGAAGAAAGGGGTTACAAAATATGTTATGCCAGTTTTCATTTGAAAATTTTAAATCTTACAAAGGAGAAACAACTTTAGATTTTCAAGCAGCAGTGCTTCCTGAATTTAAAGAAACACTAATTCAAGAGAAAAATGCAACAGACCTTCTTCCGGTTAGCGTTGTATATGGTCCTAATGGTGGTGGTAAAACAAATTTACTTCAAGCACTTTCATGTGTGATATCTACAGTTGTAAAGCCAGTAAATGAATTACAAAAAAACAGACAGACTTTTATTCTTCAGCAAAACATTGAGGCTACTCCATTTCTTTTTGATGAAGTATCCAGAAATGAGCCAATCGAATTTCGTATGTTCTTTCGTATAAAAACGAATGAGTATTGCTATTATATTGCATTAAAAGATAATGAAGTAATTTCAGAATCGCTTTATCGTAAAGCTGTTACAGGTAAAAAAACAGCGTTGATTTTTGAACGTGAAACTCCGAATATCAAACTGGGATATACACTTAATAAAAAAAGTATTAATACAAGTGTTAATCCTAAAATGCCTTACCTTTCTTTTCTTGCGATTAACTATGATATTCCTGTTATCAGTGAAGTTATCAGATGGTTTGAGAGTTGTATTATTAGAAGTTATGCAAATCCTATGGTAGAACATCAAATTATGCTTACTGAAAATACTCCTTATAAAGAACAATTTATTCATACGCTTAATGATATGGATATTGATATTATGGATTATCGTTATGATGAAAACACCCATCAATTATTCATGAAAAGAAATTTGGGATGTCATGAATACGAATTACCTTTTTCAGAAGAATCAGATGGTACACGTAAATTGATAGCAGCGCTTCCAGTCATTTTACTTGCACTTCGAGAAGGGCGTATTATGATTATTGATGAATTAGATGCTAAACTTCATCCAAAACTTCTGCGATATGTGATTTCGTTATTTAAAAATAAAGAAATTAACAAATTTGGGGCTCAGCTTTTATTTACATCCCACGATATGTATACTTTAAAAAATACGGTATTTCGTCGTGATGAAATTTGGTTTGCTGCTGAAAATTCTGATCATGAAAGTGAAATTTATTCCCTTCATGAAATTCGTGGTGAGGACAGTGCCCGAATTAAAAATACTGCTGCCTATGATAAACAGTATCTTGAAGGGCGTTATGGTGCAGACCCATATTTGTCAAATATGCTTGGAGGTGATTTTTCTTGAGTTTAAAACCACCTAAAAAAAGTGATTTAGACAAGACTTGGATGAAAGCCAGACGTGATAAGCCAAAGAAAATCCAGCCGGAATATCATTTAATCATTACCGAAGGATATTTGTTACGGCATTTCTTGATTTTAAGACTTATAAGAAATTTGCAGAAGAACTGGCTTGGGATACGGAAGTGTGGATAGCTGAAATGCCTGAACACATGATTCACTTAAACGGTGATAAATTTGTAGAACCGAGATGAAGGTCAAAGGTGGGTCTTTGGCTTTCTTGACCTTTTTGTCTTGTAAAGAAGTGAAAAGAATTGTCAAGCAGAAAATAGTGTGCTAAAATATCAATGATACAATTAGAAAAAAAGGCAGATGCCTGTAAAAGATAGAGAATAATGGAGGCTTTGGTAAAAATGGAAGCATACAAGAAAGAGTTTATTGAATTTATGGTAGAAAGTGATGTACTGAAATTTGGAGAGTTTACTTTAAAGAGTGGAAGAAAATCTCCGTTTTTTATGAATGCAGGTGCCTATGTAACCGGTTCACAGTTAAAAAAATTAGGTGAATATTATGCAAAAGCCATTCATGATACTTATGGAGATGACTTTGACGTATTATTTGGACCGGCATACAAGGGAATTCCGCTTGGAGTTGTAACCGCAATTGCATACAGTGAATTATATGGAAAAGAAGTGCGTTACTGTTCTGATAGAAAAGAAGAAAAAGACCACGGTGCAGACAAAGGAAAATTCCTTGGAAGCCAGTTAAAAGATGGTGACCGTGTGATTATGATTGAGGATGTTACGACATCCGGAAAATCTATGGAAGAAACCGTACCGAAGGTAAGAGGGGCAGCAGATGTGACTATCGTTGGTCTGATGGTTTCTTTAAACCGTATGGAAATCGGAAAGGGTGGAGAAAAATGCGCCCTTGATGAAGTCAAAGACCTTTATGGATTTGATACTGCTGCAATCGTAACAATGGAAGAAGTAGTGGAATGTCTTTACAACAAAGAATGTAATGGAAAAGTTGTAATTGATGATACATTAAAATCCGCAATTGACGCATACTATGAGGAATATGGCGTAAAATAGACTGAAAATAAGAATAGCCATATCAAATGAATCAAGAGGATGCAGAAGTTTATGAATGAAAAAGTATATAAAACAATGTCAGGCATAGGCGGTGGTACACTGGCAATTGGAATTGTGGTATTAGTGACCGGAATTGTAAGTGGCACTATGCTGATTATTAATGGAGCAAGATTAATAAAAAAGAAATATGAACTGACAATTTAAGGCATGACAGGCTTATCAGGAGTATGCCTTGTGTCAGAAAGAGAGGGCATATTTAAGAAAATGCCCTCTTTATTTCAGTACAGGAGCGTATAAATTGAACAGGGAAATAAAAAATAAAATAAAGAAAGCGGGAACTGTTGCGTTTCTGCTTTATATTGCTGCACTGATTTATTTCCTGTTTTTTTCGGAATCATATGGAAGAGCAGGGTTCGCAGAGCGTGAATACCATTATAATGTGGTTCCGTTTCGGGAAATAAAACGATTTTGGATTTACAGAGAACAACTTGGAGTATTTGCAGTCGTTACGAATCTGTTAGGAAATGTGGTAGGATTCGTTCCCTTTGGATTTATACTTCCTTTAATTGTCCGTCGGGCGAGAGGCTTTTTCTTGATTACGTTATCAGGATTTGCCTTGAGCTTGTTTGTGGAAGTAGTTCAGCTGATAACGAAAGTTGGATGTTTTGATGTAGATGATTTGATTTTGAATACACTGGGAGCGGCAGTCGGGTATATCCTGTTTGCTGTCTGCCATTTGATAGATGACCAGACCAGGAGGAAGAAATATGGCGAGAAAGAGATATAAATATGCGTTTACCAGAAAGAAACATACCAAAGGCGGAAAGTTATCCTCTATTTTGGCATTTGCGTCGTTTCTTTTGTTTGTAGGTTCTGCTATCTGCTCGATGATGATGGGTGGAAAAGGCGGATTATATCTCGGAGCAGCAGGATTCATTGCAATCGGATTTTCTGTATATGGATTTATTCTTGGCTTAAAGAGTTTTTCAGAGGAAAACAGGAATGTATTGTACAGCAAAGTAGGCGCAGTGACAAACGGGCTGTTAACAGTACTTTGGATTACGATGTTTTTGATTGGAATTGGATGAGGTAGAAATTATGGAAGAACGGTTGAAAAAACAGCTTGAATTTATTTTAGAAGCAGATAAAAGTAAATTTATCGGGCGTCAGACGTACCTTTCTGATGGAATCCGAAAAGAAAATGATGCAGAACATTCCTGGCATCTGGCGCTTATGACAGCACTTTTGTCTGAGTATGCAAAAGAGAAAATAGATGTACAAAAGACAATGCTTATGGTGTTGATTCATGACATTGTGGAGATTGATGCCGGGGATACTTATGCTTATGATGAAAAAGGAAAATTAAGCCAGAGGGAACGTGAGGTAAAGGCGGCAGACCGGATTTTTAATCTTTTACCAAAAGACCAGGCAAAAAGTATGAGAGATTTATGGGAAGAATTTGAGTCTTGCGAGACGCCGGAAGCAAAGTTTGCCCGCTGTATGGACAATTTACAGCCGATTCTGTTAAATGATAAAACAGGAGGAAAATCCTGGAGAGAGCGTCAGATTAAACGTTCTCAGGTAGAAGAAAGACAGAAAAGAACCAAGATGGGTTCGGATACGCTGATGGAAGTGGTGACTCATATTATTGAAAAAAATGTAAAAAACGGGAATTTAAAAGATGAGTAGAGAAGAATATTTAGAAGAACGTTTTTCGTTGGTTACGGACCGAATTTTTGAGATAAAAGACGAGGAGAAACTGCCGGAACAATTTTTAGGATATTTTAAGAAAACAGCCGATTTTCTTGAATACTTAATCAGACTGCATGGAAAAATTCAGGATGGCTGGCTCAAAACAGCTTCTTTAGAAGAATTAAGGAAAAATAATGAGCGGTTGTACCAGGATATTCTGCCGGAACACTATGAGACTTCCTATGCAAATCCTGCTTATGCCGAGAAGCTGTTAGGAAAAGAATTTGGTCCGCTGATTTGCTTTTTAGAGGCTGAGATAAGAGGGCTTATTGTATTCGTCTATGAAAATCGTCTGTTTGATATGACCGTGATTTTAGAACTGTTTGTACAGATTTATAATCTGTTAGAAGAGCCGTCTGTATCGGCAGAAGAAGTCAGGGAATCGTTATATTGGTATGTCAGTGATTACAGTGAGGAAATGGTTTCAAGAAGAATCCGTGAAGCAGTAGATCCTGATTTGGATTTTGCTGTGAAGATTATTGAAAACAGTGATTTAAGCGATATGCGGTATTTATATCAATTCGGAGAATATGTCACCCAAAATGAAGAAGAGATGGCGAAATTTCTAAGTGAGTTTTCACAGGAAGAAATTGATAAAATGGCGAGAACTTTTAGTGAAGGCTATCGAATCGGATTTGTAGTGGGTAAAAAAGATTTATCGAAGAAAAAAACAGTCAATATCCGTTATCAGCTTGGATTTGAGAGAATGGTAAAATCTGCAATTGGACAGTTTGCCAAGATGGGGCTTCGTCCGACTATCTATCGAAGTGCAGTCCATGCAGTTAATCGAAATGGTCAGAATAGAATTGGCTATTATGGGGCAGTTCCAAACCGCCAGTATGATTACGACCATAAAGAAGACAATGCGCTATTCTTTAACCAGGAATTTGTCTGCAGAAAATTGCGGGTGATGCAGGTCGCTTATGAACAGGTAAAGGAACTTGCCAATACGCATGCTGGTCCGGCAGTGATTGAAACATTTGGTGAAGAACCATTTGAACCGGAAACGAAAGCAGAAGCGTGGAGTTTAAATCCGCATCAGCAGAAGTTAAAGGTGACTTACAGCAATGAGGCAGGACAGATTGTAAATCGTTATATTATCGGGGAAGAACGCAGTTTTACGATTATCGCCTATCCGGTTTGTGAAATCGGAGCAGATTTTCGTGAAATTTTTAAAGAGACCGTGCGCTTAAATAATCTGGATTATCATTTATATCAAAACATTCAGCAGACAATGATTGATGTTCTGGATAAGGGAGACTCGGTGCATATTAAGGGAAAGGGAGCAAATGAGACAGATTTAAGAATTATGCTTCATACCTTAAAAAATTCAGAGAAAGAAACGAACTTTGAAAATTGTGTTGCCGATGTCAACATTCCGGTGGGTGAAGTATTTACCAGTCCGAAGTTAGAGGGAACAAATGGTGTGCTTCATGTAAGCGGAGTTTATCTTTCCGGTTTGTATTATAAAAATTTAAAAATCTGTTTGGAAGATGGAAAAACAACTCAATATTCCTGTGAAAATTTTGAAACCGCAGATGAAAATAAATCTTATATCGAAAGTAATATTTTATATCATCATGAGTTTCTTCCGATCGGAGAATTTGCAATCGGAACGAACACAACGGCTTATAGGATGGGAAGAAAATATGGAATCGAAGCAAAACTTCCGATTTTGATTGCAGAGAAAACGGGTCCGCATTTTGCATTGGGAGATACCTGTTACAGCTGGTCAGAGGATACGGCTGTGTATAATCCGGATGGAAAAGAGATTATTGCAAGGGACAATGAAATTTCCCTGCTTCGTAAAGAGGATGCGGGAAAGGCTTATTTTGGATGTCATACGGATATTACCATTCCTTATGAAGAAATTGAGTTTATCCGTGTAGAAAAAGAGGGAAGAGAAATTGCTTCCATTATTGAAAATGGAAGATTTTCTCTTGTCGGAACGGAAGAATTGAACCGTGTTCTTGACGAAACCTGTTGAAACCTGTTGACAAGTTTTGGAAGTCTATGTAAAATTGTCCGTGTAAGACCAGACATTTTGTATATTAATTTAAGAAGGAGATTGAATCATGGCAAAAGTTGGAATTGTTATGGGAAGCGACTCAGATATGCCTGTTATGAGCAAAGCAGCAGACATGTTAGAAAAATTCGGGATTGACTATGAAATGACAATTATTTCTGCACACAGAGAACCGGATGTGTTCTTTGAATATGCGAAAAGTGCAGAGGAAAAAGGATTCAAAGTGATTATTGCAGGAGCTGGTATGGCAGCACATCTTCCGGGTATGTGTGCGGCAATCTTTCCAATGCCGGTTATTGGTATCCCAATGTATACGACATCTTTAGGAGGAAGAGATTCTTTATATTCAATTGTGCAGATGCCGTCAGGAATACCAGTAGCAACAGTAGCAATTAATGGAGGCGCAAATGCGGGAATCCTTGCAGCCAAGATTCTGGCAACTTCAGACCCTGAACTTCTCAAGAAGCTGAAAGACTACAAAGAGGACTTAAAAGACCAGGTCGTTGCAAAAGATGCAAAGCTTCAGGAAGTAGGATATAAAAATTACAACAAATAATTGGAGGATAACAAAATGGATTACAAGAATGCCGGTGTAGATATCGAGGCAGGTTACAAATCAGTGGAATTAATGAAAGAACATATCAAAAAGACAATGCGTTCGGAAGTACTGACAAATATCGGTGGCTTTTCAGGTGCATTTTCTATGGAAAAATTTAAAGACATGGAAAAACCTACTCTGGTATCTGGTACAGATGGAGTAGGAACAAAACTGAAACTGGCATTTATTATGGATAAACACGACACAGTAGGAATCGACTGTGTTGCAATGTGTGTCAATGACATTGCCTGTGCAGGTGGAGAACCTTTATTTTTCCTTGACTATATTGCCTGTGGAAAGAACTATCCGGAAAAAATTGCGGAAATCGTAAAAGGTGTTGCAACAGGATGTGAAATGTCAAGTGCTGCATTAATCGGTGGAGAGACAGCAGAAATGCCAGGTTTCTATCCGGAGGATGAGTATGACCTTGCAGGTTTTGCAGTTGGCGTGGTAGATGAAAAAGATTTAATTACAGGAAAAGACTTAAAAGCAGGGGATGTTTTAGTGGGTATGGCATCTTCAGGTGTTCACAGCAATGGATTTTCTTTAGTTCGTAAAGTATTTGATATGACAAAAGAATCATTGGATACTTATTATGATGAACTTGGAAAAACACTTGGAGAAGCATTAATTGCACCGACAAAAATTTATGTAAAAGCGCTCAGAAGCGTGAAAGAAGCAGGAGTGCGTGTAAAAGCATGTAGTCATATCACAGGCGGTGGTTTCTATGAAAACGTACCGAGAATGTTAAAAGATGATGTATGTGCAGTGATTGAAAAAGACAGTTATCCAATTCCTCCAATTTTTAAATTAATGGCCGAAAAAGGTCAGATAGAAGAAACCATGATGTACAATACTTATAATATGGGTATCGGTATGATCATGGCAGTAGACCCTGCAGATGTGGATAAGACCGTAGAAGCAGTCAAAGCAGCAGGAGAAACTCCTTATGTAATCGGAAAAATCGAAGCCGGTGAAAAAGGTGTAAAATTAGTATAAATAAAATGAGCGGGGGTGTGGCATGTTGGATGCCGCAGCCCTTTTGCTGTAAAAATGGATAAAATTTGGATGTGATTGGCAAAGATCAATTGCGAAATTAGTGGAGGAAAAACTCCAAAGGTACATCAATAACAGGAGGAAGAGGCACGTGAAATTAGCGGTACTTGTGTCAGGAGGCGGAACGAATCTTCAGGCAATTATCGATTCCATTGAAAGTGGAACAATTACAAATGCGGAAATTGCGGTTGTAATCAGTAATAATCCGAATGCTTATGCGTTAGAGAGAGCAAAAGCACATCACATTGAGGCAAAATGCGTTTCACCAAAAAGTTATGAATCGAGGGAAGCATTTAATCAGGCTTTGCTTGAGGCAATCCAGTCTTATCAGGTGGATTTGGTGGTGCTTGCAGGTTGTCTGGTTGTGATTCCTGAAATTATGGTAAAGGCTTATCCAAATAAAATTATTAATATTCATCCGGCTCTGATTCCATCTTTTTGCGGAACCGGATATTACGGCTTGAAAGTACATGAAGGTGTCTTAAAAAGAGGCGTGAAAGTGACAGGAGCAACGGTTCACTTTGTAGATGAGGGAACAGATACCGGCCCGATTATTTTACAAAAGGCAGTGGAAGTGAAACAGGAAGATACTCCTGAAGTTCTTCAAAGAAGAGTCATGGAAGAGGCAGAATGGAAGATTATGCCAAAGGCAATTGATTTAATTGCAAATGGTAAAGTGGAAGTAGTAAACGGTCTTGTAAAAATAAAAGAATAACAAGAGCGGTGAAAGGGGAACATACATGAAAGTATTAATTATTGGAAGCGGCGGAAGAGAGCATGCAATTGCGTGGAAAGTGGCACAGAGTCCGAAAGTAGATAAAATTTACTGCGCACCGGGAAATGCGGGAATTGCAGAGTATGCAGAATGTGTAGCAATCGGCGCAATGGAATTTGATAAACTTGTAGCTTTTGCGAAAGAAAAAGAAATTGATTTAACCGTAGTAGGTATGGATGACCCACTGGTTGGTGGAGTAGTAGATGCCTTTGAAAAAGAAGGTCTGCGTGTATTTGGACCGAGAAAAAATGCAGCAATTTTGGAAGGTTCAAAGGCTTTTTCAAAAGATTTAATGAAAAAATACAATATTCCGACCGCTGCTTATGAAAATTTTGAAAGTGCAGATGAGGCACTTGCTTACTTAAGAGAAAAAGCAGATTTCCCGATTGTGTTGAAAGCAGACGGATTGGCGCTTGGAAAGGGCGTTTTAATCTGTAACACTTTGGAAGAGGCAGAAGAAGGGGTAAAAACCATCATGCTCGATAAGAAATTCGGTTCTGCCGGAAATACTCTGGTAATCGAAGAATTTATGACGGGACGTGAAGTTTCTGTGCTTTCTTTTGTAGATGGAAAAACAATCAAAACAATGACATCCGCACAGGACCATAAACGTGCAAAAGACGGTGATCAGGGATTAAATACCGGAGGTATGGGTACTTTCTCTCCAAGCCCATTCTACACAAAAGAAGTGGATGAGTTCTGTGAGAAATATGTTTATCAGGCAACGGTAGATGCAATGGCAGCAGAGGGACGTGAATTTAAAGGAATTATTTTCTTTGGTCTGATGCTGACAGAGAAAGGACCAAGAGTCTTAGAGTATAATGCAAGATTTGGTGACCCGGAAGCGCAGGTAGTGATTCCAAGATTAAAAAATGATATCGTGGAAGTATTTGAAGCCTGCATTGATGGAACATTGGATAAAATAGATTTACAGTTTGAAGAGAATGCAGCAGTGTGCGTGGTTTTAGCTTCTGATGGATATCCGGTTTCTTATGAGAAAGGATTTCCGATTGAAGGTTTGGAGACATTTAAGGAAAAAGACGGATATTATGTATTTCATGCAGGAACTGCATTTAAGGACGGAAAAATTGTAACCAATGGCGGTCGTGTCTTAGGCGTAACTGCAAAAGGTGCGGATTTAAAAGAAGCCCGTGCAAATGCTTATGAGGCAACAAAATGGATTTCTTTTGAGAATAAATACATGAGAAATGACATTGGAAAAGCCATTGATGAAGCATAAAAAGTAAGTCGAAAAAATAAAATGGGAAGAAACAGTCTGAATTTAATGAATTCAGGCTGTTTTTTTGGTTGACGAAAGGTACAAAAGTGGCTATAATCTTAATTATAATTTCTATATGATTTATCGCTTTAAAGGGTAACGGTTTAAAGCGAAGAGTCCATTGAGGAAAAAGGAGGAAAAGATTATGAAATTAAGAAAAATTATGGCAGTTTTAATGGCAGCATCTGTAGCTGCATCACTTGCAGGATGTGGAGGAAGTTCTTCTTCAGGTTCTTCCGATAGTTCTTCAGACAGTGCTTCTTCTGATTCCGGAAAAGTATACAAAATCGGTATTTGCCAGCAGTTAGAGCACGAAGCACTTGACCAGGCAACACAGGGATTTGAAGATGCGTGTGAAGAAAAATTCGGAAAGGATAATGTTACATTCGACCTTCAGAATGGACAGGGTGAGCAGGCAAACTGTGCAACCATCACCAATAGCTTTGTTGCGGATAATGTGGATTTGATTCTTGCAAATGCGACAACCGCACTTCAGTGTGCAGCAGCAGCAACGGATTCCATTCCGATTTTAGGAACTTCTATTACAGATTATGCAACTGCACTTGATATTTCTGACTGGAATGGTTCAACCGGAATGAATATTTCAGGTACCAGTGACCTGGCGCCGATTGACCAGCAGGAAGATATGCTGGTTGAGTTAGTTCCGGATGTAAAAACAGTTGGTATTTTATATTGCTCTGCAGAGCCAAACTCTGCTTATCAGGCAAAATTATTTGAAGATGCGTTAAAAGAAGATGGAATTGAGTATAAAGAATATACAGCAGCAGATTCCAACGAGATTCAGTCTGTTACAACTTCTGCAATTTCCGAGTGTGATGCACTTTACATTCCGACGGATAATACAATGGCATCAAATACAGAAATTATTAATAATATCTGTCTGCCGGCTAAAGTTCCGGTAGTTGCAGGAGAGCAGGGTATCTGTGCCGGATGTGGTATTGCAACCCTTTCTATCAGCTATTATGATATTGGATACAAAGCTGGTGAAATGGCTTATGATATTCTTGAAAACGGAAAAGATATAAGTACTATGGAAATCGAGACTGCACCAAATGTAACAAAGATGTATAATCCGACAATTTGTGAAGAACTTGGCATCGAAGTTCCGGATGAATATGAAGCAATTGAGCAGGAATAAAAGAACAGAATGAATTACTCTTGGAATTTTTTTGTGTAGTAGTGTAGTATAAGGTTGATTTTCAGGCAAATAACGCAGGATGAATTTTTAGTCTGCGCTATTTGTCTGGTTATTTTTGCATACTGTATGAGGAAAGGCTTCGAGAGTATATCGTTTAAGAAAAATAAAGGAATAAGGATAAAAAAATGGTAGTTTATTTTGCAGCCTTGGACCCAATGACACTTGTGCGTGCACTTCCTGGAAATGTGGCACAGGGGATTATCTGGGGAATTATGGCACTTGGAGTATATATTACGTTTCGTATTTTAGATTTTGCGGATTTGACAGTGGATGGTTCACTGGCGACCGGCGGGGCAGTTGCGGTTATGTTAATCCGTGGCGGCATGAATCCGGCACTTGCACTTGTTTTTGCATTTCTTGCAGGAATGGTAGCAGGATTTGTAACCGGAATTTTACATACGGCATTTGGAATCCCTGGGATTCTTGCTAGTATTTTAACACAGATTGGATTGTATTCGATAAATCTTGGAATTATGGGAAAATCCAATCAGGCAATTAATGTGCTTCAGTATAAATTAGTTGCCTCTCTTCGTTATGTAACCGGAGAGGGAAGTGCCTTTTTCTTCTTAAAACTGATTTTTGGTGCGGTTGCATTAATTGCAATTATTTACTGGTTTTTTGGTACAGAATTGGGAGCTTCGATTCGTGCAACCGGATGTAATCCACAGATGGCAAGTGCGCAGGGAATTAATACTTCCTTTAACAAAGTTCTGGCATTAATGATTTCAAATGGATTAGTTGGACTTTGTGGCGGGATTTATGCACAGTATCAAGGTGCAGCGGATGTCAATATGGGACGAGGCGCAATCGTAATCGGACTTGCAGCAGTTATTATCAGCGAGGTTATTTTTGGAAAATTATGTGCAGGAAAGAAAATCGCATTTGCATTAACTCTTGCAGCAATCTTTTTCGGAGCGATTATTTATTATATTGTAATTGCGTTTGTATTGTGGCTTAAGATGCCGTCTGATTATATGAAACTGTTTTCTGCGGTTGTAGTTGCCTGCTTCCTGGCAGTTCCTTATATGAAAGAGAAATATTTCAAGAAACGGAGGACTGCATAATGGGATACATGTTAGAAATTCAAGACGTGCATAAGACATTTAATGCCGGAACAATCAATGAAAAAGTGGCATTAAATGGGGTAAATTTAAATTTAAATCCAGGGGATTTTGTGACGATTATTGGTGGAAATGGAGCTGGAAAATCGACAACCTTAAATGCAATCGCAGGAGTCTGGAGTATTGATGCCGGAAAAATTGTGATTGACGGGGTAGATATCACAAAATTATCGGAACATAAAAGGGCAGCATTTTTAGGAAGAGTGTTCCAGGATCCGATGACAGGAACAGCAGCAACCATGTCGATTGAAGAAAATATGGCAATTGCGGCAAGACGTGGTCAGAGACGTGGACTTGGATGGGGAATTACGAAAAAAGAGAGAGAATCATTTAAAGAATCATTGAAAACTTTGGATCTTGGACTCGAAGACCGTTTGAGTAGTAAAGTAGGATTACTTTCCGGTGGACAGAGACAGGCGATTACCTTATTGATGGCATCCCTTAAGAAACCAAAACTTCTGCTTTTAGATGAACATACAGCGGCGCTTGACCCGAAAACAGCGGCAAAGGTATTAGCGCTTTCTGATAAAATCATCAGCGACCACAATCTGACAGCTATGATGGTAACACATAATATGAAAGATGCAATTTTACACGGAAATCGTCTGATTATGATGCATGAAGGAAAAGTTATTTTAAATATCGCAGGTGAAGACAAAAAGAAACTTACGGTCGGAGATCTGCTGCATCAGTTTGAAAAAGTAAGCGGTGAGGAATTTGCAAGTGATAAAGCACTGCTTTCGTAGAAAATAACAGAATTGTTTATGCAGGATAAGGGTCAAAACTGTTTTTGACCCTTAAATCATGTAGAAGGGAGATAGATATGCCTGTATTTGATTTCAGCAATACAACGGAAGAAAGGAAAGCCTGTGAGTGTACCTATACAACATTTCAGTCGAATGAAAACACTGCAAGTGCAAAATATCCGATTCTGGTTTTAGATAATACGGCAAAGCAGTGGAAATATCATTCCTGCGGAGTGTTCACGAACCAGACAAAGCGCACAGCATTTGAGTTTACCCAGGAAGACGGAACTGTATGTGCGGATATTTTGCGGGTGGATGCCCGTTTTGTCAATCTGCTTCGCTGGCTGGGGGAAAACCACATTAATGTCCGGCTGTCTGGAGAGAACACACCGGATGGATATGCCGTGTATAAGATCCGTGAAATTGCATTTGGCGGTGGAAAAAAGCTTTCCGCGGAAGATGGCTTTTTACAGTTTATGATCGAGCGTCTTTTTGCAAGCAGCGCTCCTG
>OLND01003075.1_pt1 | contig 13737 bp, 12 predicted proteins | sample 1672031 | NCBI WGS metagenome assembly OLND01 (sample SAMEA3136638, study PRJEB25190) | human gut metagenome | biome: human gut; feature: human-associated habitat; material: faeces | place: Austria | collected 2013
CCCTATATAAAATCCACTATTTATCTGTGCTTTTTAGTTAATGAGCAGGCGCTAAATAAAATTCAGTATAGGGATATAGATATTATTCATTATACAACCAATTTTTATGGATGGACACGCCCAGTTAAAGCTAAGATGGCAAGAGACACTTGTGATACATTGCATTTATCAGAAGAGTATCCAAGTTTTGAAAGTTTTTCAAATGCTGAGGGGAATATTTATAAAACGATATGTGAGTTTGAGGTGTCACTAAGAAGAATGAAAGATGAGTAATTCCATCAACTTTTTCCACCATTTACCAGACTATAGAAACATGCTACAATGTCAATAAATAAAAGAGCGGTGTTTGCATTATGACCAAAGAATTACGCGGAATTATTGAAAAGATGGTATCTGAGAATCCTGATATCATGCAGATTGCAACGAATTGGAGCCCAAGTAATATTGGTACAACGATTTGGGTTCAATTTCCTAGTATAGAAGATCAGGAGTTAGCTAATCAGTTTATGGAGAAATACACTGATTATGTAAACGATTTGTTTACACCAGATTACATGTATGATGATAGCCATACTCTAGTATTCCCTCAGTTAGAAAGATTTGATGATGATCCGAATACACCATTAGTTTATGATAAGAAAAGAGGAATTATAGATGCTGTATAACTGTACGTTGACAAATGACAATCAATATATTTGCTCATCATCATTTCATCTGTGTAGTAAAGATCGAGATTCCCAAAACGATCGATAATATCCCAAGTGTCACGGGAAATGGCATCAGGATTCGGATAATATTTGCGAGGATTTTCAACAACAAAGTTTGGTAGTCGGAATGACTGCCGCAGTTAACAGGTAACAAAAAATCGCCTTCAATAAAAAAACTTACCGGCTGTGCCGGAACAATATGCTTCTTGATTAAATAGGCGCGAAGCGCCACATTTTGGAGACATATGTCAAGTGTTTTTGGTGAAAAAAGTGGGGGATTTTAATAAAAATGGAATCTGAAAGCCTTATATTTACTGGCTTAGAGATTCAGAGAGAGTATTTATATGAAACGGGGGTACACATTGAGAAAAATAAATTGGGTAATACCTGGTGGCAGAAGCAAGCGCATGTTTCTTATGCTAGGATGTGTGTCATGGATACTTATGCTTCTGTGTAGTTGCGGAAGAAATCTGCCTGATTCAGAACAGGTGATTAAACGATATTTGAAGGAAAAATACAATCAGGAGTTTCAGATTGTACATACTGAGAGAAAAAATATTGGTCAGAATTTTGGTGAGTTCATAAATACTGGGGAGGCAGTATCACTAAATGAATCAGATGATGCTTTTTCATTTACGATTTATGAAGATGGAAGAATCACAGATAATTATCCCAAGGTGATACTTGGGAATCAGATCAAACAGGATATTTATTCAATATTAGATCACGGGAAACTAGAATACACGAATGTTGATATTCGTTTCATAGAGAGTGATCAGGAATATGTTACTTTTGAGGATTATAAAAGCAACCATAATGTTTTAATATTCAGTGACTTGAAAGGTTTGGAGACCAATGTCGATAAGAATATTGAAAATGCATATGACCTTTTATGTGCACTGAGAGACCAAGGCTATTATTTTTGTTTGACAATAGATATTGATAAAGCCAGTAAAACGATTATTTATGATCAAGACAATGAAATGATTTCCAAAGATTCATTCATTCAGAAGTTCAGTTAACCGGAATGTATGCAAGGTGGATTGCTATGCCGAAAAATAGTAATAGTGGAAGTGATCTGGCAACATATATTGCAAGCAATGCGGAACTATTGACAGAGCAAAATTATACAGATATTGATGCGTTGGTCTTTGCAGAAATTATTCATAGGGGGTTTTACGGATGAGGAAGGTGAAGTTTTTACGAATAAATATTTGACTGCTGGGGTGAGACAATGAAAAAAATTCAAACGAATCAGACGAAAGAGAAATTCTATGAAAAATTGAATATGGAATATCAAAAAGAGCGTAACCATGACAAATGGCATCCGTGTACACATCTGATAAAAAAAGATGGGAAGTATTATGTATATTATCGTTCAGGAAAAAATGTCTATAAATGGTCTGTGCAATACCTTGAGGATCAACAGATCATTGAACTGCAACATGTGTGGAATATAGCGGATTATGTGATGTGGATTCCGTTAGCGGCAATGGATGTATTTTTTGCGTGCTTTTGTGTGTTCAATAAACTATGGCAGTATATACCTGTATTATGCATGGTAATTGCAGTACTGGAATTTCTGCCCTATTATGTATTTGTGGCTCGTTTAGGAGAAAATGTAGTGACGAAGTATATAATAAGCTGTTTGGAAGACAAGGATCTATAGAACAGATACTAGGATGAATGATATGCTGAAAGCAAGGAAATCTACGAAATGTAAAAGTTAATGAAATGTTTGTGCCTGATTCTGGGCAGCAGACAATCTTATATTATAATCCGGAGAATCCACATATGATATATGTTCCGGCAGAAAATCAGACGTCTGTATCGACGATCCTGAAAATAATAGGGATTGCTTTTGTGATTTGCGGATGTTTAGTGGGAATCATTGGTTTCGTTGTGTCTAAGAATATGTAAACATATAGTGTGAGATATTTACGGACAGATGATACAGGTTCTGATAATATAATGAATAATATCTATATCCCCCATTTGAAATGGGGGCCGAGGCAAAGCCGGAGCGTTACCTAGAGTATTAAAAAACTCCTATGCTATAATGATATTGGTTTCGCAGGCCATATCAAAAGCATAGGAGATATCCAAAATGGATAATCAAAGTATAACACATACACGATGGAACTGCACATATCATATTGTTTTTATTCCAAAGTTTCGAAGAAAAATAATGTATGGAGAAACGAAAAAGGATTTAGTGGAAATCATAAAAAAATTGTGTGAGATGAAGCAGGTGCAACTTATTGATGGAAAGGTGTGTGTAGACCACGTACATATTATTAATATAAGTATTAGCATAAATGAATATAATGAAGATATGAAAAAAGTATGTGATACATTAACTGAAAAAGGTACAATTATTGTTAGTTCGTTTGACAATCTTGGGGCAGCGTCTTATCCGGCTGCATTTGATAGTGTAATCGGTGTGGATGTAAGCGAGGATGCAATTCGAGTGGAGAAATATGAATTCGTTGAAGGAAGTATAGTAAATTTGCGAGGACGAGGGGGACCTTTTCGTATTGCTTGGAAAAATCCTCCATATATTTTAGTAAAAGGAAGTAGTTATACATGTGCTTATATGTCTGCTTATATTTCTAATGCTATGGGAGAGAATCGAAATGAAATTAGTAAAATAATGAAAGAAAGAAGTTATAAGCAATATAAATATGCGGTAAAAAATGTGCAAATACCAACTCATAGGATTAATGATGCAATTCTTTTTCCTTTTAATAAAGAAATGCATGCCCTGGCAAGGTTTAGTAATTATTTAGATTTCAATATTAAAGGAATTTGTGATTACAGATATTCGGGACTGATAGGAGCATCTGTTAATTCCTTATTAGGAATTACTAATACAAGATTTATTATAGAAGATATTCAAAAGGTAGATTTCGGAACGGTAGACACATTGATTTTGGGACATATGGCTAAATATTTAAAGGCAGTTGATAAAAGTATTTTAGAAAGTATAGTAAGAAGAGCAATTGAAAATGAGTTATTTATTTATTCATTTGATAATCTTGATTCTTTAGAAATTGAATATTCTAAGAATTATAAGCGAATATATACACCAGAAATACAAAAGGAAAATCTTATTCATAACTTTGGAAAATTATATGAGTATAGTAAACCTATATTATGTGTGGTAGGAACTTCATCAAAGCAAGGAAAATTTACTTTACAATTAGAAATACGTTATAGATTAATGGAATATGGCTATAAAGTAGGACAAATAGGGACAGAGCCATCAGCACTACTCTTTGGAATGGATTACGTTTTCCCTTCTGGATACCGTGCATCTATTCCATATGATGATTGGGAAATACTTATATATATAAATAATTTAATTAATTCTTTATGTATTGAACAGAAGGATATTATTATAACGGGATTGCAAAGCGGAATATTGCCATATAATAAGAATAATGCAAATTTTTACCCGTTTTTGCAACAATCTTTTTTGCAGGCAGTCGCACCAGATGCAATAGTCTTATGTATAAATCCAGATGACGATGTTTCTTATATTGATGAATGCATTAAATATTGCGAAAGTGTTACAAATAGCAAGGTTATAGCAATAGTATGTTTTCCTATGGAATTGAAGAAAAACTGGAAGGGATTACTAGGTCATCTGGAAACAATGGATAAAATGCATTTTGAAACAATAAAAGATGTTATGAAAAAGAAATATAATTTACCAACCTATCTTCTGGGATGTGATGTAGAAATGGATATTTTGGTCGATGATATTATTCGTTTTTTTGCTGAATAGAGGAATGGCTATAAGGAGGCGGATATATGTTATTTAATACTGTGGGAATTTTTTTGACAAATAAATGTACGGCCGCTTGTAAAATGTGTTGCTATGAATGTTCGCCAGCTAATACACAAAAAGTGGATTCTAAATTGGTTTTTGATGTAATAGAGCAAGCTGGACAAATACCATATATTAAGGAAATTGTTTTTTCAGGCGGAGAACCATTTTTGAATTATGATGAATTATACAGCTATATTATATCCGCATCATCAAAAGGTCTATTTATTAGTTGCTATACAAACGCATTTTGGTGTACTAGTTTAAATTACACTGAAGAAAGATTGAAGGATCTAAAGATGAAAGGATTAAAAATTATAAGAACTAGCTACGACTATTATCATTCACAATATATTCCATATGAATATATGAAAAATCTTTTGTTGGCAGCAAAACATGTTGGTCTTAAATGTACTTTAAGTGTCGGAATGGACAAAAAGACATTAGAAGAATTGCCAAACATTTTTAAAAGACTTTCGCTGTCTTTTCTAGATATAGATGTGATTTTTTATCCTTTTATGCGTGTTGGAAATGCGGTAAATAATTTAAAGAATGAAGATATTATACGAAATATAGATATAGATGGTCTTCGATGCAAGTTTGATCGGATACTTGCAATCATGTATGATGGAACTGCATATCCATGTTGTGGACCTTGCATGATTCCGTCTCTGAGCATTGGAAATATTAAAGAGCAATCATTAAGCGAGCTTACTAAAAAATATAAGGACAATTTGTTCTTTTCGAAAATATTGACAAAAGGAGTTAGAGGAATTGCCAATGATATAAGAGAAAGGCAACTATTTGAAATCGCTGATTGTTACGTTGACGCGTGTGACTTTTGCAGAGATATATTTAACGATAATTATAAAACTTCTATTTTAGAAAAGTTTTATCGTACTGAAAAAAATGTGATGAATTAGGGGGGATATTTTTGAATCATAAGAACGAAACTCAAGCAATGATAAAGCAAAATAGAAACTTGCTTATTCTGTTGATCACAGCCAGCCTGCTGAAAATTTTTTATCCGTTCCTGATCGCATTTATCCCGAAGGTGATTGTAGAAAACATGGACGAACCGGTGCTTTTGATCCAGTTTCTTATGGGAAGCGGAATTGTCGTTATTTTGTTGCAGGCCGCCATCAGCTTTTGTGATAGCATGAAGGATCATGCCTATGCGGTATTCAGATTTTGTTTTTTCCGCCTCATCGATCGAAAGGCGTTGTTGGTGCCCTATGATATCCTGTCATCGCAGCAGTTTCAGGATGATTATAAATTTTCGGTTCAGTTTGTGGACGATATTGAAAATGGACTGCAAGCCACGATGGAGCACATTTCTAAGTTGCTTACAAATGTAGGGCTTTTTGTCTTGTTTCTGACTTCAATGACCTTTGTGGATCGGTGGATACCGCTGTATGTCATAGCCCTGACTGTAATGGATTTCAGTTTTCTTGTAGCGGCCCAGAGTTTTGAAGGAAAGCATCTGCCGGAGTTAAAGCGCTTGGACAACCAGCTAAAGACTGTTGAATTGCGAGCGCGGCAGGCGGGTCAGGCAAAGGATATCCGGATGTTTCATGCCGCCGCTTTTTTCGGGGAGATGTATAAGAGAGCGGGAGATGAGAAGTCCGTGCTCGTCGCGAAAATACAGCGGAAATATCGAACTGGGAGTATCGTACGCTCCGTTCTGGGCTTCCTTCGGGATGCCGGATGCTATGCTTACTTGATCTACTTATTGTACGCTTCGAAAATAGGGTTGGGCGATTTCGTTTTCATGATCGGCATTGTCATAAATTTTTCGGACAATCTGGCGGGCGTCTTTATGAATCTGGCCGCCTTTACAAAGGATATGATATCTTTGCGGGAATTAAAGCGCCTATTAAAAAGCCCTGAAAGTGGAGAGGATGGGGAGGTGCCTGTGCCGGATACTTTTGAAAGTATCCGGTTTGAAGGCGTCAGTTACCGCTATGGGAATGATCAGGAGTATGTGCTAAAAGACATTTCGTTTTGTATCAACGCGGGGGAACAAATTGGGCTAGTGGGATTAAACGGCGCCGGAAAGACGACACTTACCCTGCTACTGTGCGGGCTGTTAAAGCCGACTGGTGGAAAGATTTTTTATAACGGCATCGACATTGAGCAATTTAGCCGTAAGGAGTACATTTCTTTGTTTTCCAACGTTTTTCAGGATATCAATCTGCTGCACTTCACCATTGGTGAAAACATCACGGGATCTTCGGACGGGGAAACTTGGAAGAGGGCAGAAACGGTGCTAAAAACCGCAGGCTTCGAGCGCGATCTGGGTGAAAGAGGAACAGCTGCTTCGATCGGAAAGACCTTTGATGAGCGGGGGATCGATTTTTCGGGCGGAGAAAAGCAGAAGCTAGCAATCGCAAGGGCTTTGTATAAGAACACGGCCATTTTCATTTTGGATGAGCCCACTTCCGCGATGGATCCGCTGGCGGAGGAACGATTTGTGAGGAATTATAAAGAAATTTTTTCAAATCGGACGAGTATTTTCATCTCACATCGCCTCTTGAATACTAAAATATGCGATCGGATCTTGTTAATCGACCATGGGAGATTGGTGGAGTGCGGAACCCATGAAGCTCTGATGAAAGCGAAGGGGCTATATTATGAATTGTTTTGCGCCCAGCAGAAAAGCTATGGCCTGATTTGAAAGCTGTAAAAATGATATTGGAGTGGGGATTATGAGGAAGATTAAAAAGAACGAAGGCGATATGCGAAAAAAGATTATGTCCATGATCTGGAAAAGTGACCCTTGGTTGATCGTCAGTGGGGTTCTCCGTTCTCTCGTGCAGATTATTCTGCCTTATATCACGATCGTCTTCAGCGCAGAGGTGATCAATGCGCTCACGGGAAATTATTACAAAAGAGCGCTGAAAATCGTGGGCTGGATGAGCGCCAGTGTTCTGGTGGTAAAATGCGTAGAGGCCTTTTTGGAGAGCGATGAAAATAGGCGAAAAATTTCTCTGGATTTGTACATGAAGGAAAAGCTGAATCAGATATGTTATGGCGTAAAGCTCGAAAAATTGGAGTCCCACGAATTCCAACAAAATTACCAGCAGGCGATGGACGGCTTGGAGTATAGCGGCGGCTTTTATGCATTTTTAGTTTGCTGCAGGGATCTCGCTGTGAATAGTTTGCGCGCCACGATCGCCGTGGGCTTTTTCCTTGAACTGATTTTAAGGGCGGAAAGTCTGAGCGGCAGAGTCTTCGTTGTCCTGTTGGCGATTGGCATTGGGCTGGGCGCCTGCATCAGGACGGTGAACAATAAGCAGTCCTTTCAGGCGGCCTCACAGTTTTATCAGAAGCTGGTTCCATATAATAATCAGCTGCAATACTTTTTTTACCAGCTCTGTGCGGATAAGGCGATCGGAAAGGATGTCCGCACCTATCAACTAGAGCGGTTGATCTGCGAACATGAAAGTAGTTGCCACGACGAGATCCTGAAGTTCCTCAAAAAAATTGAGTTCACAAGCAGAAAGTATAATGTGGCTAATGCGGTGGTGGATGGCTTTTTATGGGGTATGACGTATCTGCTGGTCAGTTTGTGCTGCATTGTGGAGAAGATGGCGGTGGGCGATCTCTTAAAATATATCGGCATCGTGAATCAGATTTCCCAAGCGCTATCTTTGTTGCTCAATTCTGGCGCAGATGTTCGATTTAAGACAGGCTTTCTTGGAAATTACGTTCAGTTTGTGGAAACCTACAGCGTGGAAGAGAGCAACTCCCAGCCGGGGGAAGCGACGGTTGAAATTCGATGTGAGAACGTATCTTATCAATATGAAAATGCAGAAAAGCCCGCGTTATCAGAGGTAACGCTGTGCATATCGTCCGGCACCCATGTGGCGATCGTAGGTGAGAATGGAAGCGGCAAATCCACGCTATTAAAGATTCTCCTTGGCTTATACGCGCCGCTGGAGGGGGTGGTGAAAGTAAATGAAAAGCCGCTGGAAACGGTGTCAAATGAGTTCGCCGCCGTATTTCAGGACTTCACGATATTTCCGTTTACCGTCTTGCAGAACATTACGGTTTCGGCGGAATCATCAAAAGAGGAGGAAAATAGGGCTTGGGAGGTCTTGGAAAGGCTGGAACTGAGGGAATGTATCGGAGGGCTCCCCAACGGCATCCATACGGCGCTGCGCTGGAACGGTTCTTCAGAGAGGGCAAAGCTCTCAGGCGGGGAGGAACAAAAGCTCGCCCTGGCACGGGCGCTGTTTGCACAGCGAGGGGCTTATATCCTGGATGAACCTAGCGCCGCGTTGGACTCTAAGTCGGAAATCGCATTATACGATTTTTTCAGGAAGCTGACGGGACAAAAGACCGTAATCTTCGTGTCCCACAGGCTATTTAGCTGTCTTAAGTGCGACAAAATATTCGTGATGGATCATGGAAAACTGGTGCAGGAAGGAACCCATGAGCAGTTGGTGGAGGTGGAAGGAAAGTACCGGGAGATGTGGCAGAGTCAGATACAGGATTTTGTGGAGGAAGGCGGTTAATTAAATGAGATTATCAAATGAAATAGAATTTTTAAAAATGAAAGGGTATAGCGCGACGCCTAAAATTGTTCAAATGGAAGTGACAAGAGAATGTCCATTGTCCTGTCCCCAGTGCTATAAAGATTTATCAGGAAAGAAGCATATGGATATTGAAATTTTACGTGTTTTCTTAAAGCAATTTTCTGAAATTGCACCATTAGCGCTAATGATTAATGGAGGAGAGCCTTTATTATATCCCTACATTGAGGAACTATTATATTATATAAAGAAATCTGAAATAAATGGATATATTTATACAAGTGGGGTTAATATTGAGAATTTTGAACCTAAAATTTTTGAGAGTATTAATATCGATATATCGTTAAATGGATCAAAAGAAGAGATTAATAGATTATCTAGAGATGGATTTACGGTTTCAATGGATGCAATTCAATTTTTGCATGATAATGGTATTGATTATGGTATTACTTGGGTTGCACGCCACGATAATATTCTTGTTGACCATATACTTTAGAAATAGCAGTTTAATGCTTGCCTTTATCCGTGATAACAATACTGCCAAGTCTGTTACTGAAGAATTTGACTGGTTATATGAGCAGTTAGGGCACGATACTTTTACAGCGCTTTTCCAGGTAATAATCACTGACAGGGGCAGTGGGGAGTATCCCAAAGTTTTTGCCTTTTCGATAAGAACTTTATGGATAAAAACAGTAAGCGTCTGTCCGGTTTCTTTATGGAACAGGGCAGACAGATATTTAGGTGTTAAATTAACTAAAGATGCCAGTTGATTTAAGGTTAAAGTTTTATTTTTACCATGATAGATATAATCAATGACGCGAGAAATAGCTGGTGAATAGTAGTTTTTTGGCGTCTTTTTTGCTTCTGCAACACGAAGCGTAAATTCAATAGCCATCTGTTCATTTAATTTCATTAAAGCGTCAACATCGGTACATTGTTCCATTTTTCGTATATATACATCACTTAAGGAAAAAGCAGTTTCCTCATTAAGTCCTCCTTCGATGGCATATCTGGTAACTAAAGTTGTATTAGCAATACTTGCATAAAAAAGTAATTTTAATTTGGAATTGGAAGAGGTCATCTTTCCGTAGACAGTTGTTGGGAGTGAATAATAGGTATTCTCCAATGCGTGAATATCTCCGTTTGAAACACATTCGAGAATTGCTTTTTCCTGTGCATAAGATGTATGTATCCGTTCATTTTCTGCATTTTCCAACATTTCATGTGTGAGTGAAAAATTGATGTCTGACTTCATTTTATACATAGGTGATTCCTCCTGTCAAAAACACGATAAATTGACATAAAACACGATAAATCAATATAATTATATGCCGGAAATAGATAAAATGCAATTAAGAGATTAAAAGAGAGGAAAAGAGATGAACATTGATAAAATATGCGAACAGTTAACAATAGATGAAAAAATCCGGCTTTTAGGCGGTGTTGGTGACTGGCATACTTATGACTGTAATGGGAAAATCCCCTCTATTATGATGACAGACGGACCACATGGGATTCGAAAACTGGAACAGGAAAAGGTTGGGGATATTGAAACCAGTAAGCCAGCAACCTGTTTTCCAACTGCAAGTGCAATAGCCTGCAGTTGGAATCCTGCTATTGTTAAAAAGATGGGTGAAGCGATTGCGAAAGAAGCAAAAAAAGAGCAGATATCCATTGTGCTAGGCTGCGGAATCAATATCAAGCGTTCTCCTTTATGCGGAAGAAATTTTGAATATTTCAGTGAAGATCCGTATTTGACGGGAAAGCTGGCAACGGGATATATCGAAGGTGTACAGAGCCTTGGAATAGGTACGAGTTTAAAGCATTATGCTGTTAATTCACAGGAAACAAGACGAATGACATCCAATAGCCAGATTGATGAAAGAACTCTTAGGGAAATATATCTGTCGGCTTTTGAAGAAGTTGTGAAAAAAGCAAAACCGACTTCTGTAATGGCTTCATACAACAGGATTAATGGCGAATTTGGAGCAAGAAATAAATACTTACTGACAGATGTTCTGAGAAAAGAATGGAAATATCAAGGTGGTGTGGTGTCGGATTGGGGAGCAGCAAATGATATTGTAAGCTGTATGAAAAATGGTCTGACACTGGAAATGCCAGATCCGAAAGGCTTCCACACAGATGTGTTAAAAGAAGCGTATAAGGATGGCCGGATTACGGGTCAGGAACTGGATAACTGGACTAAGAATGTTCTGCAGAATTTTGTATCACTTCATAAAAATATAGAAGAAAATTATGAGGTAGATATGGAAGAACAGAATCAGGTGGCACGTAAACTGGAAAATGAAAGTGCAGTACTTTTGAAAAATAATAGTGTTTTGCCAATTGGAAAAGAGAAGGAGGTAATCATTATTGGAGAGCTTGCCAGGCAGATGCGATTTCAGGGAGGTGGGAGCAGTCATATCCAGCCGACGAAGATGACAAATGCGATTGAAGCAATACGTGAAAAAGGATATCAGGTAACTTATATACAGGGATATCAGAATGAAAAGGAAGAATTAGGAGAAAAGCAACTACAGGATACAATAGAAAAACTGAAACAGGAATATAGAAAAAAGGATTGTGTGATTCTATATTTTATCGGTCTTACAGAATCTTACGAAGGAGAAGGATACGACAGGAAAAATCTTAAAATCCCTCAAAATCAGGAAGAGCTGTTGGCTGAAATTGCAGAAACTGTCGGAAAAGATCATATTGCAGCAATTAGTTTCGGTGGTGCGCCTATGGATTTTAGTTTTGAAAAGAATGTAGGAGCAATTCTTCACATGTACCTCGGAGGACAGGCTGTAGGGGAATCTGTTGCTGACTTAATCAGTGGAGAGGTGAATCCATCCGGTAAATTGGCAGAGACAATTCCGTTTTCAGAAAAAGATACTCCGGCATGGAGATATTTTGCACCTCCGAATGATGATGTAGAATACAGGGAAAGCATTTTTGTAGGTTATCGTTACTATGAGACATTCCATGTTCCGGTAAAATATCCGTTTGGTTATGGACTTTCCTATACTTCTTTTTCCTATTCGGAATTGAATGTACCGGAAGTATATAGTGGTGGAAAGATACAAATTCGTTTTAAAATTAAAAATATCGGAAAAGTGAGTGGAGCAGAAATAGCACAGTTATATATTTGCCCGATTGAATCAGATGTTATCAGAAGCCATATAGAACTAAAGGGATTTCAAAAAATATATCTGCATCCGGGAGAAGAAAAAGAAGTTATACTAGAGCTGGATGAAAGAAGTTTTTCCGTCTATGATGTAGAGAAAAAAGCCTTTTCCATGTTAAGCGGCAAATATCAGATCTGTATCGGAGCATCGGTACATGATTTGCAATTAAAGGCGAATATGGAAGTAGTAGGAAATAGTTATTTTAGAAATGAAAGAGAACTGTTTCCGGATTATTTTAGAGAGCAGCCACATGGAATGGAAATCAGTGCAGAACAATTTTATCAGCTATTAGGCGGTGAACCGAAACATGACAAAGAAAAAAAGCGTGGAGAGTATACGGTTTACGATTCCTATCAGGATGTGGTAAATGTCTCAATGTTTGGAAAATTTGTTCGTGGAGTCGTACATATCGGACTTAAGATTATACTTCGGGGAAAATCAGAGCGGGACCCGGCCTTTAAAATGGTAAAAATGGGAGTCGAAGAAGGAAATCTGGAAGGACTGATTGCAACCAGTGGTGGAATTGCAACTCCGAAGTTAATCGATATGTTAGTTTACAATGCAAATAAAAAATATCTGCAGGCTTTTAAAAGACTGCTGAAGAAATAGAGAGAGGGGGAAGTCGTATATGGAAAACAATAAATTGGATAAACGCACAAAATGGAGCTATTGTATAGGAGCAACCGGAAGAGATATGGCGTATGCACTTATCTCTATGTTTCTTCTTACATATATTCAATATACGATGAAACTGACAGTTGCCCAATATGCAGTAATATCAGCAATTATGGTAGTGTGTCTGCTGTGGGATGCCATTAATGATCCAATGATGGGAATTATTATTGAAAATTCGCATTTGAAAGCCGGAAAATTTAAACCTTGGATTTTTATAGGAGTAATTTTAAACAGCCTGATAATTATCTGCTTGTTTACAGTAAGGCCGGAAGGATGGGGATTTGTTGCATTTTTTGGAGTGGGATATCTTTTATGGGGAATGACTTACACAATGAATGATATTGCCTATTGGGGAATGCTGCCGAGTCTTACATCAGATCCTGGAGAACGGAACTGGCTGGTAACCGTACAGGGAATTTTTATCTGTATCGGACAGTTTTCTGTTGCAGGTCTGCTCCCTGATATGGTAGCTGGAAATGCGATTATGGCATATCGGACGGCTGCGATTGTGATTGCTTTTTGTTTTATTGGTTTCCAGCTACTTACAGTGTTTGGAGTAAAAGAGAGAAAACGACCGGAAAAGAAGAGAACACTGTCATTAAAAGATATGTTTCATATATTCCTGAGAAATGATCAGTTGATAGTGATTGGAATTGCATGTTTATTATTCCAAATCGGAAATGGTCTTCTGATTATGATTGGAATGAATTTCTTTTATTTTGAATTTGGATATTCTGTAGGTGGCAGTCTTGTATTTTGGTTTACAATTATGTATGGATTAGGAACGCTGATATCAG
>OLND01003094.1_pt1 | contig 13689 bp, 11 predicted proteins | sample 1672031 | NCBI WGS metagenome assembly OLND01 (sample SAMEA3136638, study PRJEB25190) | human gut metagenome | biome: human gut; feature: human-associated habitat; material: faeces | place: Austria | collected 2013
CTCCGCGCTCTGCAAGGTTTTTTAATCCGACTTCTTCTTTTGATGTATATGCTATGCTTTGCGGGCCGATATCGCAGCCGACAAATCCTTTGCCATGCTGATGACGTTTTGTCCCATCTTTATTATATTTTGGTTTTGATATGCCTTCAATCGTAATGTGTATGTAAACACGCATATTTTCTCGAATCTCTTTGAAAGAAATGGAAGCAAAGCATGGCCTGAATGTATCCATAATAATACCTTTTTTGTTATATAAGTCAAGCGCTGTCTTGCCTGCGACATCAGGATTTGAGAGGTAATTTAACACAGCTTCTGCTTCAGATTCTGCAAATATATCATGTGACTCCTGTACCTGAATTGTATTACCTTTTCTTGTTTTTGTATGTTTAGGTTTATTGATTATCGGTCTGAGTTTCACCTTCCCGATTTTCAATCTAATCCCATCGTCATCTGCTGAAATAATAATACCACGGTTTGCCTGCTTAGCCCTGATTTCCGGGTAATCCCCGTATTTTTTAAAATGGATTGTTTTGCCATAGGAGAATAAGCATTTTTCTACTGCCTGCCATACATCTTCAGCTTTGGATAAGGCAAAGATAGAATTTATATTGTATTTCTGATTTATTTCAATCATTGACTTTCTGCAGAATTCCCATGTTACGTGATATGATTTCTGCATTTCAGTCATTTCAGCTGTGATTGCACTTATCTTCTTTTTGTCTTCGGCTTTCTTTGATTTGACATACATATCCCGAAGATGTCTATATCTTTTAGTGCGCAGCAGCTGTTCGTATTGTTTCTTCATTACCGCAACCAGTTCGTTTCCGGCAACTCTGATGATATTTGACATATGCAGAAGCTCGCGTTTATCGTATTCACTGATATCAGCTTCAAGCACTAAAACATGCCGGCTTGTTATCTTATGAAACTGGATTAAGTTAATGTCTGTTTTTGTTTTTGTATCCTGCATGTTCCTGCCTCCTGATATAGTATTTCTATGTATTTTTGTTATCCTTGTCTATATATAATATGTAGGATTTTTTGCAAAAGAAAACATTTTTTACAAAAAAAATAAATTTTTTATATAATACATGACTGCAATATGTTTTAGTTATGTTCACGTATCATATAAAAAAGCGGCTTTCATCCCCGACGCAAGCATCGGGGCTTTTCGCCGCAATTTTATAACAGTGTTTCTTTCTTTTTGCAATAAGGAAAATCTTACAAAATTTTTTAAGAAAAAACGTTACTTTTTTTTATTTATTTTGCATATTGGATATGTAATATATTATATATGCATAAGACAGACCTCCTTTGGCATTTAAAAATGCCGGCCGGAATGACATGGTGTCTGAAATAAAGGTTCGAGTCCTTTTTCCGGCTTCCTGCCTGGCCTTTTGTCAGACAGTTTACATATATTCTTCTAAGAAGTCGTCCGTCAGGCCGGGGTGTATAGCGCTTACATCTTATGTGAGACTGCCGGGCGGCTTACAAAAAAACACCGATGAGAAATCATCGGTGTTTGTATTTCTGAATATTTAAAGTTTATAAGCCGGTGCGACAAGGCAATTGTCGTCCTTACTGTAAACATATACCTCATCAGTGAGGATATTTCCGTCAATGTTTGACAGGATATTCCTGTTCGCTTCTTCCACATCTCCGGCAGACACTTTTGATGCCGGGAAAATTAAAGACATAGAATCAAGGACAGGAGCAACGATAAGTGCATCCTCTTTCAAGACCTCTGCGATTCCATACAGGATACTATTTCCAAGGATTGCGGCTGCTCCATGTTCAATATTGTCAATTGACAAAGCGAGAATCCTGACTGGAAATTTCTCACTAACAAGGTCTTTTCCGTCTGCAATAATCACCTTTTTTGTAAGGTTCTTAATTGCAGCTTCATAAATCTCCTCTTCTGACATATCAAGGTCACTGATGACCTTACGTGACAATACAGCAGTGCCGTCTGCTGGCAGGTTTGTCTTCTTGATAAAATCGTTATCCATATAATAGACAACAGACATGTCGAAGATATCCCTTCCGACAGCATCTGAACAATCTTCAGCTACACCTCTTGGAATCCTTGGGATAAGGAGTGGAAGAACGTTGTTTAAAATGTTATTTTTAACCTCTTCCTTTTCATTTCTCTCTTCCTTTCCCATCAGCATACGTTTTCTCATACCGCCTTCAATTCCAAACTGCTTTGCCAGATTTTCAAGGGCCTGATTGAACAGTTCCCTCTGGTCTTCAGGCACGTCTTCAAGAGGGTCATATTCTCGTGACATACCATTATTTACAGGAGCTTCTGGCTCTTTCTTTTTTAAGACATCAGCAAAGCTGCCTTCTGTTTTGGCTGTCTGCTGTTTTGGCTGTTTCGGCTGTCTCTGTTCACTGTTGAACAATGCATTCACCAAATCAGCAAGAGACTGAGGTTCTGGCTCGGTATTTGCTTGCGGCTGCGGCTGTGGTTTCGGCTGCGGCGCAGTTTTTGGCATTACACTTGACATAGCTGGCTGTTTCTGGACAGCTGCATTTGGTACTGCCTGGTTTCCGCTTTTCATAACTTCAGTAAAGGCCTGAGTAACAGCCTGTGCGATATAGTTAATATCAATAGCGCCTTCATTGTATGCCTGCCACAGAGTGTTAAGCTCTGACTTGATTGTTGCAGGACCATTCTGACATGTCAGTACAATCTGACCGTCATCGCCATGATTGTCAACAAAGCATACAACTCCGTTTTTGTTGACTAATGCTGCAATAACTTCGGCAAATTCTCTCAGATTCATTTTTCTCATATTCATTTTCTCCTTTTCTTTGTAGGCTAGATTTTTTTCTGCCTTATTTTGTTTTGACATATCCAATATGCTTGATTTTTTTACAAACAAAAAAAGCAGCCGATTTTTTTCAGCTGCTTTTAAAAATATTTTTTAGTCTTTTCTAAACATATTCTTTATAATCAGCAGACCAACCGGGATTGCCGCAAAGATAAGGCAGGCTTTTGCAATGCACTTCCACCGCATACAGTCCAAATCATCCAGCTCTTCGTCAGCCCAGTCTTCATCCAGGTCTTCAGCATTTTCGCATCCACTGCATCTACTCTCTTCTGCACTGTCACATTTCGGTTTACAGCTTTCGCTCTGCTGGCACGGCTCTTCGCTTTCATCGTCAAAACATGTATTTTCCTCTAGAGCGCACTTAATGATGTCGTTTGAGATATGTTTCAATACTTCCGCCTGAGGAGTTTCGTCTTCCAGCATCATAATATACGTGTGGTATTTCGCGTTCATATTTAATGTCATGGAATAAGAGTACTTTCTGTTTCTGTATGACTGTTCTGCACTCTCTTCTTTTTCTTTTTCTGCCTTAATGGTCATGACAATACGGATGCCTTCATCCTCTCCTGCGTTTGGTGTTTCCGTGATTTTTAGATTATACTTTTTGTTCTCTTTTGAAAGCCCAGCCTCTACAAGTGCTTTAACCACGTCTGCAAACTGTCTTAAAGTTAATTTTTCCATTATTTTTCCTCCTGTTTTTTAGTTTTTGTTTTTCACTGCAATTACAATATGCTGGAAAAAATAAAAATTGGAATTTTTTCTGAAAAAAAGTTTTGTCAAAAGCGTTAAATTGTTACAAAAATTTTACATATTAAATGTGTAACAAAAAAAATACACTAAAAAGGAGATTAAAAATGCAAAAAGGACATAAGAGACTATTTATGCTGTTACTTATATTAACGGCCTTGTTTATTTGCGGTTTTTCAGCAACTACTGCTAATGCCGCAGGCTTTAAAAAGATGAACGGAAAAACTTATTATATTAAATCTGACGGCAGTAAGGCGAAGGGCTGGCTTAAAATTGGAAAAAGACGGTATTACTTTAACAAAATAACAGGTGCACAGATAAAAGGCTGGGTAAAAACAAGCACCGGAAAGAAGCGATATTTTACTAAAGGTGCCGGTTATATGGTTACCGGGTGGCTCAATGACTCAAATGGAAATAAGAGATATTTTAGTACAAAAAACGGTTATTTAAAAACTGGCTGGCAGACAGATAAAAAAGGACGAAAGCGATACTTTTCTAGCAAATCAGGAATCATGATAACCGGATGGGCGAAGGATTCGAAGGGGAAAACACGGTATTTTAACCATTCAACCGGATATATGCTTACCGGGATGCAGCAGATAGGCGATAAAACATATTATTTTTATTCTAAAAGCGGGGCAATGGCAAGCGGATGGCTGACAAGTAAAAATGGAAGTAAGAGATACTTTGACGAATCAGGCGTCATGGCAGTTGGTTCACAAAATATTAGTGGAACTGAATATATATTTGCAAGCAGCGGTGTTCTGATTGGTACTCCTACACCGATTCCTGTTCAGCTGCCTCAAAACACCTCCACAGCAAAAACGATTAAAAATTATCTAAAAGGCGCATTGCAGCCGGTCGGTAAAGCACTTTACGTATGGGGAGGCGGATGGAATGATTCAACAAGAAAAGGTCTGAGTCAGACGATGACAGATTTTTATAATAATCAGACAAGTGATTATAATTACAAAGACTATAAAGACCTTAGTACCTCAACAAGGGCAAAAGGTTTTGACTGTTCTGGTTTTGTTGGATGGTCAGCATATCAGGTAATGAAGCCTCAGTCTAATATGGGATATGGATATACAGTTGTAGCAGAAGAAGTTGGTTCCTATTATGAAGACCTTGGCTGGGGTACAGTTCTGAATCAGGCTTATCTTTCAGGAAACGGATGGACTTTAAAACCTGGTGATGTAGGGTTTAATAGTGGCCATACATGGATTGTTATCGGACAGTGTTCTGACAAGAGCGTTGTTATTGTTCACTCCACACCAAACGCCGGTGTACAAATTTCAGGTACCAGCACACCAGGAGGTAATTATAGCAGTGAAGCAGCATACCTTGCAGCACAGTATATGTCAAAATATGCAGGATTTTCAAAATATAATTATCATACTTCATGTGGAAACTATATCAGGAATGGTAATTATTTAAGATGGAACAGGTCAACGCTTTCAGACCCTGACGGATATATGAATATGACTGCTGACCAGATTCTTGCAGATTTGTTCAGTTAGAAAAAAGCCCGATATAATCGGGCTTTAAAACATTACACGAACGAAGAGAACTTTCCATTCTTATAAACATATGCATGGTTTGATAACACCATCTTTGGGTCAATCTTGTCTTTGTCAACATTCACGCTCTGAATCATAGCTGAAAGCCCTTCCGGCGTCAAGTTAGTATCATTTCCTGGTAAAACAAGAAACTCTGCCGAGCTGGAAGGAATGATGTAGAAATGTCCATCAAGCGCATTGGCAAAATACTCCAGAATGCCATCATAGAATAATGATGCCCCTGTGAACTGTACTGCAGTGGTGACGATTATCATTTGTGAATGTGAAATCATTGACATTACATCTTTTTCATTAATGAGGTCCGAAGCTTCTCCGCTCTGCTTCATCTCAGCAACCATTTTCATTGCAACTGCATATGAATCCATGATTACCGGTGGAAGTAATTTTGGGGCGTTTCTTTTTGCCTCTCTCATTACCTCGTCTTCTGTGACACCCCAGGACTTCATCAGCTCCTTACTTATCATAGAGCTTGAAACTGTCTTCTCAGTGATATCTGCACATACTCTTGGTACAAGTGCAAGGTCCTCAATACGCTCAAAAACTTTTCCTTCAAGATAAGACGCATTAAGCTCTGCATTGCAAACCGACAGGATTAGTCTTGCTTTTGCTGCATCCCAGGATTTTATCGCTTCAATGAAGTGGTCGACATAACTTGGCTTCCCTTTGTCGTTAAAAAGGTCAATAATATCTTTTATTACAGATTCCATCATTGGCGGTCTTCCTTTCATATACTGTTTCATATAATCATTGTAAACCTGCTCAATATTGACTGCCGCAGACATCTTGTATACGTTATGTCTTTCAGTTAAATCGTCTACATTAACGAGACGATGTTCCGAGCCAAGTTTTCCTGGAGTCTCAATGATTTTTGTGTTGTAACCTCGTGCCTTCAGCTGTTCAATAATGATGTCCTCAAATGTCTTAAGTGTAATATTGCTTTTCATTTTTTTTGTCTCCTTTCTTAATCAGACAATTTTTGTATTTACAAAATCAATATGCCTGATTTAACCGTAGACAAAAAAGAGCCAGCTTACGCAGCGGGCTCTGTCTTTGTTTCTGTTTTTGTTTCTGTCTTTTCTGTTTTTTGTTCTATCTTTGTTCCTTTTGTTTCAGTCTCTTTCTTCTTTTTTCTCTCTTTTTTCTCCACAACCATATCTTTCAGGAATTTCCAATATTTCTTTTCTATTCCTGCCGCCATAGCATACATCGTTTCAATGTAAACCTGCCATTCTTTTGGTTTTGTTTTTAAGAATTCTTTTACCAGTTCCGGATACACTGCAATGACGGATTTGTGTTCCAATAGTGTAAGCTGCTGTTCTTTTTTAGCTTTAGAAAGGCGTGGCTCTTTTCCGTTTTCTTTTATTTTTTTGAGGTAATTGACCCAGTCAAGGTCGGTGAAAGCAGAGAAGGACTTGTCAGTTTCTTTAAATGGGGTAGAGAAAATATCGCTGGCTTTTTCTTCCAGTTTTAATATGTCAAAGCGGCCGTAAGTTCCTTTAAGTTCTCTTTCGTATATTAAGTTATCTTTTAAAAGCTGCCGGATTGCAGTCTGGATTTCTTCATTTGTCAATATTTCATATTTGCCGCTGTTTTCTATGTTTTCAACATTTGAACTTAATGTCTGAGTCATGCCTCTCAAGTTCTTAACTACTGCCGTTTCTGTGATATAGCGTTCATTCTTAGCAATAACCCTGAGAACGTCAATACAAAGCAGGTTGCTGTATGATTTCAGTATACGGATTTTATCATATTTTTCTTCTTTTTTTCTCTTTTCTTCTTCTTCGAAATTTTTCCGGCTTTCTTTACACCATTTTTTAATATCAGCAGATATGATTTTATTTTCTGAAGAAATTGTCAATGCTCCAAGACACCTATTTCCTTTAATGACAAGCTTGCCCTTTTTTATCCTACAGCATAAGCCATATTCAGTTTTTAGTGCTTCACATGCTTTTTTGCATATTTTTATATTTCTTTTTTGTTTGTTTAGTCGTTCTGAACGAACTAACAACTCATCTTTTTGCTCTGGCTCGAATTCTACGGAATCGGAGCTAATATTGTATATGAATTTACAATTTTTAAATGTAAATGTGATAATGCCATTATTATATTTTTCATTTGAAAAATTCCCAATTGCATATTCTGGTTTCTTATGTTCTCTTGAACACAGTCTGTTAACAAACATGAAGATTTCTTTGTATTCAGCTGTTAATGGATATAACAAATCTTCATCTACCTTAATATCTTTTTGTTTTTTGAGGTATTTACAGGTAGCATCAAAAATATGTAATGCTCCATTATGGCATAATGTTATGTCGTGAACAGGCCGTTTTACGGATGATATGATTTTGCTTTCAAGCCCTTCAATGGAACATTCTGCATCAACATTTTTGCAGTCAATTTTGCGTATAGCGTCAGCCAGTTTACCAATTGTACTTCTTTTTCTGATTACTTCAAGCCGGATGTGTATTTCTGCTGATACGCTATTTCCAAGAGCATTAATTATATTACAAGCGTCTACATTTCCAATGAATTGATTGCATTTGGTAGACTTCTTGTTATTATTGATATTTTCTGTTGCCGTTTTTAGATTTTTTGCCAATTCCTTTTGCAGCTTTGCTTGTAATTCTCTTGCATGTTGCCGTTCAAGTCTTTTCTGTTCTTCAATCTGTCTCCGTTTCTCCGCTTTTTCTATTTTCTTTTCAGCCTTTGTTTTCTTTGGAGCCTGAGATACTGCCTGCAATTGAATTGTCATTGGGATGAATGCTTTTGGAATCATTAAGATATCCTGGCTTGTTGTTTTATCTCTGCATACAATATTTCCAGCACCGCTGATTCTTATTTCACAGTTATTTATGTTGATATTCTTTTCTGCAGCATATTCGTATGCATATTTAACCTCTTCTTCTTTTGCCGGTCTCGGTTTTGCCATTTTTTCAAACCCTTTCATATTTTTTCTTATACTTAATATGCTTGATTTTTCTTTCATACAGAAATTTTTGCGGATTTTCTTTTACATATTTTTCTGCATTTTATATCTGATAACAAAATTTTTCCAACAAGAAAGGAGTTTATATTATCGACGGGCGGGAAAACCGCGGCCAGGACCGTCATGGATGGAATGCTGCAAGCAGTCCGACCCTGAACAATTAGTTGTCCGTCGGTCTTGAGGTAATTAAACGCGTGCGTGATACTTCGTGCTTCGCACTCAGTACCAGAATAAATATGGGAGTATGAAACCCCGCCCGCGTCTGGTACACGCGAGCGTAGCTCGCGGTATCATGAGCAAAATGACAAAAGAATTTGCAGAAAAATATCTGAAGGAGGAGTTTGATTCCCGGCTGAAACACCTTGGAAGCCAGCCTGACGCACTTTGTCAGGCATACCAGGCAGCACTTGAGGCTATGGCGCCAAAAAAGAAGTGCTATGTTTTTACCGTTGAAACAAGAGACGCGCAGGCTTACCTGGAGCCGGCTTGTATTCCACCGTCAGATGAAGACGAATGGGAAGATGAGGATGTTGAAGAACTGGACGAAGAAGACATCTGGTCTGATGTAAGCGGAAGCATTATCTATGACCGAATTTATGCTGATTCCAAAGAAGAAGCCGTACAGGCATTCATTAAAAAATGCCCGCAGCATGATATTGACAGCTTTGATGTTGAGACCTATATCGCGACGGATGACGACGATACACGCAGCAAAAATAAAGCCGCTGCTAAGTTCCTTAAGGATGAGATGAAGCATCGATTAGATGTCCTTGAAGGTTGCCCGGATTTGCTTTATCAGGCCTGCGGCATTGCAATCAAGATATTGGAGCCGAAGAAATGCTATCTCATTACAGCCGACACCAGAGACGCGCAGGCATGCCTGCCGCCGGTATCAGATGGGCCAAAGGATGATATTTCCGAATGGAAAGAGGAAGCTATTAATGACGAGGATAACTGGATTGACGTGAAAGGTGAAATCATTTACGACAGAATTTATGCAAAGTCCAAAAAGAAAGCTATGAATAAGCTGTTTAAGATGTATCCGGAGTATGACATCAGCTGCTTTGGTGTAGAGGAATATGTCATGCCATATTGCGATACCGAGGAAGATTAACTTCTTAACCATACTTTGAGCCGTTTTTACGGCTCTATTTTTTTGTTGTCTTGTTTTCCGGCATATTAGATATGAAAACATTTCGCAAGCACGAAAGGAGAAATTAATATGGAAAAATGTTTAACGCAGTCAGAAAGGCAGGAAAAGAAAACTGCTATCAAATATCTGCGAGGAGAACTGAAAGAACGGTTGGGCTACCTGAACGGCGAGCCTGACAATCTTTGCAAGGCATATCAGGCAATCATTGATTCAATGCAGCATCAACTTGAAACACGAGATATCATCAAAGAAACTCATGACTTTCTTAGTAACGAGAAAATCGGATTTGGGACGTTAATCCGTGCGTTTAATTTCTTTTCTGACCTGACACAAGAAGAAAGAAATGCTGTGATTGAGGCTTATAAGAACAATGCGTTTAATGGCCATGGATGGTATTAACTTGCCAGCAAAGTCGTTGCTTGGCTTTGAACATCAGTCACAACTTGAGCCGTTTTTACGGCTCTTTTTTGCTGTCTTGTTTTCCCGCATATTAGATATGAAAAATATTTCGCAAACACGAAAGGAGAAATCGATATGGAAAAATGTTTAACACAAGCAGAAAGACAGGAAAAGAAAGCTGCTATCAGATATCTTCGTGGAGAATTGAAAGACCGCCTGGACTACCTGAACGGTGAGCCAGACAATCTCTGCAAGGCATATCAGGCAATCATTGAATCTATGCAGCGCCAGATTGGAGCGAAAGATGTAGTTGAGGAAACTCACAGTGTTCTTCGCGCCGAGCAAATCAGTTTTAAGGCTATGCTTCGTATTTTTAACTTTTTTGCTGAATTAACACCAGATGAAAGGGATGTAGTAATTGAAGCATCTAAGAATGGAGAATTTGACGGCGAGTTTGATGGAAATGGGTGGGAGTGACCGATTGCTTAATATTGTAGAGTGGCTTTTCGTTAGATGAGCACCCGATTTTCTTAATGTCAGGAAAATCGTTCACCGCAAAAAAAAGAAGAGATGCATAACGCACCTCTTCTTTTTTTTCTCATATTTTCTTAAGCGTTCCTTTTCCTCCCCTTTTTGCTTTCGCCAGTTTAGAAAACGGAATCTGCTTTTTGTTCTTTAAGGTTAAAATCAACTCAGCCGGCTGCTGCTTTTCAGCGGGCAAAACGGATAATCCGTCATCCTTCGCCATCGCCTCATCATCTACAGGCACCTCTTCCCCGCCTGCTGGTATTACTTCCGGTATCAGACCTGCACTTCCGGCAATATCATTACCAGCATCATTTCCGTCGCCATTCTCTCCCGCTGGCGCCTCTTCTCTTCCAGCTTCAGCCGCCTTCTTTACATCTTCCGGCCATACAAAGAACACATCACTCAGCTTTTCGCCGTCTTTCATTGCTATACCGGTAACCGTTCCCGCGCCTCGTTTTTTCTCTGGGATGTCTGCTGCGGAAAACCGCAAGAACCTTCCGGCCTCACTTACAAGCACGATTTCAGGCTCACTTTTTTCTACTTTCACAAAATTCGTGCAAACTTCGCCATCTTTCAGCTTGATGTATTTGGTATTTTTTGATTTCACGTTAAATTCAATACCAGGAAGTTTCTTTACGCCGCCCAAATTAGTTACCATAATATAATTATTGACAACCTTTTCGCATGCCATATCCTTCATCGCTTCAGCATACAGAATAAGGTCTGTCGTAGTATCCAGCGTTGAAACATTATCAACCGGAATACTTTTGTCTCTGAACTTGCCAAATGGAATCTTGTTCGCCGGCACAGTATGCATCATTCCGTTTTCTGTAATGAACACCACTTTATCGTCACTCATCACCGGGATGACCCATTTACTCTCAGAGTCTGCAGCTTCTTTATTCTTTTCATAAACTGTATCACTCACAGCCCTGACATACCCGAATTTATCCATCAGCACAACTTCTTTAAAAGCCTTCGGCGCTTCTTTTTTAATCACTGCTTTCTCAATATTTTTAATGCTTGTTTTTCTTGGCTGTCCGTATTCCTTAATGATACTCTCTAAATCATCTTTGATTACTTTTTTCATATACTTTTTATCACTCAGGATTTTTGTATATTTTTCAATATTTTTTTTAGTCTTTTCATTTTCTTTCTTTAAAGCCTCCAGCTCCAGGCCAATCAGACGTGAAAGACGCATATCCAGGATTGCATCAGCCTGCATTTCTGTGAAATCAAAGGTCTTTGCAATCTTTTTGTCTTCCGCGATACGGTATTTTATATTGTCAACATTGCCCGTCATTAAGCATTCTTTTGCTTCTGTTTTTGTCTTGCTACCTCTGATTGTCTCAATCACAGCATCCAAAACATCAATCGCTTTGATTAAACCTTCCTGCACTTCTGCTTTTTCTTTTTCTTTTGCAAGCATTGTTGTATATTTGCGTGTATTGATTTCAAATAAGAAGCTGATGTGATATTCCAGGGCAGATTTTAAGGTAAGTGTCTCCGGGCGTCCGTTTGCGATAGCCAGCATGTTGACACCAAAGGTATCTTCCAGTTTTGTTTTACTGAGCAGGACAGTCTTAATTTTTTCGGCGTCTTCTTCAGACACGTTCTTCTTTAAGTCCAGAACGATTTTAATGCCTTCTTTTGATGACTGGTTTGAAATATCCACGATATCCGGAATCTGTTTGGAATCCACAAGCATTGCCACGTCATTTAAGAAATTTGCAATACCGGCGCCAATCATTGTGTACGGAATTTCAGTAATAACAAGGCGGTTTATCTGTCTATTCTTCTCATGTATCACCCTGCCCTGTACTCTGATTTTTCCTGTTCCGGTCTTGTAAATTTCCAAAAGGTCGTTACTGTTTGCCACAATGCCGCCAGTAGGGAAATCCGGGCCTTTCACAAAATCCATCAGCTCTTCAATGCTGGCACCTGGGGTATCAATCAAATATTCTTCCGCTTTCAACACTTCCACCAGGTTATGAGACGGTGTTGAAGTAGTCATACCGACAGCGATACCTTCAGAGCCGTTGATTAAGAAGTTTGGTATTTTTACTGGCAGTACCTCCGGCTCCTTTTCTGTCTCGTCATAGTTAGGGACATAGTCAACAACTTTTTTGTCAAGGTCAGCCAGGTAATTTTCCTGCGTGATTTTCTGCAGCCTTGATTCTGTATATCGCTGTGCAGCAGCTCCGTCACCCTCAATTGAACCGAAATTACCGTGACCATCTACAAGCGGGATTTCACGTTTAAAGTCCTGTGCCATAACAACCATCGCGTCATATATGGATGAATCGCCGTGCGGGTGGAATTTACCCATTGTATCACCAACGATACGCGCTGATTTTCTGTAAGGCTTATTATAATCCAGTCCCAGCTCTTCACCCATATCATACAGGATACGGCGCTGCACCGGTTTCAGACCGTCACGGATATCAGGTACCGCTCTTGCGATGATTACACTCATTGCATAGTCAATATATGACTGTTTCATAATATCTGAATATTCCTGTTTAATGATTTTTTCTTCAGCAGGCTCAAAAAGGCTTAGCTGGCCATCATTCAAATCTTTTTTTCGCATTTCTTTCTCCTTAAATTTTTCTATTTTTTCGTTGTTATTTTTAGACTGAGCTTAATATGCCAAAAAAAAGCAAAACAAAACAATTTTTGCGAAGAAAAAAAAGAGATACGTTTTGTATCTCTTTGTATGTGCTGTTAACTATATTGATATTTCTTTTTTGTTCTCCACTTTTTCAGCCTTAATTACGATTTCTTCCTCTCCTCGTCTGCTAAAGAAAGCTAGAACATCTTTCTTGTTTGCTACTCCTTCCAGAACATATCCCTCGCCAAAACGTCTGGAAAACCAATCAGCCTTACTTAAATCTCTCGTCCATGACATACCATCAGGATTTCTTCCAGGTGTCACGCCGCGGTAAACCGTAAATGTGGCAGGCAGATTTTTGTATATTTCGTATTCGTCATCATACATCAGCGACCGTTTGTCAGCTGATTTAAACCATCTTGCAGACAATGACACAGGCACGTTCACATCGCCGTTTGGGTTCTCCTCTTCCGTCCAGAATTTTCCAAGCAGCATACTAAAATCGGATAAGGACAAGCTTTCTTTTGCGAATTTAAGAAAAGTCAGATAGTATGACTGTCTCAGGATATTCATACATCCAAGAGCATCATCAATCCGGTCAATATCTTTCTCTACCTGTTTTACAACCGCTGCAAAGCCTTCCGGTGTCATGATATTCGTCATTTCATCGTTAATATACGAAAATCCAGACTCAAATATCGGATGCTGCACGACAATCGGCGAAAGCTCCGTTTCTTCTACCGGCATATGGAGAAAATCTTTCAGTATATTTTTAATTGCTGTCAGGTCAGTTTCTTTTCTCATTTATTTTTCCTTTTTTTCGTCGTTTTGGGACATTTTGTTAAGTG
>OLND01003100.1_pt1 | contig 13671 bp, 10 predicted proteins | sample 1672031 | NCBI WGS metagenome assembly OLND01 (sample SAMEA3136638, study PRJEB25190) | human gut metagenome | biome: human gut; feature: human-associated habitat; material: faeces | place: Austria | collected 2013
ATCATAGACGAGCTGGCTGCCGCCGGGATGCGTCTGTTCCCGCCGGTCCTGCGGCAGAAGCTGCGGTTTCGGCAGCGGCGTCAGCGTCTTTTGCCAGAATTCAAGGTCTGCTTCAGCCGGCCCGTCCTGCATCGCCCACGCCGCGTCTTTATAAGTGAGCAGCGTTTTCCGGGATTCTCCGCGGTACAGCCGGTCAAGCTGATCAAGCAATAACGGCGTTGTCAGTCCGTCGCTGATCAGATGATGCATGTCCAATCCCAGCGCCCAGCCCTCTTTCCGATGAATGAAAGCGGCGGTAAACAGCGGCGGCTTGGCCAGATCCATCGGTCGGATCAGCGCTGCAGGATCCCAGTCGGGTCCCGCTTCGATGCTTTCGACATGGAAGCTGACGGTTTGATAAATCTGCATTTTAATTTCCCCGCCGTCCAGGACAAAGCCGGTGCGCAGCAGTTCTTCTTCCTGCACCAGTTGGACTAACGCTTGACGTAAGCGGTCGATATCGAGTGTGTCGGGCAGCGTGAACAAGCCCGGCATGTGATACGCGTCGTTTTCCGGGTCGGCAAGCAGATCCGCCAGAATTGCTTTCTGTTGAAAGCTCAGCGGATAGAATGCCTGCCTGGGGGCTGGCTGCAGCTGTGGCTCCACGGCAGACTGACCGCCGTCGAGCACTTCACCGATCGCCGCGGCGGTGCGCAGGTGATAAAGATCCGCCGTTTTTAAACGGATCTGAAATTTTTCTTCAATTAAGCTTAACAATTCCATCGCGATCAACGAATCCCCGCCGTAAGCGAAATAATCGCTGTCCAGCTGCATATCCGGCCGCTTTAAGAGCGTTCGCAGCTGATCGAGCAGCCAACGCTGAGCGAAGGACGCATCGGCGGTGTTCTCCGTTTGCGGGGATGGCGTCAGCGGCGGCAGCCGGTCGGGATCCAGCTTGCCGTTAGCGGTGAGCGGCAGTTCGTCGACCGCAAGATAAACGGACGGGACGACCGGCGCGGGCAGCTGTTCCATTAAGGCGCGCCTGAGACCGGCCGGATCGACCGGCTGATCGCTGACGATGTAGGCTGCCAGGGTGCGGCGGTCATTCTGAAGCACGACCGCGGCGTTTTGAATGTGCGGCAGCCGGCTTAGCTGAGCGGCGATTTCCTGCGCTTCGATCCGGTATCCGCGCACCTTGAGCTGTTGATCCCGGCGGCCGGCGATAACGATTTCCCCATCCTGGGTCCAATAGGCCAGATCGCCCGTGCGGTAGGCTCGTTCTCCCTGTAAGCAAGTCAGCGGCTGAAAGCATTCCCGCGTCTTATCCTCGTCCTGGTCATAGCCCAGCGCCAGGCAGGGACCGCTGATCCACAGTTCGCCAATACTCTCGCAAGGCAACGGCTGGCCTGTGGGATCGAGCACGAGCAGGCGGCAGCCGGGCAGGGGCTGGCCGGCGGTAATCCGGCGGGCGTGCGACAGCTCTTTCATGCAGACGCCGATCGTGGCCTCGCTGGGACCATATTGATTATAAAGCCGCGCCGCTGTCCAGCGCTTCAGCTGACGCAGCAGGGCGGAGGGATAAGCCTCCCCGCCGCAGACCAGACATTCCAGTTGGGACGCCGCCCGGCAAAACGCCGGATGTCTGAGATAAGCCTGTAAGCGCGAAGGCTGCCCCTGCAACAGCCGGACGGTGATGCTGCCCGATTCCAGTACGGGTTCTCCGCCGCTTCCGCATCCGCAAATACCACGCATCGTCCGTTGAATAACGCACCAATCGATTCGATCAGAAATGCGTCGAACGCCGGGCTGCATAACGAAAGCACCGGATTTTGCGGATAGACGCCGGCCATCGCTTCGATAAAGTTGAATAAGCTGGCGGAACTGACCACGACGCCCTTGGGTGTTCCGGTCGTGCCCGAGGTGTAGACGATATACGCCGCCTCCCGGGGCGTGAAGGGACGCGGGGCGTCTGTCCGCGCCGCCGGGTGGAACTGATGGTCTTCAATTGTTTTCCAGGCCCAGCGCTGCTGCGGATCCAGCTGTTCGCGCAGCGCGCAGGAACTGATGATCAGATCCGCGCCCGTTTGCGCAAGCAGCGTTTTTAAGCGGTTTGCGGGCTGAGCCGGGTCCAGATTGATCCACACGGCGCGGCTGAGCATCGCCGCTATCATGCCGGTGATCAGCGCTTCGCCTCGCGGCAGAAGCAGCGCGATCCGCAGCGGTTCTGCCTGCGGTAACGTTAAAAACTGCGCGGCTAAAGCTTCAGCCTGAGCGTTGAGCTGATCGAAGGTCAGCCGGCAATCCTGATCGACGACCGCAATCCTCGGTCCCTGATTCTGCACAATCTGATGCCAGCGGGCAATCAGAGTCGCCGAGGGGACGGCCGCGGCCAGCGGGTTTAAGGCGTATAAAATACGGTCTTCCTCCGTTTCTTCCAGGATGCGCAGCTGGCTTATCGGAGTATCCGGATGCCTCAGCACATCCTGAAGGATCGTTATCAGACTTTGATGCAGCTGCGCGATCCGGGCTTCGCTGAAGCTCTGAACCTGATAATCGTAGTCGATCTGGAAGGCGTCGCTTTCCAGATGGCTGACGTGCAGGCACAATTCCTCTCTCTGCCCACCGCTGTAATGCCAGGCGCCGCGGAAGCGGACAGGGGTGTCCGAGGGCGGAATCAGGCGCGTGTCTTCATAGGAAAGCGCGATCGAAAACAAGGCTTCCAGTTCCGGCTGCTGAGCGCGGGCCAGTTTCATGATTTCAGAAAACGGATATTTCTGATGCTTTAACAGGCGGTACCATTGATCGTTGAGCGTCTGGCAGAACTGATCCGCTGTCTGCGCAGGATCTGTTTCGCAGCGAAAGGGCAGCGTGCTGACGAACATCCCGCCGGCATTTTTTTCTTTGGATTGGGAACGATTGATCACCGGCACGCCGATCACCGGTGCTTTTTGGGCGTGAATCCGGCCGAGATAAACGGCCAGTCCCAACAGGATCGCGATAAACGGGGAGATCCGGCGTTCGTTGCAGAAGACCTGAAGCCGCCGGCTCAGGCTTTCTGAAAGTGTGCGGCTGTACCGCTTTCCCACCGGACTGAGGGGATAGAGCGGCGTGGTTCGCAGCGATTCCGGCGCTTCCCATGCCGCGGTTTCCCGCTGCCAGAATTGTTGATCGCGGGTATAGCGCGGACTGTGCCGATAGGCCTGTTCCTGAGACAGATGTTCATGGTAAGGCGTCAGCTCGGCTTCTTCCAGGCTTTCGCCGGCCTGCGCGCGGCAATACAGCGCGGCGATGCGGTTGTGCAGCAGCACCTGCGCCCAGCCGTCGGAAATCAGATGATGCGCTAAAATCAGCACACCGCCGCAGGTTTCCCCGGTTTGAAAACCATAAAAATGGATTAAAGGCTGATCCAATAAGGGCATCGGCGTCTGGGTTACCGCCTTTTGCCAGGCTTCAAATTCCGCCTGGGTTACCGCTGAAAAATCCAGCACGGGAAAAGCCTGGGGAATAAACGGAACGAAATACTGGCGCGGCCGGCCTTCCGTTAACGTCAGCTGCGTCCGCAGCGTTTCGTCGTGTTCGAGGACGGCATTCAGCGTTCGCTGTAAAGCTTCAGCGTCGAAGTATTCGTCGATAAACAAGGTCGTGCAGATATGATTGATCGGCGTGTGCGGCAGCGCCTGTTCCAGATTCCAGATGTTCTGTTGACTGAAGGACAGATCCTCGGTGTGTGTTGGCGTAGTTGTTTTCATCCGGGTTCTCCTTAAAATTAAAAGTGTGTCAGGAAGCGGTGAAGGTTTAGATTTGAATGTCAAAGTAAACATTTACTATGAGAATTATATCGGTTCAATAATCAAAAAACAAGACACGGTTCATGACTTTTTGATTCAATTTCCGTCTTGCTTTTTCAGATGGTTTCGTTTTCGCAGAATCTCTGCTTTTTCCGTTCTAAAACCCAACTTTCCTGCACAATTGGGGATTTCTCAGAAATTTTTGACGGCTGCAGAATTCTCATGTACACTTGAAATCAGAAATGAGGAAAATTCAATGAACGAATCATCAGCATTATTTAAGGCTGCCCTGCGCGCCGGGGATCTGGCAGGACTGCGGCAGATTCCCAAGGCGGATCTGCACAATCATTTTATGCTCGGCGGAGACCGGGAATGGATTGCGGAGCGCTGGGGCGTCCGGATCGAAGCGATTCAAGCGCCGTTACAATCCATGACGGAGATGGATCAATGGAGCCAGGTTTCGATCAATACGCCGTTTCCGGATCGGACAGGGCGTCTGCGTCTGTTGGAAGCGACGCTGCGTCAGGCGGTCAAAGATGGCGTGAGCGTGCTGGAAATCGGCGAGGATGTGTGGGCGCTGAAGCATTTCTATCACGGCGATGTTGAAAATTTGCTTGCCAGCTGGAAGGCGGTCCAGGAAGCGGCCGCACCGCAGATAGAACTGCGTTTTCAGATCGGGATCTCGCGCCATTGCGGCGTTCCTTATCTGATGGAAAAACTGGCGCCGTTCTGGGACCGGCCGGAGTTTTATTCGCTGGATTTATATGGTGATGAGCAAGCGCAGCCGATTGAGAATTTCATTCCCCTCTACCGCCGCGCCCGCCAAAGCAGCTGGGTCTTAAAAGCCCATGTCGGCGAATGGGGAAGCGCGCAAGATGTCCGTCAGGCTGTCGAATGCCTGGATCTCGACGAGGTCCAGCATGGGATCGCCGCCGCCCAGGATCCTGCCGTCATGGAGCTTCTGAGGCAGAAACAAGTCCGTCTGAACATCACGCCGACGAGCAACCGCCTGCTGGGCCGCGTCGCTTCTCTGGCGGATCATCCGATTGCACAGTTAAAGCGGGCGGGTATCCCGGTTACGATCAACTCCGACGACGTTCTGATCTTTGACAGCGACGTATCGAAAGAATATCTGCGGCTGTACAAAGCGGGAACATTAACGGCTGAGGAACTGGATGAAATCCGACAGGAAGGCTTAAAATAACTCGATTTACGGCGGTTTAAGCGTCGGGCAAGAAAACGTTGCGTGACAAATCCGCAGGGTGTCCCTTACAATCGGGTTGAGGTGAAGAGCATGAAAACACTGGGTGAAAAAATCGCCGGGCTGCGGCAGGAGAAAAACATGACGCAGCAGGCGTTCGCGGATGTCATGGGTGTGACCCGCCAGGCGATATCGAACTGGGAGCGGAATAAGACGGAACCGGATGTCGCCGCGCTGAAGAAGATCGGACAGGTGTTCGGCGTCGATATGAACGAGCTGTTAACCGATATCCATCTTAAACGCAGGGAAGTCGATACACGGCCGTTAACCCGACTCTTTTTGGCGATTCTGGCGACTCATTTGGGATCGTTGCTTTGGTTGTGCGCAACGACGTCCACGATGAAGGAAGCGCTGGGCAGGTATGGCTTTCGGTTTGTCTTTGTGCTGATCGCACTGTCGATCTATGCGGTGTTTACCTATTGCATTCGCAGCCGTGATTTCTCGCTGTTGTCTGGTTATGATTCGCATGCGCCGTATGATCTGGACGTGATGGCGGACATGACGGCGGCGATGGCAACGATGATTCTGACCGATACGCTGAGCTTTTCAATTCTGAGCTGTTTGTTGGAAGGGCAACTTTCTGAATCTCTGTCGATGGTTTTGTTTGTGATGTACCTGGCAGGCTTTGTCCTGTCCATTCTCCTCGTTAATGTGAAATATAAGGACCGGATTTACCGGGATCCGGATTATCCCGACAAGATCCGCAGCGGGAATCGCATTTCAATTTTCTTCGCCGCGGCGGTGATGGCGGGAGTGATGATTCTGATTCTTTCCGGCATGTTGGGCTGGGTGGGTCATAATTCCCCCAAAGCTGCATTACAGGTCCTTCTTTTTCTGCCCTATATCCTGTTGAATGTCGTCTGGATGATGATCGAGCAGGATAAACTGCACCGGCTGATTGAGCGCGGGGAAGTCTATCGCTTCGGCAAAAATACGCTGGGCGTGGCGGTGGCGGATGGAATTCTGCTGGGATTGCTCCTGTTGATCAGCTGGGCTTAGCCGAGTGAAAGGGGTTCAGCTTTCTGGAAATTCCAGAATCGTGTATAATAAGAATAAAGAATCTGAACGGAGGTGTTGAAAATGTCAAAATGGATCGATGATCAGATTGTCATTGACTTTCCGGTTCCTTCTTCCATTCGTCAGCGCCTCAGCAAATTGGAAAAATACGGGCGGCAAGAAGATGTTTATTTCTACTTTGACAGCAGCGAGCGGCTGGAGAATGCGGTGAAAGATTATGTTGATGAAAGCGTGCTGACACAAGACAAAGAGAATGGTTGATTCAGAAATAGGGTTGGGAGGTTCGGATAGGCAAGAGATGATTGATTTAATACGTGGGAAGCGACGATGCGGTTTTATGGCAGCGCTGATGGAAGGAAATTGACGATCCGCGATCAAAGTGAGAACGGGTTCAAGATTAACAGACGCGATGAGGAATTAAGGATAAAAAGACGCTTAATTTATACCTGTGTAGGGAAAATGGATTTTTTTAGAAAAAGATTGACAAATTATTTTGAAGATTTTATAGTAGAGACACAGATATCCAGAATTGTTACTGGGAACAGGCAAGATCAGTATCTGATGCGTTTTTTGCATCTGTTACTGATCTTTTTTCTATGTCAGAAACGAAAGGGGGCTGTTTTCTTATGCAGGATCACTATGTGATAACAAAACTGATCAACAACAACGTGGTATTTTCCACAGATGTCGGCGGACGGGAAATCATTGTATTCGGCAAGGCTGTCGGATTTGGAAAGAAACGCGGGGATGGGATCGACAATTCGAAAATCATCAAGGTTTTTGAGCCGTCGGATACGAAGGAAAAGAATTTTCTGATGAATCTGGTTGAGGATATCGACCCGGTGTATATCGACATGGCCACGAAAATCATCGCTTTATTTGAATCCCGGCTGCATTGCAAGGTCAATGTGATGATGAATATCAGTCTCTCCGATCACATTCACAATGCCGTGCGGAACAAACAGGAGGGTTTCCAGGTGCCGCTGGATATTCTTGAGGAAGTCAAGACGATGTATCCGCGGGAATTTCTGATTGCGAAAGAGGGACTGGATCTGATCGAGAAAGAAACCCGGACGACGCTGGGGGAAGATGAAGCCGGCTACATTGTGCTGCATTATATCAATGCTCAGGGACAGCATTTCCGCAGTGATGCGAAGATCAGACTCTTGTTTCAGGAACACGTAATCCAGAAAATTGAGCAAGTATATGACGTGAAGCTTGATCATCTGTCGGTCTATTATTCCCGGTTTCTGACACATCTGAGCTTTCTGGCTGCCCGCCTGCATGACGGACAGTTATTGGAAGCTTCGCAGAGCGCTCTGTACCCGCTGCTTGTGCAGAAATATCCGCGCTTAGAAGCGTGTACGGAAATGATTGCCGAAATTATCTTAAATGAATTTCACATACCGGTCGGAGAGGAAGAAAAGGGTTACCTGGCGCTGCATATCCACAATCTGCTTAAAAATTTGAAAATGGAGGAGAGTTCTGATGGAACAACGCTTAAATAAGGATCAATGTACCGGCTGCGGCAACTGCCTGACAGCCTGCCCGCTGCATCTGCTTCACCTGTCGGCCGAGGATAACTGCCGCGGTGTGCGCTTTATTGAAAATATCGATCCTCAGCGCTGCACAGCTTGCCGGCGATGCGAGCTGATGTGTACGGCGGGAGCGATTGATTTTCTTGAAAACGATCAGCCTGTCAGCAATACCTTGATTGACAAGCAGGCAATCCCGCCGCATGCGGGTTGTTATCTCGGTTCTTTGACAAAAGCGCTGGCCGATGCGATCGATCAGTTGGGGGTGCAAGAGCAGGTGGTGATCTTTAAGAAGAAAGCCGCTGATGTTAATCTGAATTGCGAACTGCACGATTACGCGGACGAACAGTTTTATCAGGATGGTCTGGCCTATAAACAGGCGCATCCGGAAAAGCTGGTCATCTTGATTTGTTCCAGCAGCAAAGCGTCGTCCACCGCTCTGAATCAACAACGCTTCAACGCGCTGCGGAACGAGTCGGTAACGATGATCAATACTTTAAACTGGTTTGAGCGCGATGAAGCGGGACAACTTGTCTGCGGTGGTTCACGAATGCTTGAACAGCTGCGCGATTCGGGTTACGCTTCCTATCTGGCTCGCGGCAGCGTGCGCTCACCCGAAGCGATCCGGCGGCTGACGCAAAGCCTGTGTAAGGCGTTAACGCTGCAGCGGCAAAATCAACCGTTTGCGGTTGTGGAGATTGTCTTTCCCTGCTTTTACCGTCTGGCAGGCCGTCCGCAGCGGTGGATGAGCGCTCAGGAAATTGAACCGCTCCGTCAATGGTTCGCAAGCAGAATTGAACCGGAATATCCGGAAGAAATACTCAAGGAAGGAAGGGAGTAGAACGATGGGATTGTTTAAACAGGGACGACGGCCAGCTGCTCGCTTGATCGTCAAAGCGCCGGTTTCCGGCGAAGTGAAACCGCTGGCCAGCCTGAACGACGGCGTGTTTTCAGAAGCGCTGCTGGGACCGGGCTGCGTTATTGAGCCGAACGAAGATGAACTGACCGCACCCTTTGCGGGCGAGGTTGTCATGGTGGCGGCGACGAAGCACGCGATCGGGTTGATGAGCGATGAGGGCGTCGAGCTGATGCTGCACGTCGGTCTGGACACCGTCAATCTTAACGGCGAAGGCTTTCAGGTGGAAGTCCAGCCAAAGACGCATGTTCGAGCGGGGGAGCGGCTGATGCGCTTTTCACGCGAACAAATTCAGACTGCCGGCTATCCGGACGGTGTCGTGGTGATTGTCACCAACGCCCGTTTGTTCAAACAGGTTGAAACCTTGAAGGAGGGGATGATCAAAGCCCAGGAAGATTTATTATCCGTATCGAAGTAATTCACATCCACGAATCCCGATAACCAGAATTGTTACTCAAGCAGGCAAGATCAGTATCCGATTCATTTTCACATCCAGTCTTAGAATCAAATTTTTAAATCATTATAAAATAAGGAGAATGAAGATGAAAGAACTTGCAAAACAATGTATCGAACACGTCGGCGGCGCTGCCAATATTCAAGCCGTCTCCCATTGCGCGACCCGGCTGCGGCTGACGCTGCGGGATCAAAGTCAGGTGAATGAAGCGGCGTTGACTGCTTTGCCGGAAGTCATCAAGGTGATGCAGGTCGGAGCTCAGACGCAGATTATTATCGGCAGCGACGCTCCGGAGTTGTACGGCGTGGTCAGTCAGCTGGTCGAACAGGCCCAGAGCGAAACTCCGGCCAAGTCCGCGGAAGCGGCAGAAAAACAGCCGGTGGCGAAGAATAAAAAGAAGGCGGCTGCGGGGAAATTCTTCGATGCCTGCAGCAGCATGTTTACTCCGCTGGTGCCGGCGTTTACGGCAGCCGGGATGATCAAGGCTGTGCTGGCGATTCTCGTAGCTGTTTTCGGACTGGCGAAAACCTCGCAGGAATACATCATTATCAATTATGTTTCCGATACGATTTTCTATTTCCTGCCGATTTATTTAGGCGTCACCGCCGCTTCTTATTTTGGCTGCAACAAATATATTGCGGCCGCCGTCACGGCCATGTTTGTGCATCCGGCCTATGTCGGTCTGGTTTCCGCAGGTGAGGCGGTTGCGTTCTTTGGCATTCCGGTCGTCCTGTATAATTATTCTTCGACCGTCTTTCCGACGATCCTGACCGTCTGGTTCATGTCGTATGTCGAACGGTTTGCGCGCAAGGTTTCACCTAAGGTCGTTAAAGCGATCATGGAGCCGATGCTGACGCTGCTGATCACCTTTCCGGTGGGACTGTTAATCCTCGGCCCGATCGGCGCAGTACTCGGCGAGGTTTTAATGCAGATCTTCGCGGCGATCGACGCTTCCGTCCCATTCTTAGTTCCGATGATCGTCGGCGCCGTTTCGCCATTTCTGGTCTTTGTCGGCATGCACCGGGCAGTTGGTACGCTGGAAACGATGCAGATCGCTCAGATGGGTTCCAGCTCGTTGTTAGGCACAGGTATGCTCGCAAGCAACATCGCGCAGGGAGCGTCCACACTGGTACTGTCATTGAAGTCGAAGGATGAAAAGGTAAAGCCGCTGGCCTTTACCGCCGGCGTGACCGCGTTGTGCGGAATTACGGAACCGGCGCTGTACGGGTTTACCGCTAAAAATAAGAAGTCGTTGATCGCGACGGTTATCGGCGGAGGCGTCGGCGGCTTCTATGCCGGTATCACGCATGTCGTTCGCTTCGCCAAGGGCGCTCCGGGTTTGCCGACCTTGCCGGTCTTTATCAGCCTTGATAACCCGATGAATTTGATCAATGCCTGCATCACAGTGCTGATCGCCTTCGCAGTAGCCTTCATTGCGGCTTGGGTGATGATCAAACCGGAAGAAATCCAGTAACCTGCCGATTGAATAAGCAAGAAAAGAAATAAGGGAAGTCTGAGGAAAAACGGACTTCCTTTTTTGTTTGTCCGTTTAGCGGCGGGAGCCATAATTCTATGTGACTGTGCGATGGATGATTCTGAAGCTATATTAAGGATAACGAACAGCTTTGTTCCACTTGTAAAAGCCGAGGGTGAGCGAAGAAATTTGAATCGAATTTCCAGGGTTTCATGAACGAAGGCTTGTGCTGAAAAACAAACTGGGTTATAATATTCATGGCTTTAATTTAGTGCAGCGACACTAAGAAGGCATACACAAATTTTAAGATGAATCTGCGTTCTTTTCGTGTAACCTTCAAAAGCCTGTTTTTGAAGGCTTTTTTATGCAGAAACGGAGGATTCCTGATGAACAGCTTATTCCAACTCAGCTCCCTTTCCGTCGACGAGATCCAGCATCTTCTCGATGTTGCCGAACAATGCCGCCAGGGCCAGTTCATCGACAGCGAGAAAGGAAAAATCGTTGCCAACCTGTTTTTTGAACCATCCACCCGGACCCAGTACAGCTTCAATACTGCTGAGGAAAAACTGGGCATGAAGGTGATCAATTTCAACGCTCAGGCTTCTTCGATGCAGAAGGGCGAAACCTTCTACGATACGGTCAAAACGTTTGAGAGCTTCGGCATCGACGCGGTGGTGATCCGCGACCGGCAGGATGAATACTACAAGCAGCTGCAGGGCCGAATCAACATTCCGATCCTCAACGCCGGCGACGGCAAGAAAGACCACCCAACCCAGTCGCTGCTCGATTTGATGACGATCCGCCAGGAGTTCGGTCACTTTGACGGCTTGAAAATCGCGATTGTCGGCGACGTAAAATACTCCCGCGTCGCCCATACCAACATCGAGGTCATGCAGCGCTTGGGCATGCGGTGCTTCATCAGCGGACCGGAGGAATACCGCGATCCGCAGTACGACTACATCGATTTCGATCAAGCGGTGAAGGACATGGACGTGATCATGCTGCTGCGGGTGCAGCACGAACGGCATGAACAGGCGATGTCCCTGACCCAGGAAGAATACCATGCGCGCTACGGTTTGACTTTGGAGCGGGTAAAAGCGATGAAGGACACCGCGATCATCATGCACCCGGCGCCGTTTAACCGCGGCGTAGAAATTGCCGATGAGGTCGTGGAATGCAGAAAATCCCGCATCTTCAAACAGATCAACAACGGCGTGTTCGTGCGCATGGCGGTGCTGAAACGCGCAATGGAGGGACGATAAATGAGCTTTTTAATGCAGAACGGCGAGGTGCTCTACCGCGGCAAGGTCCGCAAAATGGACGTCCTGGTTGACGATCTGGGCCGGGTCACGGCTGCGGATCAGATCGATCTGACGGCGGAGGACGTGGACGAGGTGATCGACGCGTCAAGCCTGCTGATCGCACCGGGGCTGATCGATCCGCATGTGCATCTGCGCGAGCCGGGCTTTGAATACAAGGAAACAATCGCTTCCGGAACCGCAGCTGCGGCCAAGGGCGGCTACACGACGATCATGGCGATGCCCAACCTCAATCCGGTGCCGGACACACTGGAACACTTAAAGGTGCAGCAGGACCGGATCCGCTACAACGCAAAAATCCAGGTCATTCCCTATGCCGCCATCACCCGGGGGCAGAAGGGCGTCGGCGAGCTGGTCGATTTCGACGCGTTGGCCTCGGAGGTGATCGCCTTCTCCGACGACGGCAAGGGCGTGCAGGAAGAAGCGATGATGCGCCAGGCGATGCTGGTGGCCAAGCGCAACAACTGCCTGATCGTCGCGCACTGCGAGGATGAAAGCCTGATCGCCAAGGGCGCCTGCATCCATGCGGGCCGCAAGGCGGAGGAACTCGGCTTGATCGGCATCAGCAGCGCCAGCGAATACCAACAGATCGAACGCGATCTCAGACTGGCGGAGGAAACCGGCTGTCAATATCATATCTGCCACATTTCCTGTAAGGAATCCGTCGAGCTGGTCCGCCAGGCGAAACAGCGCGGCGTCCAGGTCAGCTGCGAGGTCACGCCGCATCACCTGTTATTGTGCGAGGACGACATCAGCGCCGACGACGGCCGCTTCAAGATGAATCCGCCGTTACGCACTAAGGCCGATCAGGAAGCGCTGATCGCAGGCATTCAGGACGGCACGATCGACATGATCGCAACTGACCACGCGCCGCACAGCGCCGAGGAAAAAGCGAAGGGTCTGCAGGGCAGCGCGATGGGCATCGTCGGCCTTGAAACCGCGTTTGAGCTGATCTACACCTATCTCGTCCGCACCGGCAAGATCACGCTGGAAAAGTGCTTTGAACTGATGAGCTTCAACTGCGCCGACATCTTCGGCATCGAGGGCGGCGAAATCATCAACTTTGAAAAGGCCAATCTGGCTGTCTTCAACTTAAATCAACGCGAAAAAATCAATCCGAAAACCTTTGTCTCCCAGGGCAAAAGCACGCCGTTTGAAGGCTGGTGGGCGATGGGCCGCTGCGTGATGACGGTGGCGGACGGACAGATCGTGTATAGAGAGGGGCTATAAATAATGGATCGTAAACTCGTATTACAAAACGGCATGGAGCTGCAGGCCAAGGGCTTCGGCAGCCAGAAAGAAGTGATTGCTGAGCTGGTGTTCAACACGTCGATGGTCGGCTATCAGGAGATTCTCAGCGATCCCTCCTATACCGAACAGATCGTCGTTATGACCTATCCGCTGATCGGCAACTACGGCATCATCGACGAAGACTATGAATCCAAGCTGATCGGACCGAAGGGCTTCATCGTCCGCGAATACAACGACAAGCCAAGCAACTTCCGCTACACCAAGACGCTCAACGAGCTGCTGGAAGAAAACGAGGTGCCGGGCCTGACACATCTGGACACCCGGAAATTGACGCGGATTCTGCGCGACGAAGGCGCGATGCTCGGTCTGATCTGCGACTCAGACGTATCCCACGAGGAAGCGATGGCAAAGCTGGCGGCCTACACTGCCCCGAAGGATCTGGTCGCGCGCGTCTCGTGCAGGAAAAAATGGTATTCCCGCTGCGCCAATCCGCGCTTCAATGTCGTCGCGATCGACTGCGGCATCAAATACAACATCATCCGCCTGCTGAACCGCGTGGGATGCAACGTGACGGTGGTGCCCTACGACGCTACGGCGGAGCAGATTCTCGCGTTCCGTCCCGACGGGCTGGTGCTTTCGAACGGCCCGGGCGACCCGAATGACGTGCAGGGGGTGAT
>OLND01003119.1_pt1 | contig 13580 bp, 11 predicted proteins | sample 1672031 | NCBI WGS metagenome assembly OLND01 (sample SAMEA3136638, study PRJEB25190) | human gut metagenome | biome: human gut; feature: human-associated habitat; material: faeces | place: Austria | collected 2013
TGAAGCCGTCGCCCTTCATCTCGACGGTGTCAACGCCGACATGGATCAGCACCTCGACGCCGCCTACACCCATAATGCCCAGCGCATGGCCGCTGTCCGGGGCTTGGGTGATTTCGCCGTCGACCGGGGCAAAGACCTTGCCCTCGGTGGGTTCGATGCCGCAGCACTTGCCCAGGATGCCCTGTGCAAACACTTCGTCGGGGATGTTCTCCATCGCTACAACGGTGCCCTTGGCGTCAGCCGCCAGGGTCAGGGGAAACGTCGGCTCCGCAGGGGTAGCCGGTGCAGAAGCCTTTTTCAGAAAATCAAAAAATCCCATGGTAATCTCTCCTTCTTAAAGCCCCACAAGGGGTGTGTTGTAAGTTTATTATATCCCGCCGCGCCCAAAAAGGCAAGGCTGGCAAGCGGAAATTGCCCGGGTCAAATCCGCTCTTTTACAGCGCGTATGGCCTGCCAGGTAATGCGGGCGATCTCTGCCGGCGGCAGGTCAAACCCAGCCTCCTGCCAGGCAACGATGGTACCAAAGCAGCCGTTCACTGCAAAGACCAGCGTATATTTCTGCTCCTCGGTGCCGCCGCCCGGCGCGAACTCGCCCAAGCAGCGCTCGGCAATCAGCTTTTTGGCGTTGCGGGTAAACTCCGACTCCCAGCTTTTGCCGTAAAGCGCTGTGCAGAGGTCGGGGTTCTCGGTCATGTAGGTGAACAGCGCCACCAGGGCAGGGGGAACCTCCTCCTGCGAGATGCCGGGCAGCAGACTGTCCATCAGGTCATTGAGCCGCGCCAGCTGGGCAGCCTCCATCTGATCCATCAAGGCATAGATATCGGCATAGTGGAAATAGAACGTCCCGCGGCTGATCCCGGCCAGCTCAGTAAGTTCCCGGACCGTGATCTCCCGCAGACTTTTCTGCTGCAACAGCGTAATAAGCGCCTGGTAGAGCCGCTGTTTGGTCATGCGTACACTGCGGTTGGCGTCTCCTTTGGCGTTCATCGTATGCACCGCCTTCCTCGCAAATTTCTACTTTAAGAATAGCCGTTTTCGCGGACATTGTCAAGGATTTTGTACAAAAATGTAGTCTGCTGTTGATGAAATTTTATAAACAATGCAATTTGCGCCCCGGTGCAAATATGCTACAATAGAGGCAAGGAAGTGATCATTATGAAAATCGACCGTGCCCGCGCACAGAAAGCCTTTGCCGACTACGCCGCGCACTACAACGCCGCCGACCCGAAGGTCAAGCTGAAAATCGACCACACCTACCGCGTGGCCGCGCTGTGTGACTGCATTGCCAAAAGCCTGACCCTGCCGCCGGAGGATGCGGATCTGGCCTGGCTTTCCGGTATGCTGCACGATGTCGGCCGCTTTGAGCAGCTGCGGCGGTACAACACCTTCATCGACACCCAGTCCATCAACCACGCTGCATTGAGTGCAAGCGTGCTGTTTGACGAGGGGCACATCCGCGACTATATAGACGATGCCGCCGAGGACGCCTTGCTGCGCACGGCGGTGGCGTGGCACAGTGCCTTCCGCCTGCCGGAAAAGTTGGACGACCGCACGCGGATGTTCTGCCAGATTTTGCGGGATGCCGATAAAATCGATATTCTGCGCGTCAACGTTGAAACGCCGATGGAGGAAATCTACAACGTCAGCACCGAGGCCCTGCGCCAAAGCCCAGTAACGCCCGCTGTGCTGGACGCATTTTACGAGCACCACTGCATTTTGCACAGCCTGAAAAAATGGCCCGCCGACAATGCGGTGGGCCATGCGTCGCTGGTATTTGAGCTGTGCTATCCCGAGAGCCTGCGCATCGTGGATGAGCAGGGCTGGCTGTGGCAGCTGCTGGATTTTAAGACGGAGAATCCTGATACCGCCAAGGCGTTTGGGGCGATTGCGGATGAGATGAAGCGGTGGATAGGCGAGCATATGTAATAAACGGCAAACGGGCAAAACGAGAGGGGCAAGGGAGGGCGGCAGTCCTCCCCGTCCACGGCAGCTGCGGCAAAGCCCGTCGGAATCCCCCAGTCCGCTAACGCGGACAGCCTCCTTTAACAAGGGGGTCACCCCTTCCCCCCGCGGGGGGTCGGGGGAACACCCGACTCAAAAGTGGCGAAAGCCCCGCTGGCGTTAAGCGCGAACAGTAATACTGCGTTCGCGTAGCCGGCGGGGCTTTCAACTTCCTTATTGGGGGTCTCGGGGGCGTGCAGCCCCCGAGGCGCGGGTCCGCTGCGTCGCAACAGCGGCAGTTTTCTTTGCCAGCTTTCTTTTGCTGCCAAAAGAAAGCTGCCTTCGGGCAGGCTGCCGCCAATCCTTTAGACGAGCCCTTGCACCAAAATCACCGCGATCAGCACCGGCAGCGCATACTTGAAATACGGCTTGACCCACCGGGGCATCTTGGGGCCGTCGCCGGTGTTGCACTCGGCAGCATACTTGTCAAAGCCCCAGCCCCATTTGGTGACACAGAACAAAAGATACACCAGACTGCCGCCCGGCAGCAGCAGGTTGCTGACGAGGAAATCCTCGAAATCCAACACTGTGCTGCCTGCGCCCATGGGCTGGATAAAGCTCCACACATTGTAGCCCAGCGCACAGGGCAGACCCAGCAGCACCAGCGCCGCCGTGCCCACGATGCAGGCTTTGTGGCGGTCCCAGCCAAAGTCCTCGCAGGCGCAGGCGATGATGTTCTCAAACACTGCAATGACCGTGGAGAAGCTGGCGAAGGTCATGAACAGAAAGAACAGTGTACCCCACAGGCGGCCGCCTGCCATGTTCGTAAAGACGTTGGGCAAGGTAATAAAAATCAAGCTCGGGCCTGCGTCGGGTGAAATGCCGAAGGAGAAACAGGCCGGGAAGATGATAAGCCCTGCGCAGACCGCCACAAAGGTGTCCAGCACGCAGATACGCGCGGCCTCGCCCGGCAGGGTAAAGCGGCGGTCCATGTAACTGCCGAAAATTTCAATCGCACCGATGCCCAGGCTCAAGGTGAAGAACGACTGATTCATCGCTGCCGTGATGACGTTGCCCAGGCCCTGCTCACTGGCGCGGGACCAGTCTGGCAGCAGGTAGAAGGCCAGGCCGTTGCCCGCACCGGACAGGGTAAAGCTGTGGACGACCAAGACGAGGATGAGAACGAGCAGTGCGCTCATCATCCATTTGCCGACCTTTTCCAGGCCGCCTTGCAGGCCGCGGCCGCAGACGATGAAGCCTGCCACCGTGATAATGACCATCCAGAACACCATTTCCACGGGGCTCGAGAGCATCTCGCCAAAGATGCCGGACGCTTGTTCCGACGTAAGGCCGTCAAAATTGCCGGTCAGGAAGCGGAAGAAGTAATCGAGCATCCAGCCGGAGACGGTGGTGTAGTACATCATCAGCAGTATACAGCCCACCATGCAGAACCAGCCGTGGATGTGCCACTTGCTGCCCTGTGGTTCCAGCGCCTTGTAGGCGCTGCGGGCGGCACCGTGCCCGGCGCGGCCGACGGCCAGCTCCATGGTCAGAACCGGCAGGCCCATCAGCACCAGGAAAATCAGGTAGAACAAGACAAAGATACCGCCGCCGTACTGGCCTGTGACGGTGGGGAAGCGCCAGACGTTGCCGATGCCGATGGCACAGCCCGCGCTGACAAGGATGAAGCCAAGGCGTGAGCCGAAGCCTTCCCGCTGTTTTTCGGGTTCCATAATATTCCTCTTTTCTCACAAAGTACTATTATTATAGCGTAGTACAGCAAAACTTGCAAGCGCGGAATCACAGTGTTATAATTAGTGCAACACCCGCCGCACTGCGCGGGCGAACAATATTTGCCCCTACTAGCAGCGTACATACTAACGTATAAGGAGTTAAGAATATGCTTCGTTTTGAATGTGACTACGGCGAAGGCGCGGCCCCGGCCGTGCTGGACCTTTTGCAGCAAACCAATTTTGACCAGACCCCCGGCTATGGCGAGGATGAATACTGCGCCAAGGCTGCTGCACAGATACGCAGCCTGTGCGATGCCCCCGACGCCGATGTGCATTTCTTTGTCGGCGCAACGCAGGCGAACCTGACCGTGATTGCGGCGGCGCTCAAGCCCTGGCAGGGCGTGCTCTGCGCGGATTCCGGGCACATCCATGTGCATGAGACCGGCGCAGTCGAGGCCACCGGCCACAAATGCCTGGCTCTGCCCGGCAAAAACGGCAAGATCACGGCCCGCCAGGTGCGCAAGGCCGTTGAGGAACACCGCGCCAACGCCAGCCACGAGCATGAGGTGCAGCCCGGTATGGTGTATATCTCGAACCCCACCGAGGTCGGCACCCTTTATAATAAGGAAGAGCTGACCGAGCTTTCCGCCGCTTGCTATGAGCTGGGGCTGTACCTGTTTGTGGATGGTGCCCGCATGGCCTACGGCCTGACCAGCCCCGCCAACGATTTGAGCCTGCAGGATTACGCCGCCCTGTGCGACGTGTTCTACCTGGGCGGCACAAAATGCGGTGCGCTGTTCGGCGAGGCCGTCGTCATCACCAACGACGATCTGAAGCCGGATTTCCGCTACTGCATCAAGCAGCACGGCGGCATGCTGGCCAAGGGCCGTCTGCTGGGTGAGCAGTTCCTGGCCCTGCTGGACGGCGAGGACGGCGGCGAGACGAGCCTGTATTTCACGATGGCACGCCATGCCAACGAACAGGCCCTGCACATCCGTGCCGCGTTTGAGGCAAAGGGCTGTAAGGTTTTGCACGACTCCCCGACGAACCAGCAGTTCTTTGCCCTGCCCGACGAGTGGTACGCCAAGCTGACCGAGCGCTACGCCATGACCCACATGGGCAAGCCTGACAAGCACCACACCGCCGTGCGCATCTGCACCAGCTGGGCCACAAAGGATGAAACAGTGGAGCAGCTGATTGAGGACGTAAACGCGCTGTAATTCGGTACACCAAAAATCCCGCATCATACGATGCGGGATTTTTCATCTATTCAAATGGCCTCGCGGCCTTATTGGTTGTCTGCGCCGCAGCCGAAGCGATTGCTTCTGGCATGGCCGGGGCGTCAGTGGTAGTTGTTGTCTCGGGGCATCCCCTTGACTCTGTCTATATACTACACCACATTTATGTCCGGCCTGTCACGCCAATTTGAAAAATATGTTAATTCTTTGCTTTTCCCTATAACGCAGTAGGGGCGGGCTTCCAGTCCGCCCGGGGACTTTGCGGCCGAGGCCACGTTCCCGGGCGGAGCAGAGCCCCGCCCCTACTGTGCAATTTCATATAATTTATTTCTGGATGCGCTTATCGCACTTGATGGCCAGCTTCGTGCCAACGGTCTGCAAGATCTGCACCAGCACGACCAGCAGGGCGGTGGCGAAGAACTCCAGCACCACGTTAAAGCGGTAGTAGCCGTAGTTGATGGCAATTTTGCCCAGGCCGCCGCCGCCGATGATACCGGCCATGGCACCGTACCCCATGATGGTCGTAGCCGCAATCGTCACATTGGCAACCAGGCTGGGCATGCTCTCGGGCACCATGACTTTGGTGATAATTTGCAGCGGCGTCGCACCCATGCTCTGGGCGGCCTCGATGACGCCCGCATCGACCTCGCGCATACTCGTCTCAACCAGGCGTGAGACGAAGGGGAAGGACGCGATGACCAGCGGCACAATGGATGCCACCGTACCGATGGACGTGCCCACGATGGCGCGGGACAGCGGGATGACAATGATCATCAGAATCAGGAACGGCACACTGCGCAGCAGGTTGACCAGGCCGTTCAGCAGCGCCATGACCCAACGGGGCAGGGGACGCACGCCACCCTGCTCGCCGGTGACAAGGCAGACACCCAGCGGCAGGCCAATGACCAGCGCCAGCAGGGTGGCCACGACCGTGGACCAAATCGTTTCCCACGTTTCAAACGGAATGGTGGGCAAAATCTGCAAGAACGTCTGCCAGTCCTTGCCTGCAAAAAACTCTGCCATCAGCCGTTCACCTCCTCATAGGTAATGCCGGGATAATTTTTAATGTACTCGATGGCCGCTTCGGCCTTGTCGTCGTCGGGCAGAGCCAACAGCATGCTGCCCAGCGTCTGGCCGTTGACAATGCGGGTGTCGGCCGCCATGATGGATACCAGCGCACCACACTCGATGGCAAGACTTGCCACCAGCGGCTTGTCGGTGGTCTGGGTGCCGCCGAAGGCCACACGCACCAGGCGCTGGCCGGGCAGGGCCTCGGCTTTGGGCGCACCGGCGGGGTAGACCAAGCGGCGTGCCGCCTTGGAAGTAGGATGGCTGAAGATGGCCTGCACGCTGCCCTCCTCGACAACGGTGCCGTTGTCCAAAATCGCCACGCGGTTGCAGACTTCCTCAACCACGCTCATCTGGTGGGTGATGATGACGACCGTGATGCCCAGTTCGCGGTTGATCTTCTGGATCAGCTGCAGGATGGCGTGGGTCGTGTTGGGGTCAAGGGCACTCGTCGCTTCGTCGCAGAGCAGCACCTTCGGGTCGGTCGCCAGGGCGCGGGCAATGGCAATGCGCTGTTTCTGGCCGCCGGACAACTGGGCAGGGTAGGCGTCGGCCTTGTCAGGCAGGCCGACCAGCTCCAGCAGTTCGCGGGCGCGGGCCTCTGCCTTTTCCTTAGGGACCTTGGCAAGCTCCATCGGGAACATAATGTTGCGCAGGCAGGTCCGCTGCATCAGCAGGTTGAACTGCTGGAAGATCATCGTAATTTCGCGGCGGGCGGCGCGCAGGTCAGCCGCATTTAGGTCTTGCATCTGTTTCCCGTTGACGATGACGTTGCCCTCGTCGGGGCGTTCCAACATATTGATGCAGCGTACCAGCGTAGATTTTCCGGCGCCCGACATACCGATGATGCCGTAGACATCGCCATCCCGGATGGTCAGGTTGATGTCGTTCAGCGCGACGACCGTGCCGCCCTGCGTGGCAAAGCGCTTGGTCAGGTGTTGCAGTTCGATCATGGGTATTCTCCCTTACTTACAAAGATAGCGAATGAGTGTAAAACCCATTCGCTGTTAATTTTACTCTATTTCACGACAGGTTGCAAGGTTTTTCTTGCTGTTTGGGGTCTTGCACTGTAGGGGCGAGCATTGCTCGCCCCTACAACCTTACCGCGGATATGTTTTTCCTTAGAAAATGGGCACGACCGCGCCGTCATAGGTGCTGTTGATGTAATCCTTGACCTTGTCGCTGGTCAGGGCGGCGTACAGGGCCTGGATGGCGGGGTTGCTCTCGTTGCCTTCCTTCACGACCAGAACGTTGGCGTAGGTCTGGGCAGCCTCAGAGGATGCGTCCTCAGTGGCAAGAGCATCCTTGCCGACGGAGAAGCCAGCCTCTATTGCGTAGTTGCCGTTGATGACGGCAAAGTCAACGTCCTGCACGGTGCGGGGCAGCTGGGCAGCCTCGATTTCCTCGATCTTCACGTTATGGGGGTTCTCGGTGATGTCGTTGACGGTGGCGGTCAGACCGGCGCCGTCACGCACGGTGATCAAACCCTGAGCGGCCAGCAGCTGCAGGGCGCGGGCCTCGTTGGTGGTGTCGTTGGGCACGGCGATCGTTGCGCCGTCAGCGATGTTGGCGAGGTCGCTGCTCTTGCCCGGGTAGATGCCGAACGGCTCATAGTGGACAGCGCCGACGCTGACGAGATGGGTGCCGTTCTCCTCGTTGAAGCTGTCGAGGTAGGGGGTGTGCTGGAAGTAGTTAGCGTCAACCTCGCCGTTCTCGGTCACAAGGTTGGGCTGGACGTAATCGCTGAACTCAACGACCTCAAGGTCGATGCCCTGCTCCGCCAGAACCTCCTTGGCCACATTCAGGATCTCGGCGTGGGGCGTGGGGGAGGCGGCGACCTTCAGGGTCGTGCCAGCCAGGTCGCTGGTGGACTCGGCAGCCTCAGAAGAAGCTGCGGTGCTCTCGGTGGAGGCAGCCTCGGAAGAAGCGGTCTCGGTGGTGGAAGCGGTGGAGCCGCAGGCGGCCAGGCTCAGGGCCAGGGTAGCGGCGAGCGTTGCAGAAATCAGTTTTTTCATGGTAGTAATCTCCTTTTTATTGTCAGATGTGTTGTTTTGTGAATGTGTTGTTCCCTCAAACGTCACATTCGCACACCGGGCTGCTTGTAGATGGAACCTCTTTCCATAGTCACAAACTTCCTTTCCAAACAAAAGCGGGATGTCGGTTTTCTCCGGCATCCCGCTGCAAGTTTTCTTTATGCGCTGAAATTTGCGCGCAAGAAAGCTGGCACAGGACGCTTACGCATCATGCACATGCACATCATCATACCGGAATAGGCTGCGTTCATAGTCTTGTACCCCTTTCTCTCGTTGTTTGGTCAGCGGTGATTTGCTTTCCATGGCTCACAGTATACGCCGGTGAACACATTCTGTCAACACCCTTTTGCATAAAATTGCGCATTTCGGCATTTTGCATATATCCTACCAGGCAGATAGGTTGAATGCTTGCAAAATTCCTATAATTATGCTATGATTAGTAGTACAATCTCAGGAAAAGGGAGACTGAACATGAAATTCTCGACCCGTGACCGTTACGCTTTGCGCCTGATGGTGGAGCTTGCCAACCGCCCCAATGATCTGATCCCGTTAAAGGAAATCAGCGACAAGCAGCGCATCAGCTTAAAATATTTGGAGCAGATCGTCACCCCGCTGGCAAAGGCGGGGCTAGTATCCAGCGTGCGCGGTGCCCAGGGCGGCTACCGCCTGGCCCGTTCGGCGGCGGAAATCACTTCCGGCGAGATTCTGCGCGCCGTAGAAGGGGAGTTGACGGCCATTCCGTGTCTGGCTTCCTCGGTGGATTGCCCCCACCGCGGCCAATGCCACACGCTGGATTTCTGGTCCGGGCTGAATGATTTGATCAACAAATATGTGGACGGCATTACGCTGGAGCAGCTGCGCACCATGCCGGAAGTGCCGGAGATTTCCCCGGAGACTTCCGAAACTAGCGAGACCGACCTCTAAGTGCTGCCATGTAGGGGTCGGGCATGCCCGACCCGCATGTGTAAGGCTCCGACTGCTTGCGGGAAAGCCGCGGGCAGCACATGTGCCGCCCCTACAACTCTGCCTTGCCTTTAAAAGAAAACACCGCCCCATCTGCCGTATCAGCAGATGGGGCGGTGCTGTTTATGATTGCACTATCTCAGTCAAGGAATATCACAGATTAAAATACCGCTTGGCATTATAATAGCTGATACCCTCAACAATCTTCTTCAAAGCCTTCTCGTCGTTGGGGTACTGGCCGTTCTCGACCCAGTTGCCGATCAGGTTGCACATCAGGCGGCGGAACAACTCGTGGCGGGTGTAGCTCAGGAAGCTGCGGCTGTCGGTCAGCATGCCGATGAAGTTGCCCAGCAGGCCCAGGCGGGCCAAGGTCTTCATCTGCTGGTACATGCCGTCGTCAGTATCGCAGAACCACCAGGCGGAGCCCAACTGGATCTTGCCGGGGATCTCGTCGTCCTGGAACGCGCCCAGGATGGTGCCCAGCATATCAAAGTCGGCGGGGTTCAGGCTGTACAGGATGACCTTCGGGCAGGCATCGGCCTTGGTCAGTGCGCTCAGCAGGCTGCTGACGGTGGCGCTGCAATCGGTCACGGCAATCATGTCAAAGCCAGTGTCGGGGCCGAGCTTGCGGTACATCTTGTCATTGACGTTGCGCAGGCAGCTGTAATGAATCTGCATAGCAACGTTGTGTTTCTTGTAAGCAGCGCCCAGCTTCAGCAGCAGGTAGGTGGTGTAGGCGTCGCCCTCCTCCTGGGTCAGGGTCTCGCCGGCCATAGCCTTCTTGAACGCGGCGGTCGCCTTCTCGGCATCGGTATCAACGTAGGGGACATAGTCCAGGCCGTGGTCAGAAGCGCGGCAGCCCATCTCGACGAAGAATTCCAGGCGCTCTTCCAGGGCGCTGACAACGCAGTCGGCGCAGGCAAACTTGCGGCCCACGACCTCTTCCAGCTTGTGGATGTAGTCGGCGAAGCCCTCCTTGCGGATGTTCAGGGCCTTGTCGGGGCGGAAGGAAGGAGCGACGACGACCTTGATGGAGGGGTCCTCCTTGATCTTCTTGTGCCACTCGAGGGAGTCAATGGGGTCGTCGGTGGTACCGACCATGGCGACGTTGCTCTGCTCGATCAGGCCGCGGACGGTCAATTTCGGGTCGTTCTGCAGCTTCTCGTTGCAGAGGTTCCAGACTTCCTCGGCAGTCTCGCCGTTCAGCACGCCCTCATAGCCGAAGTACTTCTTCAGCTCGAGGTGGCACCAGGTATACATCGGGTTGCCGATGGCCATTTCCAAGCTCTCGGCAAACTTCTGGAAGCGCTCGCGGTCGGGCTTGTCGCCGGTGATATACTCCTCGGCCACGCCGTTGGAACGCATCACGCGCCACTTGTAGTGGTCACCGAAGTAGTAGTCGCTGCCGTCGGCCAGGACCTGATGGCCGCCCAGCCAGACCTGCGCAATATTCTCAAAACGGCGGTTCTCATAAATTTCCTGCGGGGGAATATGGCAGTGATAGTCGATGATGGGCAGCTTGGCCGAATAATCATGGTACAGGTGCTGCGCGGTGGGGGTCTCCAGCAAAAAGTCCTTATCCATAAACGCTTTCATGTACAGACACTCCTTCATTATATTCATTATAAGGATGATAGCGGGGGAGTGGGCACCGGGCCGGATAGCACATACTTTGCGCATCTTTTTCGGCCCAAAACCACATACTCTGCTACTTCTGCTACTATTATACATAATAAAAAATGCTTTAGCAAGTTGCGAAAATTGCTCGTTAATCGAAATTATAGCCAAAAAACGCGGTGGTTTGTTGTGCAAGATGTGGAATCCCAAAAAAGGCCAGAAAATTGCGCAAAATATGTGCGCTGATTACAGAATGAAACTTGACGAACCAGGCCAAAAAAAATACAATGTAGGTAACAAGGCGTGCTGCGGCCCCCACTGCCGCGCACCAGAATTGTTATTAAGTAAGGAGAAGCGTTTATGGAAACCTTGAATTATGAAGTTCTTGCAAAATCCGGCTACAACGGCTACATTCTGAAGAATGCACCCGAGAAAGTACTGCAGTTCGGCGAAGGTAACTTCTTGCGCGCATTTGTCGATTATTGGTTCGATCTGGCCAACGAGAAGGCCGATTGGAACGGCAAGTGCGTTCTGGTCCAGCCCATCGCCCCGGGCCTTACCAAGATGATCAACGAGCAGGAGGGCCTGTACACTCTGTACCTGCGCGGCAGCGAAAACGGCCAGAAGGTCGATGACAAACGCGTTATCTCCAGTGTCTCCCGTTGCCTGAACCCGTATGAGAAGGAAGGCTTCGACCAGATGATGGAAGTCGCCGCCAGCGACGACCTGGAAATCATCGTTTCCAACACCACGGAGGCCGGCATCGCCTACGATCCCGCCTGCAAGCTGGAGGACGAGCCCGCATCCAGCTTCCCCGGCAAGCTGACCCAGGTGCTGTACCACCGCTATAAGGCCGGCAAAAAGGGTATCATCATGCTGGCCTGCGAGCTGATTGACAACAACGGCAAGGAGCTGCTCAAGTGCGTCAACCAGTACATTGAGCAGTGGGGCCTGGAGGACGGCTTCAAGAAGTACGTCAACGAAGACTGCACCTTCTGCGGTTCTCTGGTTGACCGCATCGTTCCGGGCCGCATCCGTGACCCGAAGGAAGTTGCCGAGTTGGAAGAAAAGCACGGCTACGCTGACCCCCTGCTGGACGTCGGCGAGGTCTTTGGCGTCTGGGTCATCGAGGGCGACACCAAGCTGAACGACATCCTGCCTTTCCGCAAAGCCGGTCTTGAGGATCACGTTTTCGTGACCCCCGACATGAGTCCCTACAAGAAACGCAAGGTCCGCATCCTGAACGGTGCCCACACCGGCTTTGTCCTGGGCGCTTACCTGGCCGGTTTTGACATCGTGCGCGACTGTCTGCACTCAACATTTCCCCACGATTGTAACGATCTATCAAATCTTTATTGTACTGTTCAATACTCTCGTAAGGCTTCTGAATACAACGACCGGAAGGCGTATAATAACGAGCAACAGTCAGACGAATCATAGAACCGTCAGGTAAATCAATCGGACGCTGTACCAGCCCTTTTCCAAAAGTACGTCTGCCCACAACTATAGCACGGTCCCAGTCTTGTAATGCTCCTGTTACGATCTCACTTGCCGACGCAGAAAATTCATCGACCAATACAACCAAACGTCCATTTAAGAAATCACCATTTCCCTCAGCATCAAACTCAGCACGAGGATTACGACGTCCTTCTGTATAAACGATAAGTTCTTTCTTACCTAAGAACTGATTAGCCAATTCAATCGCTGCATTCAGATATCCTCCACCATTTCCTTGCAAATCGAGAATAAGGTCGCGCATACCTTCCTTCTGCAAACGATGAAGAGCATCAGCAAATTCCTTTCCTGTAGTTGCGGCAAAACGATTTACACGAATATAGCCGATTTTTTTATCAACCATATACGAAGCATCAAGGCTATATACAGGAATCTTATCGCGTTTGATAGTAAAAGGAAGTAGCTCTTTTACTCCACGACGCATAACTTTTACGGTTACCTCTGTACCTCGTTTACCTCGCAGACGACGCATCACATCTTCCGTACTCATTTTTACACCGGCAATCACCGTATCATTTACCTCAATAATACGGTCGCCTGCCAAAATTCCGACTTTCTCCGAAGGCCCTCCGGAAACAGGCTGGATAACAAATAGCGTATCAGTAGCCATATTAAACTGAATTCCTATGCCGTCAAAGTTTCCTTGCAATGGCTCATTCAACGCTTTTACCTCTTCCGGATCAGAATAAGTAGAATGAGGATCCAGTTGCTCCAGCATCTTTACAATAGCCGACTCTACCAGCTTATTTTCATCTACCTGATCGACATATAAGTTTGATATGGCAAACTCCGCCAACTGCAACTTGCGTGAAGGAGAGTTGAGCATCTTATTCTGTGCTACTACTGAACAGAAAAAGAAGAAGTTGCACAACAAAATCAAATAAAGTCGCTGTTTCATAGTTTTCATCATAAATTAATATCCAGTCCTTCTGGCAAAAACGGTGTTACATCTTTGCCATATTGCAATAATTCACGTACAATAGTGGAACTGATGGCTGTCAGTTCCGGCTCTGTGAAAAGCAAAATCGTTTCAATGCCAGCAAGCTTTCTATTTATGTCGGCAATGGTTTCTTCATATTCAAAATCACGAACAGTACGGATTCCTCTGATAATGAACTTAGCGTTCCTCTGTTGCGCAAAATCGACAGTCAGATTATCATACGCTTCTACTCGTATGCGAGATTCGTTTGCGTAGAGTCTTTTTATCATCTCCACACGTTTTTCGGTAGGAAACCAGGTTTTCTTATTATCATTGACACCAATTCCGATAATAATCTCGTCCATAAAGGTTAATGCACGTTTTACCACCGAAAAATGCCCGATTGTAAAGGGATCAAATGTCCCTGGAAATATCGCTCTTTTCATTTCAGCCAATAATCACAAATCAAGAGATACTTGATCTATCAATTCAACAAGTCCTCTTCTATTACCAAATTATTAATAATAAAGTTTTGTCGCTCCATGGTGTTCTT
>OLND01003129.1_pt1 | contig 13536 bp, 13 predicted proteins | sample 1672031 | NCBI WGS metagenome assembly OLND01 (sample SAMEA3136638, study PRJEB25190) | human gut metagenome | biome: human gut; feature: human-associated habitat; material: faeces | place: Austria | collected 2013
GCAAGAGGCCGCCGCGCTTTCGCACGACGGCCTCTTCGCACCCAAGAAAAGACGAAGGGTTCTGCCCCCTCCAAAAAACAGAACCCCTATCTTTACCGAAGCAACAAAGCCTCTGTAAATGCAGGACTCAGTATACCACCCTCCTTCACAAAATAACAACACTTTTTTTCGGCGAAAGAACGCTCTACCGCTGAAAGCAGAGGGAGGCCTCGCGCAGCAGCGTGGCAAGCATGCGCGCGTTGACCGCGCAGTATGCCAGCGGACGACCGGCTGCGGTCGCCGCAGCGGCCCCGCTGCGGCGGCGATACTGCACGCCACGGGAAAGGGTTCCGAAAGGAGATAGGGGAATGCCGGGACGGGCGCTGCGCCATGCTATACTTATGCGCCGAAAGGACGGGTGCATGAACATGGTGAACATCCCCAGCCCGGCCCTCGCTATCGTGGGCCGCCACAACTCGGGCAAGACGACGCTTATCGAGCAGCTCATAGCCGAGCTGGTCGCACGCGGCTACGACGTGGGCAGCGTGAAGCACCACAGCCACGTGGGCTTCGACATCGACTATCCCGGCAAGGACTCGTACCGCCACCGCGCCGCCGGGGCGAGCGAGACGGTGATCGCCGCGCCGGGGCAGATGGCGCGCATCAAGACGGTGGAGGGCGAGATGGAGTGCTCCGATATCGTGCGCAGCATGCACGGGCACGACATCGTCATCGTGGAAGGCTACCGCAAAAGCGGGCTGCCCACCGTGGAGATCATGCGCTCGGGCAACGAGGCGGACGCGCGGGTGGCCGACGTGTTCGCGGAAGGAGCCCGTCGCGGCTGGCCGCTGGGCACCGACTTCACCCAGTTCTCGCGCGGCACCGTGCCGCCCGCGGACGACGAGGACGCGCGCGAGGCGCTGCGCCGCGTCATGGAGGGCGACGACGTGCCGGCCGACGCTTCGGCGGTGAGCGCCCACTTCAAGACGCAGCACCCCGACCACGTGGACATCTCCAACAAGCTGCCCACGTCGGACACGGTGGCCGTGGTCACCGACATCGCCGAGGCCGTGCATGCCGCCAAGCTGTACAACGTGCCGTCGTTCGACCTGTGCGACGTGGCCAGCCTCGCCGACTTCGTGGAGGAGCACTACGTGCGACCGCGCGTGACCGTGGTCATCCAGGCGGGCGGCGAGAGCCGGCGCATGGGGCGCAGCAAGGCCACCGTGCCCTTCGCGGGGCGCCCGCTCATCTGCCGCCTCGTGGAGCGTTTGGCGCCGGTGTCCGACGACCTGGTCATCACCACGAACGAGCCGGACAATCTGGCGTTTCTGCACGCCGAGTTCCCGCAGTACCGCATACAGCTCGTGTGCGATGCGTTCGACTACCGCGGCGCGCTGCCCGGCCTCTACACGGCCATGCAGGCCGCCCGCAACCCGTACGTGGCCGTGGTGGCGTGCGACATGGTGTTCGCCTCGGGGTCGCTCGTGGTGGCCGAGGCTCTGGCCATGAACGAGTCGGGCGCCGACGTGGTGGTGCCCGTGAACAAGCACGGCTACGAGCCGTTCCACGCCCTGTACCGCCGCATGGCCTGCCTGCCCGCCGTGCGCCGTGCGCTCGACCGGGGCGAGAAGCGCGCCCAGGCGTTCTTCGACGACGTGAAGGTGCTCGAGTTCCCGCAGAGCAAGGTGCTGGAGGCGGAGCCCATGGGCGGCTGCTTCATCAACGCGAACACGCCCGACGAGCTGCACGCGCTCGAGGAGTCGTTCCTGGAAGGATAGGCATGCCCAACCTCATCGACATCGTGGAAGTTGCCGAGGCCCTGGAGAGCAAGGCCGTGTTCTTGGCGCCCGACCGCTGCACGGTGGTGCGCAACCGCCATTCCTCGTGCCGGAAGTGCACCAATGCGTGCCCGACGGATGCCGTGGGCGCGAAGGACAACGTGCTCGCCCTCGACAACGAACGGTGCGTGGCGTGCGGAGCCTGCACGACCGTGTGCCCCACCGAGGCGCTCATCCCGCTCGCACCTCTCGACGAGGACCTGGCCGCAGCGGTGGCCGACGCCGTGGTGGCCTCGGGCGGGCGCGCCGTGTTCGCGTGCGCCCGCATCGCCTCGAAGCGCAAGGGCGACCCGACGAAGTTCGCCGAGGTGCCGTGCCTTGCGCGCATGGAGGAGAGCGTGCTGTTGGAGTTGGCGGCCCGCGGCGTGGAGGACATCCTGCTGGTGGACGGCACCTGCGCGACCTGCAAGTTCCGTGCCTGCGTGCCGGGCATCGACGCCACGGTGGCCTCGGCGAACCAGCTGCTTGCCGCCCAGGGGTCGGGCATCTGCGTGGAGCGCGCCTCGGCGTTTCCGGACGACGTGCTGCTGGAGGACGCGCGCAGCCTGCTGGGCGCCTCGCGCCGCGGCTTCTTCTCGCAGGCCAAGGGCACGGCGCTGGACGTGGCCGGAAAGACGGTGGAGGTTGCCTTCAAGAAGACCGGCATGGTGAACGCGCCGTCGCTGCGCGATAGGCTGCGCATGTCCGATGCGGGCACGTTGCCCCAGTTCAATCCTGTACGGCGCATGCACGTGCTGGACGCCATGGACAGCCTGGGCCCGTCGGTGGTGCCCGAGATAGACACGCGCCTGTTCGGCAGCGTGCACGTGGACGGCGAGGCGTGCTCGTCGTGCGGCATGTGCGCGGTGTTCTGCCCCACCGGCGCGCTCAAGAAGAGCGACCTCGTGCCTGAGGAAGGGGAGGGCAGTTTCCTGGAGTTCTCGGCGGCCGACTGCGTGCAGTGCAACCTGTGCGCCGACGCCTGCCTGAAGGGTTGCCTGACCGTGAGCCCCATCGTGTCGACCGACGAGTTGTTCGACTTCGAGCCGCGGCTGATCCACCTGCCGAATCCGCCTGCGCGCCCGGGCATCCTGTCGAGCTTGAAGCGGTAAGCCGCGCAGGGTCGCCGACGGAGAATTCGTGCCTTTCATGAACTGTACCTTCTCTTTGTACAGAACATACTGTATAAGTTAGGTGAACAGTTAAGCAAACCTCCGGCGCAGGCGCCGAGTGCGAATGAAGGCGGGCGGGTCTACATGAACAGCGATTTCATCGTGGCGGTACATGCGCTGGTGTTCCTGAACCACAAGAAGAGCGTCGTGTCGAGCGAGGCCTTGGCGGAGAACGTGTGCACGAACGCCGCCCGGGTTCGCAAGGTCATGGCGCCGCTCAAGCGGGCAGGGCTCGTGGAGACGCGAGAGGGCAACGAGGGAGGCTACCGGTTCGCGGCCGACCCGGCCGGAACCGATCTGGCGTCCATCGCCGAGGCCCTGGGCGTGCGCTTCGTCGAGGCGCGCTGGCATAGCGGCGATGCCGACAAGGAGTGCCTCGTGGCTTCCGGCATGGGCGGTATCATGGATGACGTCTTCGCCGACTTGGACGAGTGCTGCCGTGAGCGCCTGAAACGGGTGACGGTGGCGTCTATCGACGACCGCATCTTCGGCGGGGCGTCCGCGGCAAAGTCCGCGTAGGGTCGCCCCCCCCTTCCGCGTTCGGCTTCGTGCCGACGATGACCGATGAGGAGCAATCATGGGTTTCTCGCTTGAAACGAGCGTTCCGGCGCTCACCGTGTTCATCCAGGGCCTGTTGAGCTTCTTCTCGCCCTGCGTGCTGCCGCTCATCCCGCTGTACGTGGGCTACCTCGCCGGCGGCGCGGCAAAGGAGGGCGACGACGGCACCATCGAGTACCCGCGCAAGAAGGTGCTGGTGAACACGCTGTTCTTCGTCGTCGGCGTCAGCTTCGCCTTCTTCCTGCTGGGCTTCGGGTTCACAGCGCTCGGCCAGTTCTTCACGGGCAACCAGCGCGTGTTCTCGGTGGTTGCGGGCATCGTCATGGCGGCGTTCGGCCTGTACATGCTGGGCGCCTTCGGCAAGACGCGCGTCATCGAGACGGAGCACCGCCTGCCGTTCAACTTGGGGCGCTTCGCCATGAACCCGCTGGTGGCGCTCGTGCTGGGCTTCACGTTCAGCTTCGCGTGGACGCCGTGCGTGGGCCCGGTGCTGGCCAGCGTGCTGCTCATGGCGTCGTCCAGCGCGTCGGCTGCGACGGGCTTCGCGCTCGTGGGCGTGTACGCGGTCGGGTTCGTGCTGCCGTTCTTGGCGGTGGGCCTGTTCACGGGCGAGGTGCTGCGGTTCTTCCGCACGCACGGCAACGTGGTGAAGTACACGGTGAAGGTGGGCGGCGCGCTGCTCATCGTCATGGGCGTGATGACCGTGACCGGGTGGATGAACGGAGTGACCAGCTACCTGTCGAGCTTCGGCGCCGCGCCGGCGGCCCAGGAGCAGCCGGCCGACCAGGACGCGGCCGACGCCGAGAACGGCGGCGGCTCCGATGGGGGCGGCCCCTCCGATGGCGCTTCCGGGTCGGACAGGCCGTCCGGGGGCGGTTCGGCCGACGCGGGCGCGGCCTCCAAGGACGGCATGAGGTTGGCCCCGCATGCCGATCTCGTGCTGGTCGACCAGGACGGGACGGAGCACCGGCTGTCCGACTACCGCGGCAAGACAGTGTTCCTGAATTTCTTCGCCACCTGGTGCGGGCCGTGCCAGCGCGAGATACCCGACATCGAGGCGCTGTACCGCGACCGCGGCGAGAACGCGGGCGAGGTGGTGGTGCTGGGCGTGGCGAACCCCAAGACGTCCGAGCATCCGCAGAACAGCGACGTGGGCGTGGACGAGGTCGAGGCGTTCATCGACGAGTACGGCATCACGTATCCCGTGCTCATGGACACCACGGGGCAGCTGTTCTCGTCGTTCGGCGTGAGCTCGTTCCCCACCACGTTCATGATCGACAAGGACGGCTACGTGTTCGGCTACGCGGCAGGAATGCTCACCGCCGACGTCATGGACAATATCGTCGACCAGACCATTTCCGGCGTACGGAAGTAGCGTTCGCGCGCCGCCCGCCGGGTTGGCGCGACGCATTCCCGCGCATTCCCATTCTCGGGCTCTTCCCCTTCCCGGGAGCTGTGCTATACTGCCTGCAACGCTTTAGCGCAGTAAAGTAGAAAAGCGGTCGAGGGGCGCGCAGCCAGGGGAGGCGGGTGTCGGGCCGCAGGGACATGGGAGGAACGACCTATGAAGAAGAAACTCAAGGGCATCGTCGTTGCCGCGGCGACGCTTGCACTGGCTGCCGTCATGCTAGCCGGCTGTTCGGGCGGCGGCGACGCGCAGAAGAGCGACGAGGGCAACGCGGGCGACGCCCCGTTCACGCTCACGGTGGGCTTCGACCAGAGCTACCCGCCCTACGGCTACGTGGGCGACGACGGCCAGTTCACCGGTTTCGATCTGGACCTGGCGAAGGCCGTGTGCGAGAAGATGGGCTGGGAGCTGAAGCTGGAGCCTATCGATTGGGATGCGAAGGACGCGCTGCTGGGCAGCGGCTCCATCAACTGCATCTGGAACGGCTTCACCATGGAGGGTCGCGAGGACGGCTACACGTTCTCCGAGCCGTACATGCTGAACGAGCAGGTGGTGGTTGCGAAGGCCGACAGCGGCATCAAGACGCTCGAAGACCTGAACGGCAAGGTGGTCATGACGCAGGTTGACTCCGCGGCGCTCGACGTGCTGGAGAACGAGGAAGAGGGCGGCCAGGCCGCGCTCGCCGCTACGTTCAAGGAGCTGCAGACCATCGGCGACTACAACAACGCGTTCATGCAGCTCGAATCCGGCATGGTGGACGCCGTGGCGTGCGACCTGTCCATCGCGGCGTTCCAGATGGCTGCCAAGTCCGGCGCCTACGTGCAGATGGACGAGCCGCTGTCCACCGAGCACTACGCCGTGGGCTTCAAGAAGGGCGACTCCGACCTGGCCAAGCAGGTGACCGACGCCCTCAAGGCGCTCGACGAGGATGGCACCGTCAAGCAGTTGTGCGAGAAGTACGCCGACCAGGGCATCACCTACGACAACTGGGTTCTGTAGCGTTTCGGCGGCCTGCCGGCCGCCGAAACTGCTCGACGCTGCGAAGCCCCCTCGCACCGATCCTCGACCCTTTTTCGCTTGCCTTCGCGTACCGAAGTACGTTCAGCCGCGAAACGGGCCGATTATCGGCACGAGGGGGCTTCTCGCTGACTTACTATGCCAACCTGGGGGCGTATGCTTCGCCTCCCGCCACGCTTCTTCCCCCGGCCGATTGCCCTGTGTGCTTTCGCCGGAGAGCGCACCGGCAATGCTATGATACGCAGCACACGATTATTCTTAGAGATTGGTGGGCCGTCATGCTGTTGTGCGCACAATATATTCTCCCCATCACTTCAGAACCGTTCCAGAACGGCGCCGTGCTCGTGCGCGACGGCCGCATCTGCGATATCGGCACCACCGACATGCTGAAGCTCCGCTACCCCGACGAGGAGATCGTCGACTACGGCCTGGCCGCGCTCATGCCGGGCTTGGTCGACCTGCACACCCACCTGGAGAACTCCGTCATGCGCGGCATCGTGCACGACGTGCCCTACACCACCTGGATCACGTCCATGCTGGAGAAGAGCGCGAAGATGGATGTGGGCGACTGGTACGACTCGGCCATCCTGGGCGGCCTCGAGGCCCTTTCCAGCGGCATCACCTGCGTCGCCGACATCACCGCGACGGGTGCGGCCTGCACGGCCACGCAGAAGCTCGGCATGCGTTCGGTCATCTACCGCGAGGTGGGCGCCATGGACAAGCGCCGCGTGGACTACGCCATGCGCGTGGCGGAGAACGACATCATGCACTGGCGCGAGGAGGTCGACTCGTCCCGCATCACCATCGGCATCGCCCCGGCGGCCATGTACGTGTGCCACCCCTCCATGTTCGGCAAGGTGTCCGACTTCGCCCGCCGCGAGAACGTGCCCGTGGCCATGCACATGGCCGGCAACCGCGAGGAGTTCAACTTCATCAAGTACGGCTCGTCGCCGTTCTCCGTGCACACCATGGACCAGAAGCGCGGCTACGTGGAGGTCCCGCCGTGGCTGCCAACGGGCACGACGCCCGTGCGCTATGCACTGAACTGGGGCGCGTTCGAATCCGACAACGTGCTGGCCATCCACTGCGTGCATGTGGACGACGAGGACGTGAAGAAGCTCAAGGAGTACGACGTGGCCGTGGCCGTGTGCCCGCGCTGCAACGCGCAGCTGGGCATGGGCGTGGCGCCGCTCACCGAGTTCTTGCGCTCCGGCCTGCGCACCGGCATCGGCACCGATTCGCCGGCCGCCACGGACTCCACCGACCTGCTCACCGAGATGCGCATCGGCATGCTGGTGCAGCGCGCCGTGAACGTGGGCCAGTTCCTGGACTCGGCCACCATGCTGGAGATGGCCACCATCGGCGGCGCCCGCGCGCTCAAGCTGGACGACAAGATAGGCTCTCTCGACATCGGCAAACGAGCCGACATCGTGGCCGTGGACCTGTCCGGCTCGCACCAGACGCCCACCACCGACCCCGTGTCGGCCGTGGTGAACACGTGCAGCGGCGCCGACGTGCTCATGACCATGGTGGACGGCGTGCAGCTGTACGAGAAGAACAAATGGCATGTTGACGTGGAGGTGGCGAAGAACATCGCCCGCGTCATCGAGATCCGCGGGAAACTGAGGATGTAGCAGCATGGCGAAGCAGCAGAAGCTCACGGCGAAGCAGAAGAGCGAGCGCATCAAAGCCGCGCAGGAGCGCGAACGGAAAGCGCAGGAGCAACGCAGGCGCGCGGAGAAGACGAAGCGGATATTCACCGTGGTCATCTGCGTGATCCTCGTGCTGGCGCTGGGCATTCCCACCATGGCCCTCATGGTCATGGGCGGGGGATCGTAGGACGCTGACCACAGGGGCTCACCTGCCGTGTTCGAGTGGTTCGCCCGGCCCGTGCGCGGACGAGCACCGGCGGCGCGCCCGCAATGCACGCGCCCGGCCCGTGGCGCGTACCCGGCTCGCGCTTGCGGCGCGCACGACGCGCCGCCTAACCCCTTGTTTTTTCTGTAGAGCGCCCGCAGATGCGTTGCCCGAACGCGTTTGTGATACTATGAGTCGTTGCCGCGCGGGGCGCGGCTGATACGTTGAGAGACACCGCGCAAAGGGGTTTGCTTTGTTTGGTATAGGTCCATTTGAGCTTTTTCTCATCCTGCTGTTCGGGTTCCTCATCTTCGGGCCCGACAAGCTTCCGGCCATGGCGAAGACGCTGGGGAAGGCCATCGCGAAATTCAGGGACGCCCAGGAGGAGATGAACAAGGTCATCAAGACGGAAGTCTACGACCCGAACTCCGACGAGCCGTTCAAGAACCCGCTCGATGCTTTGGCGAAGGTGGGAGAGATCGGCAAGGACGAAAAGAAGCAGGCGCCGGCCGCCTTTGGGAAGCAGGAGAGCTTCTCCGAGCGCAAGGCCCGGTACGACAAGGAGCGCGCCGCCAAGAAGGCCGAAGAGGCGAAGCAGGCTACGACGGCCGCGACGGCCACCGCCGCCGGCACTGCCGCAGCGGCGGCGGCGAAGTCCGTCGCACGGCCCGACGGCTCGTTCGCGAAGCCCGAGGAAGCCAAGCCCGCCCCGACGGCGGCGGCCGGAACGTCCCCGACGAAGGCCGAGGCTGCGAAACCGGTGGCCGAGCCGAAGGCGAAGCCCTCGGCCGACGAGCTGTACGGCACGAAGCCGGTCGCGAAGAAGCCGGCCGCGAAGTCCGCGACGAAGCCCGCAGCTGCTTCGGGGGAGAAGAAGCCCTCGGCAGCGAAGTCCGCCGCAGCGAAACCCGCAAAGACCGAGGCCGAGAAGGCGGCGGCTCGCTCGGCTGCTGCGAAGAAGGCCGCGGCAACGCGCGCTGCTAAGAAGAAGGCGGCCGAGGAGGCCGCCAAGGCCGCGCCCACGACGACGAACGAGAAGGGGGAATAAGCCATGCCTATCGGACCGGCACGTATGCCCCTGTTCGACCATCTGGGCGAGCTGCGCATGCGCCTTGTGCGCATCGTGGCATGCCTCGCCATCGCCGTGGTGGTGTTCTACATGGCCACGCCCACGATGGGCCAGTTCCTGCTCCAGCCCATCTTCGATTTCCTGCCCAAGAACGCCGACGGCTCGCTGGCGCTGATCGCGCTCGACCCGTTCGAGTCGTTCGCCACGCGCTTCAAGATATCCATCTGGGCATCCATCGTGGCCTGCTCGCCGGTTATCCTCTGGCAGATCCTTGCATTCTTCCTGCCGGCGCTCAAGCCGAAGGAGCGCAAATGGTTCGTCCCGACATTCGGAGCGGCCGTGGCCCTGTTCGTGTTCGGAACGGTGTTCTGCTATTTGGTCATCCTGAACCCGGCGTTCGAATGGCTCACCGACCAGGCGGCCGGCCTGGGCGAGATAGCTCCGCGCATGTCGTCCTACATCGACATGATCATCAAGTTCGAGATAGGCTTCGGCTTCGCTTTCGAACTGCCGCTCATCGTGTTCTACCTGGTGATCTTCGATATCGTGCCGTATAAGAAGCTGCGCGGCGCGTGGCGCACCGTGTACGTGGCGCTCATGGTCATCTCCGCTATGGTCACCCCGGACGCCTCGCCCGTCACCATGCTGCTCATGTTCGCGGCGCTGCTGGTGCTGTACGAGGGCAGCCTGCTCATCTCGCGCATCGTGCTGGGCAAGCGCATCAAGAAGCAGAACGAGGAGCTCGCGCGCGAAGAGGCCGAGGAAGAGGAGCTGAAGCAGGAGATGCTGGCCAGGAAGAAGGCCAGGGCAGCGAAGAAATAACCGTGCCGACAATCAGGCCCGCCGCTTGATCGGCGGGCCTTTTCGTTAAGGAGCGCATCATGCACGAACTGGGCATCATGACGGGCGTCCTGGACGCCGTTCAAACGTCCGCGAGGCAGGCCGGCGCCGACCGGGTGCTCAAGGTGAGCCTGTCGGTGGGCGAGATGACCGAGGCCATCGAGGACGCGCTGCGCTTCGCCTTCGAGGCGCTTTCGGAGCAGCAGGAGTACGCGCTGTGCGCCGGCGCCGAGCTGGACATCGTCATGGTCCGTCCACGCAGCCGCTGCCTGGAGTGCGGCGCGGAGTACGACCACGACCGTTTCCATATGCTGTGCCCCGAATGCGGGAGCTTCGCCACCGAGCTCGTCGCCGGTCGCGAGCTGCAGATCGACTCGATAGAGGTGGATATCCCCGACGACGAGGAAGAAGGGGCCGCCGCCGCGGAATCCGTTTCTGCCGACGCGTAAGTTTGCTATGCTGGGCGCGACCAATAAGGAGCCATCATGCAGATAGATATGAAACAGCCCATCCTCGACAAGAACGACCAGCTGGCCTCCGAGCTTCGCGCGCGGTTCGCCGAGAACCGCGTGTTCGTGCTCGACCTCTTGGCCAGCCCCGGATCGGGCAAGACATCCACCATCCTGGCCACCATCGACGCGCTGCGCGACGAGTTCAACATCGCCGTCATCGAGGGCGACATCGCCAGCAATGTGGACGCCGAGCGCATCAAGGCCCAGGGCATCCCCGCCGTGCAGATCAACACGGGCGGCGCGTGCCACCTGGAGAGCGCCATGCTCAAGCGCGCCGTGGACGTGCTGGATCTCGCGCGCCTGGACCTCATCATCGTGGAGAACGTGGGCAACCTCGTGTGCCCCACGGATTTCGATCTGGGCGAGAACGCGAAGGTCATGATCCTATCCGTTCCCGAGGGCGACGACAAGCCGCTCAAGTACCCCGGCGTGTTCCAGGTGGCCGAGGCCGTGGTGCTGAACAAGGTGGACACCCTGCCCGTGTTCAACTTCGACCGCGAGGCGTTCGAGAGCGCCGTGCGCCAGCTGAACCCGCAGGCCCCCATCTTCCCCATCGCCGCCACGAAGGGCGACGGCGTGGAAGCCTGGGCCGAGTGGCTTGCCGACCGCATCCGGGAGATCCAGTAACGGGGGAGCGCCCGCAACCAGGTTGAAACAATCGGCGCCCATACTGGCCGCAACGGCAGGCGCGAGCGAAAGGCTGGCATATGGAAACGAGCGAGCGGTACCGCCTCTGCGTCGAGGCACTGCAAGGCTATGCGGACGACGCTGGGTTCTCCGACGTGGTCATCGGGCTGTCGGGCGGAATGGATTCCAGCATCGTGGCGGTGATGTGCGTGGATGCGTTCGGCGCCGATCACGTGCACGGCGTGCTGCTGCCGGGGCCGTACTCGAGCGAGCACTCGGTGGAGGATGCGCGGGAGCTGGCGGGCAACCTGGGCATCGAGGCGCAGGTCGTGTCCGTCTGCGAGCCGTACGAGGCGTTCGAGCGCGTGCTGGCGCGCGCGTGCGGCGGCGAGCTCTCGGGGTTGGCGGCCGAGAACACGCAGGCGCGCTGCCGCATGGTATGCCTGATGGCGCTGTCGAACGCACATGGCTGGATGCTGGTTAACACGAGCAACAAGAGCGAGGCCATGATGGGCTACTCCACGCTCTACGGCGACACGGCCGGCGCGTTCGCCCCCCTCGGCGGCCTGTACAAGACCGACGTGTACGCCGTGGCCCGCTGGCGGAACGCCCAGGCCGAGGCCGCGGGCGCGGTGCCGCCCGTGCCCGAGCGCGTGTTCGCGAAGCCGCCCAGCGCCGAGCTCTCGCCCGGCCAGGAGGACGAGAAGAGCCTGGGGCTGGACTATCCCACGCTCGATGCGCTGCTGCTGGCGCATGTGGAGCGCGGCCTGGGCGCCGACCGGCTCGTTGCCGAGGGCTTCGATGCCGCCACCGTCCAGCGCGTGCTGTCCACCGTGCGCGCCACCGCCTTCAAGCGCGCGCTGGAGCCCCCGTTCCCCGACGCGGCCTTCTACGCGTAAAGGGGCGCCACGCCTTTATTCCTTGGCAGCTTCCTTGCGAAGATTGCGTGACAACCCTCCGTCGTCCTGCCGCGCCCGCCCGTGCGGTCACTATACTCGGCGCATCCGGTAATGAACTGCAATTCCCATCAAAGGAGCCACCGCCTCATGGAACGTCGGGCATTCTTCAAACTCGTGGGTGCGGGTGCCGTCGTCGCGGCGGGCGGGGGCTTGGCTGCCTGCTCGTCGGGCGCGGTGCCGTCGCCGCTCGCCCCCGCCGCCTCGGAGGAGGAGGGGCCGCGCGTCTTCGAGAGCCCCGACGTCAGCTTCTCGTCCGACGTGGACGTGCTCGTGGTAGGCAGCGGCATCGCCGGGCTGTCAGCGGCCATGGCGCCGCTCGAGGCTGGGCGCTCGGTCATGATCGCGGAGAAGCTGGAGCTGCTGGGAGGCGAGAGCTACTCGTCCACGGGCGTCATGCACGTGTCCGGCAGCGCGTTGCAGAAGCAGGCCGGCATCCAAACCACGGCCGAGCAGGCATGGGACACACGCCGCCAAGAGTTCGCCGATGCCGGCATCACCGACCTCGACTTCGCCAAGCGGTTGTTCGTGACCGCGCCGGAATGGGTCGACCATCTGGTGGACGAGTACGGCGCCCAGTTCGAGAACCCCGGCGACCATGTGAAGGCGGGCGCGTCGGATCGTATCCTGTTGCCGAAGCGCGGATTGGGCGACATGGAGAGCATCATGACGCCGCTGCGCGATAGGCTCTCGTCGAAGGGCGCCGCATTCGTCACCGGCTTGCGCGCCTCGGCGTTCGTGGTGGATGCGTCCGCCGCGGTATGCGGCATGCGCTTGCGCGATGCGAAGACGGACGCCGCCATCGACGTGCGGGCGCGCGCCGTGGTCATGGCCACCGGCGGGTTCGCCTCGAGCCAGCCGCTCGTACACGCAAACGCGCCCGCCCAGGAGCGTATCGGTTGCTACACCACCGCCTCGATGGGCGAGGGCCAGCTGCTGTGCGCTCACCTGGGAGGCCAGCTGGGCGATATGGGCAAGGCCGCGCCCCTGACGAGCGACCTGCCCGAGGCCGCGGCCTGGGGCCTGTTCGGCCCTGTGCTCATCGTGGATGCGCTCGGGCGTCGCTTCGCGCGCGAGGACGACCTGAATGCCGCCGCCGATGCCTGCGTGGCTGACGACCGGGGCTACTGGTGGACGCTGTTCGGCAAGAAGCTGTCCAGCGGCGCCCAAGCGCGCAGCATCGCGCAGGTCACGACGAAGAACGCCAAGCGCTTGGCGGGGCCGTTCGACGACGTGGAGGCGCTGGCGGGCGGCCTGGGCATCGCGCCCGAAGCGCTCAAGGCGGTGTTCGACGGTTACGGCGAGGCGGTTGACGCCGGCAAGGACGATGCGTTCGGCCGCACGGCGTTCCTGCAGGAGATCGAGCCGCCGTACTACGCGCTCAAGCAGTTCCCCGTGCGCTACAAGACACGCGGCGGCGTGCGCACCGATGCCGACGGCCGGCTGCTGAACGCGGCGGGCTCGGCCATCGCGAACGTGTACGCCTGCGGCTCGGTGGCGGCCGGCAGCGTGGAGGGGTTGGCGACGAACGGGGCGTTCGGGTTGATCGTGGGACGGGCGGTGGCGAAGGCGCTCGACGAGGGGGATGCGGGAGAATAGCTCTTCGACCTGCGGGGCGCGGCCGGGGCCGGAGGCGGGGAGGCCCGCTGCTCGGGCAGTCCTGGGCTCGCACGGAGCGTCCGCTGGACGCTCCGGCTCGTGCGGAGCTCGCAGAGGGCCTC
>OLND01003132.1_pt1 | contig 13516 bp, 7 predicted proteins | sample 1672031 | NCBI WGS metagenome assembly OLND01 (sample SAMEA3136638, study PRJEB25190) | human gut metagenome | biome: human gut; feature: human-associated habitat; material: faeces | place: Austria | collected 2013
CGATATGTTCCATCCGCTTTATCAGAATTTTCTTCATCTATGGTTATCTCCGCCTGATTCCGTTCCACCTCAGTAGTAGTCTCTGTCAGAAAATGCTTTTTGCCATTTGATACCGAATAAGCGTGTACATGATATTCTCCATATTCTTTATGTCTGGATATCTGTACAGTTGCCTCATATTCTCCCTCTCCTGTCTTTTTAGCCTTATACCAGACGAGATCGTTCTGTCCATTTTGCTCTCCCCAGACTGGAAATTCAACTGTCTCTTTTTCTCCAACGGTTGCTTTTGAAAGTTTAATTGTCATAGATGTCTCATCTGCCGACTTTTCAACTGAAAGATTATTGATATCCATTTTTTCTACATCAATAACAGTCTCACCTGCATATCCCGTAATCCCTCTCGCATCTGTTACGTATGCATGTACATGATATGTGCCAACATCATATTTATGCTTTGTCACATCAATATCAACATACCACATCTCCCCATCTTGCTTGGCATCATACCAGATAAGATCATCCTGTCCATTCTGATCACTCCATACCGGAACACGCACTTGAGTAATAACATTATTAGGCTTTATATTTTTCAGTTCGATTCTATACTTGCCCTGAGGAACATCTGACTTTTCCCAATTGCATTCAATTGTTCCAACTGTTGTAGTAGCAATGTCAGTTGTCGTCTTTCCTAAAAAAGCTAGTTTTCCTCGATTATATGTATAGACATGAATATTATATAATCCACTCTCTTTGTGATCAGCCACATCAACTTTAGTTTCATATATCCCTTCCGAAACCTTCACGCCTTCATACCATCTAATATCATTCTGTCCGTTTTTTTCTCCCCAAACCGGAAAAACTATACGTCCGGAATCTCCTGTCTTGGCATTTTCTATCCGAACCACAAAAGTCGAATCATTATCACCCTTTTCAATAGTAATCTTATTTTGCTCTGCGTATTCAACAGTTTGTTCCGTATTATAAACCGGCTCTTTTGTCGTTGAACTATTTTCTTCTTTTTGCACGGATTCGTCAACCAACTCTTCTGATTGATCCTCTACTTTATTACTTTCAGTCTGGCTCTCTTCTGCATATGTCAAGCAAGGGCTAATATTTGACACTGTAAGCGTCAGCAGTATCCCTCCCGCCAATACTCTGTCTATTATTTTCTTCTTCATCCGTTATCTCCGTAGATTCAAAATATCTAATATACAACAACTGTAGTTCCTGAAGGAATATTATCATATATCCATTTTGCATTATCAATCTGCAGACGTACACATCCGTGTGATAATGCCACTCCTACTCGTCCATCCATCAATACGCCGGAATGATTATATAATACCGAATGGAATAAATAATCCCCATAAAATTGCGTCCACCAGTAACATCTGTATGCGCCGGAATTGAAATAGTATCCTCTGCTTCCAACTTTAAACACTCCTGTCACTGTTGGTGTACTTGCCTTTCCATCCGCGCAGCTCCAGTACTTGATACAATTCCAATTTCCCTGATACCCCTGAAAAATCGCAACCTTATGCGTGCTTCTATTTACTAATGCTATATAAGGTGTCGCGCTGGAATACATGTTAGCTTTTAACCACATAGGATAAATTTCCTGAGGAATCTTCTGCAGAGAATAATTCATTGCACCTGCATAATTAGATTTCCCATTTTCAGTAATATACACATGAGTGGTATATGTACCTGCACTTTTATGGTTGCCACTGTTTATAATTGCATTCCACTTTCCACCACCACAGTTTTTGCCTTCATACCATACAAGATCATCCTGTCCATTAGCATTACTCCATGTTGGGAATTGTACTCTACTACCTGTAGCTCCCAATACTCCTACTTCTCGTGTATTTGCTGATTTATTAAGATTGTAAATATAATTTTTAGGTTCAATATCCGCAGTCGTAGATGTCACGAAACTGTTCACACCATTTCCCATGGTCGCATAAACATGTACTTTGTATGTTCCAAAATAATATTTGTGGTTCAGCACATTCATCGTTGCGGTATATACACCTTCAGATACTTTATTCGCTGTATACCACTTAATATCATTTTGATTAGAAGAACACCACATTGGAATTTGTACTGATTCAACTCCAGATGGAGCAACCAATCCTTTTACAGTAACATTAAATGTTCCCTTTGTTCCATTAATATCACTCACTTCAACAGAAGCTGCTATCGGTTTAGTATTGACTGCACATGTTGTTTTTGCTATGAATTCTTTCTTTCCATTCTTAGTTGTACAATATGCATGCACCTGATATGCGCCAAATTCTTTATGATTCCTAACCTTAAATGTATATGTATAATTACCATCTTCATCTTTTGATGCAGTATACCATTTCAAATCATTCTGTCCCTTTGTTTCTCCCCACACTGCAAACTGAACATTTTTTGCGCCGCCTGCGGCCTGGAGATCAGTAAGAGTAATCTTATACTCCGTCTCTTTTCCATTCACATCTTCAGCAGTAAATTCATCACATTTCGGTGTCATGTCAAAGGTCGTTTCACATGCATAACTTCTCACACCTGTAATATCTGTAATATAAACATGTGCGCTATACACTTTACAATTATTACCATGTCTGCTTATATCTGACTCAACCAAATATGTTCCATCTTCTTGTTTTTCAGCTGTATACCAAACAATATCTGACTGTTTTTTATCCGACCACACCGGTACTTGAACTTTTGTAATAAGTTCATCATTCTCAATTCCTGATAATCTTATCTGAAATTTTCCATTTTCTTTATCAAGCACCTCTGCTGTCATTTTTCCAACAGCTGGTTTAGCTACTTCAAATGTCGTCTCTCCAATATACTGATTTACTCCATTCGGCATAACTGCATATACATGAAGATTATATGTGCCCAATCCTTTATGTGCTTCCAACGACACCTTGCACTGCCAACTTCCATCTTCCTTTTTCTCTGCCGTATACCATTTCAGATCATCCTGTCCATTCACCTTACTCCAGACAGGGAATTTTACACCTTTCAAGCCATCTACTGATTTCAAGCCATCCAGCACAATAGTATACATATTATCATTATTCTTTGTCACACTCAAATCTGCATACGTCATTGTTATATCTGCCGTTGTTTTCGATGCAAACTTTCTTACTCCCGTCACATCATCAATATAAACATGAATATCATATGTTCCCATTGTATATTTATGATTCTTTATATCTACATCCACATAATAATTACCATCATTGTCCATCTGTGCTGTATACCACTTCAAATCATCTTGTCCGTTCTTTTCACTCCAAATCGGAACAACAACATTTTTAATACTTTTTTCACCACTTAATCCAGTAATTACTACTTTAAACTTCCCTGCATTCTCTACATCTTTTTTCACATCTATACTTTCAGCCACTGGCTGTTTAATGTCTATTTCTGTAGATGTAAGAAATGTTTTTTTATTATTCTTATCTAAACTATACGCATGAATATAATATGTTCCAAGGCCTCTGTGATCACTAAGCTTAAATGTATATGAATATGTATTATCGTCTACTTTATCAGCATTGTACCATTTCAGATCATCCTGTCCATTAATTTTACTCCACACCGGGAATTGCACTTTCTGCATATTATCCGACCATTTTTCACTTGTTAATGTAATTGTGTATGTGTTGTTTTGATTATCTACAACGCTCAACTGGCCATTTTCCGCTTGTAAGTTATCTTGATCCTGTACTGCTATTTCAGTATTTAAATTTGTTTCATCGGATGCATAAACAACTGCACTCCAGGAAAACACTAACATCATTGCTAAAACAATTTTCTTTAATGCTCTCATTCCTCTTCTCCTTTACATATAAATCAAAATCATTTCATTGGTAGCCAGCTTAAATCCGTATTTTCATTTATCTCTTCATATAACTCATCTATATGTTCCTTTACAAATTCATCGTCAATTTTAGAATAATCTATTTTCTCCATTTTTTTGCATACAGCTTCTGGAAAACGATATTTTATCACTTTTGCCGGAATTCCTCCAACAATAGCATATGGTGGTACATCTTTACTAACCACCGTACCTGCTGCAATTACTGCACCTTGACCAATCCGAACTCCTGAAAGGATAGTTGCGCCATATCCGATCCAAACATCATCACCAATAATGATGTCCCCCTTAGATGTTGCCTCTTGTCCACCTCCTAACATTAATTTTCTAAACGGATAAGTAGATACTCCTTTCATTCTATGATCGACTCCCAATATGAAAGCCGTTCCTTTAGCAATCGAACAATAGCTTCCTATAACTAACTTGTTTTTTGTACAGTTAAGTACATTCAATCCACCATATGTGTGCTTTCCAACCCTCACTTCTCCTATCGGAGATCCATTTTGTATTAAATACGTCGTATTATGCGGATTAATTTTTCTCCATTCTTTCTTTTTCCTTTCAAACAACAGTTGTGAATATATTTCATTTATCATGACTTTTACCTCCACAATGCTTTGAATCTTTGCAGTTGCTCTTCTTCTTTATAATCCAACAAGTACTTAATATATGAATATTCTGGCTTATATCCCAATTCTTGTTTAGCATTATCGATATCCATTACAAAACTGGTAAAAGATGCTTCTCCTGGAATCTCTATAATTTTTGATCTTTTACCTACTGGCGAAAAAACATCTATCATCCCCTGTATCTGCTCTCGCAATGTCGTTTTTATTCCAGTTCCAGCATTATAAGTTCCACCTTCAACATTCGCAAATAATGCTTTATACATCATCTGGCATAAGTCTTTAATATATAGAATATCTTTAAATGCATCTGGATTTCCCCACATTTCAATATCTTCCCCCCGAGAAGCTCTGTCTATCATATATCTATACGCTATTAATTTCTTTTTACAATCAACATAATAATACTTATCTGGATGATACAAATAAACATTAGGCAATCTGAACACAAAATTTTTCATTCCATATTCTTGCTTATAATGCTCCATGGTATCCACTATCATTGATTTTGTAATTGCATAAAATGCATGATCACCTGTATACAATAATTTTCTCGGCATCTTTGGCGAAAGAACTTCCTCTTTTCCCCAATATCCTGCTTGTTCAGCCCATGTCTGCGTATAGAGTACTCTGTCAACATTATGCTTCCTGCCATACTCTAAAATACGTAATGCGCCATTTATATTTGTCTCTACATAAGCAAATGGATCATATTCTTTCAAATACGCTGGTAAAAGCCCTGCCACATTAACCAGCGCATATATCTCATCTTTAGGAAGATTTTCAAAATCTTCTTTTCTAGTCAGATCAACTTTGATATATTTTATATCGTTATCTTGAAAATAAGAGGTTTTTCTTCTTCCCACTGCAATTAATTCATATTCATTTTTATCAAGATGTTTATTGCAATAATCTGTAAAATATGCACCTATATTTCCTGTGGCTCCGAAAATTATTATCTTTTTCATCTCATCTCACCCATTACTTTCTATTAAACTTTTTTAATATAACATCCTGCTCTATTTGAACTATCTGTAATATGACCTATGTTTTCCGGATGATAATCCACAACCTTCAAAATTTTGTCCGGCGTTTCTTCCTTTATCTTTTCAAACTCATCCATATCCTCTTGCGTAAAAATGAAAACACTTTCAACTGGAAACGACTCATCATTCTTTATAAATTCCGGTGCTATTCCACATGCCACCTGAATTACCATCTTTACAAAATCATAGCCAGTAGAATAATACACCAAATCACTTCCTATGCAGTCGCCTCCCATACGTGCACCAATCTCTATAATCTTGATAGTCCCATCTGATGAGATTTTTATCTCGCTATGAGATGCTCCATTTCTGATTTCCAGTGTATTTAATGCATGTGTAATCACTTTTTTTACATTGTTCAATATTTTCTCATCTACCGGAGCCGGTTCTAAATGTCCTGTCTCAATAAAATAAGGTGCTCCCGTTGTTCGTTTAAGAGTCATCGCCAAGAAATGATGTTCACCTTGATATGAAATATATTCAACACTGTATTCTGTTCCTGTCACATACTCTTCAACCAACACCTGATTTTCAAAGCTTTCTTCTTGAGCATGTTCTACTGCTTCTCTCAATCCTTTCCTATCCTGTAATTTACAAATACCACGACTTCCACTACGATCTGTTGGCTTTACAATAATCGGATAATCAAGATCTATTTGATCCAAATCAGTTGTTTCTTGAACCAATATACTCTTAGGACTAGGATCTCCGTTTTTTTCAAATGCTTCTCGCATCATATATTTATTTGTACACTTACCTGTCGATGCAATTGTATTACCAGGCAATCCAAGTTTCTCTGCAACATAATTAACTGTAATCACAGCAACATCTGAACTTATACTGCATATTCCACATATATCAATTTTTCTACAAACATCTAAGATTTGTTCTTTTTCAACAATACTAATCGGATAAAAATAATCCGCCGCTTCTTCTCCCACATCGTTCGCTGCCCAGGCAAAAACATGAGTGGTATATCCCATTTCCTTTGCTTTTTCTATCAAAGGAAGTTGCAAATAACTTGCGCCGATTATTGCCAGATTTTTATTTATCTCCATCCCATACCTCTTTATTATTTATTTTTCAAAAAATTTTTTTATTCCTTCAATGACTTCTTCACACTCCAACTCAGTCATACCATAATACATAGGAAGACGTACTAAACGCTCACTTTCTCTAGTTGTATAACAATCTTCTCCTGCAAATCTACCATATTTCATTCCTGCCGGAGCTGAATGAAGAGGTATATAATGAAATACACAATACAATTCCCTATCTTTCATATACTGGATAAATCTTGTACGTTCTTCCAAGTTTTTACATTTAATATAGAACATATGCGCATTATGTACGCATTCTGACGGAATATATGGAATATCAAACAATCCTTTATCCGCTAATGGTTTCAATTCCTTATAATAATGATTCCAAGTAGAAATCCGATTATCATTAATCATATCTGCTTTTTGTAATTGTGCCCATAAATACGCAGCATTTAATTCGCTCGGCAAATAACTGTCGCCAAAATCAACCCATGTATATTTATCAACCTGTCCTCTAAAAAACTTTGCTCGATTAGTACCTTTTTCACGAAGAATTTCAGCCCTATCATTATATGTCGCATCATTAATAACAATAGCACCGCCTTCTCCCATAGAATAATTCTTTGTCTCATGGAAAGAATAACATCCAAATGTTCCAATAGTTCCTAATGCACTTCCCTTATATGAGCTCATTACTCCTTGCGCCGCATCCTCTACTACAATCAGATTATATTTATTTGCTAACTCCATTATTTTATCCATCTCACAGGCAACACCTGCGTAATGCATAGCAATAATCACTTTCGTTTTATCCGTTATAGCCTTTTCAATTTTGTTTTCATCAATATTCATGGTATCTGGCCTGATATCTACAAAAACTAATTTTGCTCCAGCCAATACAGCCGATGTTGCTGTACTTGAAAATGTATAACTAGGTAATATCACTTCATCACCTGGCTGCAAATCACACATTAGCATAGCCATATCAAGTGCCGTTGTTCCACTTGTGGTAAGTAATACCTTCTGTGCATGAAATCTCTCTTCCATCCACGCATGACATTTTTTTGTAAACATTCCATCGCCGCATATTTTATGCGAATCTATTGCCTGTTTCACGTATTCCAATTCATCCCCTACACACGGTGGTACATTAAAATCAACCATTTCTATTCTCCTTTTTATCTTTTTAATAATTCCTGTACTACTTTTTTTATTGCCACAATAAACATCCATGGCATTGACCAATATAATGATCTATTAATATAGTTAACTATTCTGTCTCTTTCTTTTTTGTAATTAAAACGTTCATAAAATTCTTTTTGAAAATTTGTTGTATCTATTTCCGTAATCGAATGTTCATAGTCTGTTTTCTGTTCTTCTATTACACCTCGCACATTATTTACAAATCTTTCCTCTGTAATAACTGTGCCATTTAACATTTTTTCTCTTTCTTTTAAGTATTCTTCATCATTCAACAACTTATCAACATCTTTCAGCAAATCATCAATTTGATCATATTCAATCTTAGCTTGTTTTTGATTTAATAGCAAACCATCAGAATCTGCATTATGTCTCAGTGTGATTGGAAGTTTTCCAGCGAGCGCAGAGTATTTCATCATCATTCCGCCGAACATAGGATACGTATTCAAATATAATGTACAATGTTTAATCAAATAATAAAAATCTTTCCTTTCATCAATTAAAAATGCTCTTCCCGGATATTTTTTTAATATGTGTTCCATTTGAGATTTATCACCTGCTCCAGCGTATAAAAAATTGATAGCCTTATGATTTTTTAAAATATGATCTACTATTCTATAAAACTGATTTCCTTCATCTCCTAAAGTCTTATATAAAGATCCACCACTAAACACATAGCGTGAATGTTCAACATCAAAAGGCAATCCGTCGTGTTCTAATCCTTCTTCAACAAGAAGATTAACCCCAAGCTTAATTAATTTTTCTTTCGGAATATGTCGTTTAAAATATTGGTTAGAAGCTGACATTTCTCTACTTCCCAAAAAATAATCATTTGATTTTGTTCCCAGCCAAAACGCGTGATCTGTCAAATCAATCAAATAACGATTACATACATCATGAAATAATGCAAAACTTACTGCCCCCGCCACATCATCTGGCGTTGTATAGAAGAAAAGCGCCTTAGGATTAGTTTCGATAATAGTTTTTGTCAATTCATCCATCCATTTACTATAACTTTGACGCATAGGTATATATTTCCATGTCACCTTTGCCATCTTCAGGATTTTATGAATTTCTGGTTGTTGATTCTCCACACCCTGTTTTGTCACATAAATAATGTGATAATTATTTTTCGCTAATGCATTCAGATACATGATTGCTACTCCTCTGGTATCAAGACCAAAACCATCGTAAAACATTACCGTGTTATTTTTTATCTGCATCTTTGAAATGTCATTGGCATATTTCTTTTTTTCCCTTTTTGCAATCTCCACTATATCTCTTTCAAGCTTACTATCTGTATATCTTTGATTATACATATATTGAATTTTAGCACTGGACGATATAGCTGCCATAGCTTTTTCATATTTTTCTTTTTTTATCGCTTTAACAGCTATATCATTCAATTTGGTCAATAAACCATTAACCTTTTCTGCCTTATTTGACGTACCCATCTACTTGTCCTTCCTTACTTTAACTCGTTTTTCAAATATTTCTAACACCATCTCATTTTTGAGTAATATCTGTACTATTCCATAAACAACTACTCCACTTATCACGCATACTATAGTTCTGATCCACAAAACTTCAAAAAATTGTTTTAGCCACACACAACAAATACTCATAATAACACTTCCGCCTAACGGTGCTAAAAAAAGACGAACTGGAGATTGAATCTTAATCTGCTTGTCCACTGATGCAATCAACATAAGCATAATTAATAAAGAAGAAAATGCTGTCGTACCAGCTGCTGCATAAGCTCCCCAACGAGGAATAAGAAACGCATTAGCAATAACATTGACTACTGTAGATATGCAACATATAATCATAAATTGCTTCTCATTTCCTGATGGCAATAATACAACATTCCCTAAAAAACTACCACCTACCAAACTGAATAAAAAAGATAACAATAAAATCTGCAATACTAATGTAGCTTCTACGTATTTAACTCCTCCAACAATCAAGATGATCTCTTTTGCCATAACTGCTGCTCCTGCGCAACTAGGTAATCCTATAGTAGCAAAAACACCTAATACGTTTCTAAGTAATTTATTAATTTTTTCGTATTCACCTGAATCAAACATATACGATAATCTTGGAATCAAGACATAAACAACTGATGAAACGATCTGACTGATTACTTTTTCAATCTTTGCGGCCGTACTATATATACCAACTGCATAGTCTCCCTTCATTAATCCTAACATCGTTATATCTGCACTATTAAATACTGTCTGTGATAAAGTCATGACAAAAAGCAAACATATTGGTATCATATGCTTTTTCCACGGTATATCCCATGTGAATTTTATTTTGCAATATCTTTTCCGATAAATAATATTAGATATGTTAGATCCACTACTTGAAATAACGGATATAATCGCATATTTCACATAATCATCCTGCGTTTTAACAAACACAAACATTAATATAAGTGATATCACTTGAAATAAAACAGATCTCAATGTAATATACACGAAATCTTCCATTGCTGTATTAATCCAATCTGCTCCCAAAGTAGTAAATAAAATCACTGTACTTTGTATAATAATTAATGTCCTATACGAATCCAGATTTCTAAATACAATCAACAATATTGCCAACATAATATATGCAACAATAGTTGTGCATATATTGATAGAGAAAATCTGAGAAGCAACTGTATCCAGTTTTTTTCGATCATCTCTCACCTTTGCGCATTCTCGTATTGCATAAGTAGAAATGCCCAAAGATGCAATCAACGAAAAGTAGCTGACAAATGAATTTCCAAAATCAACCTTGCCAATATTATTTGCTGATAACACTCGCAATACATAAGGTATGGTTATCAATGGAAAGACTATGTTCGCACCCGTCTTTATCATATTTAATGCTGTATTTACTTTCAGATTTCTCATCAATTGTTACTCCCGCTAATTAGTCTATAGTCTTACTTACTTTTTAATGTTTTAATCATTCCAACAATATCATAGCCATAATTCTTTGCGCTGGCCCAGCCTACGCCTGCCGGATTTTCTTTAATTCCAAGCCATTCTACATATGGTGCTACTCCTCTTGCCACCAAATGAAATCTAGGATCTACACATGCATTATTCAGCCCTTCTGTACAAGCATACGCTTTCAAATGCTGAATTTGCGCTCTTACTCCTGTTCTTACATTTGGAAATGATGCACAATTTCCTGTTGCATTTCCATCTAATGCACCAATTCCAGCATAATTATACTGATTAATCTTTACAATTCCACCAAATTTAAGCCATCCTGTTTCTTTCATTGCCTGTGCAAAAGCCACTTCAACACGTACTCCTTCTGCCTTTGCCTCTTCATAATATATCTGGCAGAACTGCTCCAATGTAGCTGCGCCACCTTTTGCAAGATCAGTAGCTGGATATCTGTTATTGCTCGATTTATAATATCTCACAAGCTGATCGGCTGTCACAGAACTACTTCCCATAATTGAATAATACGCTGATTCTTCTATAGTCTGACTAGGTGCTACGACTACCTTCTGAATATTATTTCCAGCAGTTAAATATACATGAATTTTATATTCACCTGTCGCGTATTTATGATTAGCTGTTGAAACTGTCACCTTATATGTTCCATCGCTCTGTTTCGTTGCTGCATACCAATATATATCATTCTGATTCGTTGCACACCATACAGGTACTCTGATTTGTTTTACTCCAGAAAGTGATTTAATATCTTTGATAATCACATCAAATGTTCCGTCATTTACCTGATAATTAGTTACATCAACTGTCATTTCTGGTTCACTCACATCAAATGTTGTTTTACCTAAAAATGTACTTTTACCATTAGATGATACCGCATATACATGCATTTGATATGTTCCGGCTGTCTTATGATTATTAGCTATATCTGCTGTAGCCATCCACTGACTTGATGATTTTTTTGTTCCCTCATACCATACCAAATCATCCTGTCCATTCTTTTCGCTCCATACTGCAAAACGAATTCTTTGAACATTCTCTATATAATTGGTATTGGAAACATTTAATTCGTAAATCTTTTCCATTCCATCTTTATCAGTTGCTTTCATAGTCACTTCTGGCATAGTAACATTCAGACCATCCGTTACATACGTCTTTAATACACCATTTTTTGTGCGTAAATATACATGAATATTATAATTACCAATTAAATAATCATGATCTGCTATGTCAATAGTTGCCTTGTAACTTCCATCATTCTGCTTCTCTGCCGTGTGCCATACGAGATCTTTCTGTCCATCTGCTACCCAGACCGGTACCTGTACCTGACTTACTCCCGCCGGTGTCTTAACATCACGTACTACTACGTCAAACGTTCCTTTATCTTTCTGATAATTTTCCACACTGACTGACATACTTGGCTCTGTCACTTTAAAAGTTGTTTTTCCCATGAAATGACTCTTACCATCTGTAGTTACAGCATACACATGTAACTGATATGTTCCAGCTGTTTTATGATTCTTTGCAATGTTAGCTGCTGCTGCCCATTGACCTGATGTGCCTTTTGTTCCCTCATACCATACCAGGTCATCCTGTCCATTCATTTCACTCCACACTGCAAAACGCACTCGCTGTACATTTTTTACAATTCCTGTGCTTGTGATTTTAAGATCATATGTATGTTCAGCTCCATCCTTGTCCTTAGCCGTAATATCTACATTCGGCATAGACACATTCAATCCATCTGTCACATATGTCTTTAATACACCATTTTTTGTACGCAAATATACATGAATATTATAATTACCAATCAAGTAATCATGATCTGCTATATTAATAGTCGCCTTGTAACTTCCATCATTCTGTTTCTTTGCCGTATGCCATACCAGGTCTTTCTGTCCATCTGCTGCCCAGACCGGTACCTGTACCTGACTTACTCCCGCCGGTGTCTTAATGTCACGCACCACTACATCAAACGTTCCTTTATCTTTCTGATAGTTTTCTACAGTGACTTTCATACTCGGCTCTGTCACTTCAAAAGTTGTTTTCCCCATGAAATGACTCTTACCATCTACAGTTATTGCATATACATGCAACTGATATGCTCCAGCTGTTTTATGATTCTTTGTGATGTTGGCTACTGCTGTCCATTGACTTGATGTACTCTTTGTTCCCTCATACCATACCAGATCATCTTGTCCGTTCTTTTCACTCCATACTGCAAAGCGTACTCGTTTTACATTCTTTACAGTACCTGCACCTGTCATTTTCAGATTATATGTACTTTCAGTACCATCGCTATCTTTTGCATTAATATCTACATCAGGCATTTCCACATTAAAAGTGGGTGACACATATGTTTTCAACAAGCCATTATTTGTGTACAGATATACATGAATATTATAATCTCCTATCAGATAATCATGATCTGCTATATTAACGGTTGCCTTATAACTTCCGTCACTTTGTTTTTCTGCTGTATGCCACACCAGATCTTTCTGTCCATCTGCTGCCCAGACCGGCACCTGAATCTTACTTATTCCTGCCGGCGCTTTAATATCACTTATAATCACATCAAAAGTCCCTTTATTTTTCTGGTAATTGGATACCTTAACTGTCATTTCCGGTTCTGTGACTTCGAATGTAGTTTCTCCAATAAATGTCTTCGCTCCATTCGCTGTAATACCATATACATGAAGATGATATTCACCTGCTGTTTTATGATTCTTTGCAATGTCTGCTACTGCTGTATAATAATCCG
>OLND01003136.1_pt1 | contig 13511 bp, 14 predicted proteins | sample 1672031 | NCBI WGS metagenome assembly OLND01 (sample SAMEA3136638, study PRJEB25190) | human gut metagenome | biome: human gut; feature: human-associated habitat; material: faeces | place: Austria | collected 2013
CTTCATACTGATTATCGCCAATCAAAGAATATACCGCAAGTACTGCAATATCATCATATTGTTTACACCAAATACCATTCTTGTCGATAACAATATCTTGTGAATATGGATTGTTAATAATTTGAGTAGTAGCATAAAATCCATCTTTTACCCAATCATCAACAATAGATGTACTGTCAGAAGTTTTTTTTACTTGTTGTGTAGTATTACTATAAGAACCTGTGATTGAAGATACACTATCTATTACACTTTTAACATCTGTTGTTCCATTATAGATTTTTTCAACCGTAGAAAATTCAACAGATATATCTCCAAGATTCTCAAAATCAAGTTCATAAGATAATAATCTTAGACGATAAATTTCTTCATCTATTTCACATCTGATCCAGTTTCCACATTCAAAATTATCTGCCAATGGTGCAAACTCTTTCATGTTTAAAAGATTATTAATTGTAGATGTGAGAGAGTATTGAGGATTAGAAGCCTTATACAATTCTTTTGTTGCAGTATCATATAATTCATTAGCTCTTTCTAACAACTGAGCATTGTTTAATCCATCCGATATATAATTATCATTTTGATATTTTTCTTCTCTACGATATGAACAAAATATTTTCCATAAATCTTTACCAAGATAAGAATTTAAATTTAGAACATTTTTGGTACTAGAGATAAGTTTTGTCATATAATCAAATATCTCTTGTACATATGAAGCCTGAACATTTCTGGTTGCAAGTTCTGCATCTACATATGATTTTCTTTTAGAATATAAAGAGTACATTTGATTATAAACTGTCGTTTCAAATGTGGCTTTAGAATTAAGAATTATATTCAAACAAGAGTTAAATTCTTGTCCTAATGATGTAAGTGAACTAACTCCGTATAAATGAAGTTTATCTTTAAAAACAGATTCACTCATTTCCATATTGGTAATATCTACAGCATCATTGACATCAGATTTATTCATAGCTCTTTGTATCTGTTGCTGAAGATAAGTTAGTTCATCATCATTAAATTTGATGGTCAGTTCTGTTGTATGACGTGTGTCTGTTTCATCTTCTAAAGAAGTCAATACGATTTTACCTTTCCAAGTACCAACAGTGCCCTTGGTATATGTAGAATAATCTATATCGACATCATATAGTGCTGTGTTTATCAAAACTTTCGCCATTCCAATAACTGCATTATCTGCATTAGTTTTCAGTAACGTAGAAGGAGATGATACTGCAATAGGAGACATATTTGCACTTGTTAATTTATTTATTGCGTCATCTATACTTTGCCCATCTATATCTACTGTTGGCATCATTGATGTATTGATAAATAAATCTGCATCAATAACATCATAATAGTTTTTCATTAAATTTTTATAGCCAATGATAGGAGATGAGATAGAGGACAACTCTGTATCTGGAAAATATTTTTTTACATAAGAGATTACCGAATTATAATTGGAGAGTATTGTTGAATCAATAGAAAATGTTTTTCTAGTTTGATAATTTTCAAATTCTGAATTGTAGGCTTTTAACTTAGTTACAAGTTCTGCTGGCATATCATTATAAGTATCATCTGTAAAACGATAAATATAATTACTTCCATTTGAATTAATATTTTTTACTGCTTCTGTGATATTATCATCTCCACCTTTAATACAGAAGCAGTTTTTGATAGAAGATGTGTCACATTCAAGTTTTATGTCTTGGGCTAAATTATGAGATGATATAAATATAGTAGTATCTTCTCCATCTTGACCGTTGAATTTTGTACTACCACATTCAGGACATTTGTTGTTAAAATCACCACGATAACCACAATCCTCACAAGTATTATATAAATCATATACGGAGATTTCTCTTGTCATGGAATTAAATTTAAATATAACACCATATTCTTCAGAAATTTCTCCTGTCAATTCATCGTATATACTTTTATCATCTATAGTAAACGTTTTTATGTCAGATAGTTTTTTCAATGAATCTTGCACATATTTTATAGAATAATTTGGGGCTTTATCCAATAATCTATGTAACAGTGAACCTCGTTTTAATACATTGATTTTTTGAGTATCTGTATAATTGAGATATTTTCCATTATATTTTGGATTATTCCAATTATACAAATTTACATCCAATTCTCGATAGAAGATAGTGGGAAAATTCTCGTCATAATCATCAGATACAATATCATTCTCAGTATTTACTTCGATACCGTATAGGTTTGTATTAGATAATTCTGCTTCGCATAATGATGTACCAGTAACATCTTTTATAATAGAATTTTCTTCTGTTTTAGATACACATATTTCAAATCGTTCTTTCAGTTCTGGAATATACAATACTTTAAAATTAGTTACAATATCCCATGATAAGTTTTTATTTCCATCTATAAATTTATCAATAGTAAAAGAAGTTTCATTGGCAGCATTGTAATTTTCCTTGTATGTTAGTTCTTTCGCACCTCTTATTGTATTCAATGTTTCAAATGCTTTGGTTTGTAATATCAATGTGACAGTATCCATTGTACCATCTTTGTTTAATAAAATTCGAGACATATTTCACCACCAATCTTATATATTATTTGTTTCTAAATGTCACGTTTTATGTCTGATAACAAATGTAAATATTCACTTTTATATCTTTCTAATTCTTTGGATAATTCAGAATATTTTTTATAACACTCATCTAGTTCTTTCATTTTTTCCTTATATTTTTCAACATTGTATAATTTTAATTGTTCTTTTAAACAGTGATTTTCATCTTGCAACTTTTCAATGATATCTTTTTGTATAGATATTTTTTTATCTTTAGTAGATAAATAAAATTTCATTCTGCTCATTTTATGCCTCCTTTATTTTAGAAAACCCTATACAAGCTATGACACTTATATAGGGTATAACTGTAATAGATAGAACTATTTATATAACTTTGCTTTTCCAATACCTTTTCCAAGTTGAGTAGAAGATATAGCTTCAGTTATACATTTAGTTGTTTTACCGCCTTTGCAAATTTCTTCTCTTAATTGTTTGCCAAACGTTTCAACATCGTTCACGCCTTGCATAACAATATCACCAACTTCCACAATGGTAGTAGTGTTTCTATCTGTTTGTGGAATATTTAAACTGCTAAGATTCAGATTCTTAGACCAGTCCACAGGAGTTAACTGCGACAGTTTCCAAAGGTTCTGAGCCTGTTCGTTAGTGAATATTTTGTCTCCCTGACCAACTTCTTTTAATATGCCTTGTTCTTTGCTAAAGTGTAATTCGTTTCCTTCTTCGCCAAGTACAGCAAGCATATCTTTCGGAATGTTGCGAGATCCTACTTTAAATCCAGGGATGCCAAGGTCTTTCAGCTTCTTATAGAGATTACCTGTTTTGTTTTTGTTGTCAAATTTTACACCAACAATTTCAGCCAACTCTTTCATTTCTGTCTCAGAAAGAACTCTTTGACCATACTTATCATATAATGCCTTATTCAAATCCGATAGTTTATCTCTCGAAGAGTCTGTAGTATTCAAATGTGATTTTAAATAATTCAAAGCATTGTTTTGCTTTTTCATATCCTTATAAATAGCGTTCTGAATATTGTAAGATTTGTTTAATTCATTATATTTACTGTTAGCTATGTCATATTTAGACTTTAATTCTTTGGCTTTTGTACTATTTTTACTATGAGTTTTAATATAGTCCTCGTACTGTTTTTTAAGTGAATCTCTATTCGTTTTCGCTTCATCACGACTTATTTTAGCATTGTTTTCAAGCCCTTTGAAATAACTCAATTCAGAGTTTGAATCGGAAATAGCTTTTGATAATGTATTTTCACCATCAGAACGAATCTTATCCTTTGCACTTTGACCACCAGTAGTAGTAGATGTTGAATTAGCAAGTAAATTTGCATATTCTGTCATCTTAGTCTGGAAATCTTTTATGGTATCAATTAAATTTTGAGTAGTTGTCACCACATTTGTTCCATTTAAAATCTCTTTAAACTCGTCAGTTGGTGTATATCCAATGCCGTTCATTTCTCCCTTAATAGTAGCAACAGCACTATTAGATGTTTTAGATATGCCATCCAATAACTCTTTGAAATTTTCTGATAAAGAATCAATTACTTCTTGAATTGCGTCATCAAAATTATCTTGTAAATCAGATAACATATCCTTTGTATCAGATATGAGTTTATCATATTCGGATTCTCGTAAGTCTTTTTCTGCATCTTTTAAGGAAACATTTAAAGACTGTATTTTAGAACGAGTTTCTTCAGACACATCTCCTGAATAAGCAATTAATTGCTTACGAAGGTCTGCAATCTGTTTTGTTTTTTCAGCTACAGTATTCTGCCAGTCATATGCATTTTTCTCAGCATCCATGAGTTTTTCATATTCAGATATCAAATCAGCGATATGATTCTTCATGGCTTCATAACCCTGAGTATACAAATCTATAATTGCATATTTCTCCTCCTGTGCGGCAGATATAGCATCTTGATAAGACTTAACAAGTTCCTCTTTACGCTCAATAAGTGTTTTATTGTAAGGATCTTTTGCAAGCTCCTTTTCAATCTTAGATACTTCTTTCTCATAATCCTTTGCCTGATTAAGATAAGCGGTGTAATTAGAAGCATGGAGATAAGCAACCGCCTTACCTCTGTCAGTAAAATCACCTATATCATCGCTTGTTAAGTCTTCACGAGATAATTCATTAATCATGAAATCAACCTCAGAAGTTACTGTCTTAATACGTTCTTCTAAATAATCAAAATTATCCCATTTGATTTGACGTAACTGATTTTTATACTCGACAAGAGATTTTGTGGATTCATCAATAGAATTGGTAATATCGTCTATCTGTTTAGACATTTCATACCATTCATCTGAATACATCTTAACTGAACCATTCTTTAATGAATCAGCCAACGATTTTACTAACTTCTTACGTTCCTCTACTAAAGACGCATTGTTCTTTTTCTCCTCAGAAACAAGTTTAGAATAATACTTTGTACTAATCTGATAACCTTTTGCTTCATTGATATCAATAGCATTGTTAAGTTCTTGTGCTCGTTGTTCGTAACCCTGTCTTCTGTTAGAATAATATTTATCTATATTATCCATTTTTTCTTGAGCAAGGTCGGCTTTCTTACTTTTGTTTTCCTGTTTCTTTAAATCATAAGTAGCTTTGTCTGTTTCATATGCAGCAAGATAAGCATTGTATTTCAAACACTTATTATAAAGTTCACTATCTATAGATAATGCTTTACTAAGAGTCGATGAAGAGATTTCTTTTCCTGATTTAACACAAGATTTTATATTTTTAAGAATACTCTTATTAGCTTTAGTGGTTTTCGTTCTGTTGATGGATTTCTTGGCTGAGTTTAACTCAGTTTTATCATTTCGATATGCTTTTTGGTAAGCAGATAATTCTTTATCAAGATAAGAACTTTCTTTTGATAACATATTGTTCTTACTTTGATATTTTACATAATTCTCTTTCTTTGCTTCTAATAAATCAATAGAAGATGAGTATTTTTCAACTTTACTTTCTGCATATTCTGAATTTAATTTAGCTAATGCTTCGTATTCATCTTGAATAGAACTTGTGAGGTCATCCGTTGCATCTTTGGCTTTTTTAGCTTTTTCATACCATGTCTGATAAGATTCAATCTGTTCTTTTAAAGCATCGTCTTTGATATCTTTGATACTAATAGCACCATTACGAACTTTTTTCTTCCATTCTTCACTAAGACCTACACTATTGGCTTTTTGCATATATCTGTCATATGCTTTATTCTGTGTTTTTAATTCAGAGAAGAGTGTAGAAATTTCTTTTTTATAATTATATATACGGCTACTAAATGAACGTTTTGCATCTTCGGCACGTTTTTGGAATTTACTAATTTTAGATTCTAAACGGTCAATACGTGTCTCGATAAAATCAAAGGTCTGTGTTGTCTGTTCTTTGGCTTTTTCTTGCTCTTTGGCTTTCTTTTCTTCATCTTTTTTTCCTTCAATTTTAGGAGAATAATCTGTTTTAAAATCAGTAGAAATATTAGATAAATCAATTTTTAAAGCATCAGTCATTGATTTATACTGATCGTAATAAGTCATGAAAGCTTTAGCTTTTTCGTAAGCCTCTTTGGATATACCATTACGAGTATTATTACTTAAATTAAGAGGATCATTTCCATTATTGTTTTTAAAAGATGCTGAATTCCACTTATTTACAATGGCTTTTGCTTTTCCATAATCAGATAACGCACTAGAACCATCACCTAAGTTAATTTGACTTCCTTTTATCGCATTGATAAAATTATTATATGCTGTGGCTTTACCAGCTAAAAGATTAGTCCAATTATCATAATCGCTTCGATAAGTAGAACCTAATGCATTTATCAATGAAGTATTTTTAGAATTTACATCATTAATATAATCAGAATCGGCTTTAATTTTACCATTTACAAGTTGGATATGACCATTAAGCCATTCTGTTTCTGCTGCTGTTATTAACTCATTCTCTTCATTTATACAAGTCTTTGCAGCCGTTACAACTTCTTCAGCATTGGTTACTCCGATTTCTTTTAAATTGGCAATATAGGTCTGAAGTGTACTTTCATCGGCATTAATCAGATTTGAAAGAGTTTCACTTGATACTAAATATTCATGAACAATATCATTAAAAGCCTGTTGGATTTTTTCTTGACCACTTGTAGGATCACCAATAATTTTAGAAAATAAATCAAATCCTTCTAATTTATGTAATTCTTCTGGAATAGCAGAAATCGTTTCTGCAAGAACAAAACCATTTTCTTTAAATTCTTTATAAGAATCTTCAAGACCAGACAATATTTTTGATGCATCTGCAAGTTTGCCAATATAATCAGCATTTGTTGTATCGTCAACTTTTTGTGCAACATCGTCTTGTACAAAGCCCCATTCAACTAATTTGTCAATCAATGTATCAACAGATATGCCGTATTCATCAGCTTTATTCTTTAATTTTTCAAAGCCTTCTTCTCCCTCTTGTATCATTCCATCTTTAGAATTAAATGCCATTACATCTTCGACAGTATATCCTAAAAGTCTAAGACTTTCTGCATATGATTTTAAGTTGGAATCCTTATTAAATGCATCTGTAAATTTATATAAATTCATAGATGCATCATCCAACTGTTCGTTTAATTGATCGAATAATGGTTTGAATTCATTATTCTTTTTTAAAACAGCGTCTACGGATTTACCAATATTCTCGTAATTACCTCTTGCTTTTTCAACGCCTTCACCATCAGCTAATGCTTTATTTAATTCATCTATGGACTTAGCATATTGCTTATAGATGTCATATGGATCACCTGAATCATCACCCATATTACGCATATCATTAGCTAAATCTCTCAAGTAATTAGCTTCGTTTTCTTCCACTATATCACTTGCTTTAGAATAACTTTTTGACATGCTATCCTGTAAGGATTCAATTTGTGCGACAGTTGCTTCATCAGCACTTTTTTTTGCTTCATCCAATTTGTCCATTACTTCGCTAATGGTAGATTCAACACTTTTAGCATCGCCTTTAATTTTGATGGTAAATGCAGCACCTGCCATACCACCCGAACCACCAACGAGTTCAAGACCTTTATCTTTGAAGTCTTTTACAATGTCTGTAACAATATCATAACTTTCGCTGTCAGAACTGATATTACCTAAATTATAGGTTTTCTTCTCAGTCATCCGCTTTGTGGATTCATCAGCACCTTTTCGATTTTCTTCATCTTTGAAGTAATCTTTTAACTGTGATTCGCTTAAATCATTCAGCAAGTCAATCTGTTTCTCAAGATTTCCATTGACAAGGTTGATACTTTCAGCTTCTTCACCATACTTTTCAACAAGACTATCCTGAATACCAAGCAGTTCCTGTTTGATATTTTTGGCTTCTTCCTGTGTGGTGGAATTATCGGCAAGCTGTTCACGAAGTTCTTTTACCTTTTCAATCTGCTCATTAATAGATTTTGTGTTTTCATCTATCTCTGATCCTGCTTCAGATGCAGCTTTGACCGCTTCATCCATTTGTCTCTGGTAATTTTTATACAGAGCAAATACGGCAGTACCGGCGGCAGCAACGGCAGCGAATATTCCAACACCAAGTTTGAATCCTGCCATTTGTGCATTGGTGATACCTAATCTATAACCTAATTTTTCAACAGATAAAGATAACATTTCTGTTAATGTTAATTCTTTAGCCATTCCACTGTTAAGTTTCAGTGTATTAATAATTTCTTCTTCTTTTTCTGTATTATTGAGCTGTCTTGCTAGTGCTTCTCGTAATTCTGCTTCTGTACATGAATTATTAAGAAGAAGTTCCTTTTTTTTTTTATCATAAAGACCAGCACTCTTTAAAATTGCTTTTCTTTTTTCTTCATTATCAATGCTTTGTGCGAGGGTAGACGCTACTAAAGAAGCTTTTATTTTATCTTTGGAAGCAATTAGACCTGCTTCAACCAAAACCTGTTCTCTCTGAGCAGAAGAGAGGGCTGTAGTAGATAAAGTAAACTGTGCCTGCTGTAAGTTTAATCCTTTTAACTGATCTGAATACTTTTTAAGATAAGTATCATTCAGCATACCAGATTCATCTGTCATCCACCATCTATAACTAAGGTCGGATAATCCACTTCTAGCTGTCGAAATCTTTTTTAAACTATCTATATAGTTACCTAAATTCAGACAAATTCTAAATAAATGGTTGAGGTCATCTATTTAATATGTTACTATAATTAAAAAAGATAGGAGAGTAGAAATATGGGTTATTATCTAACGTTTTCTTTAAATGTAAAACAAGAAAAAATTCCTGAAAATGTAGTAATTGCTAAAAAATTATTAATGGAAGTAGTGGGGTACTCGGAAAAAGATGTTGAAAAATTAGTCTTTATACGACCAGATGAAACCATCTTAGTCAATCTCACAATAGAAGAGGCAATTAAGATTGCTCAGCCATTTGAAGACCATGATATGATACCATGTCTTTATAATCATGCCACAAATGCTATGGAGGCATGGAATGACTACCATTTCTTCGTAAAGCAACCAATCAAAGACCATTACGAATGTCTGGCAAGACCTGAATGTAGAATCAATCCTGATCAAAAATACATCACACAAGAACCGTATGTACCAACACCAAAAGTACAACCTTCAAAGCCAAGTGTGGAATGTCCGTACTGTCATAGCACGAATTGTAAGAAGATAAGTGGTGTATCCAAAGCTGGCAGCGTTGCATTATTCGGATTGTTTTCACAGAAGGTGAGACATCAGTGGCATTGTAATGATTGTAAGAGTGATTTTTAAGGAGGGTTGTTATTATGAAAAATACACAAAACATTGCATCATTAATAGCACAACTTGAATATGAAGTTGGAAGAGAGTGTTATAATCCCAATTCATATGATGGTTATACAGGAATAGAAGGACTTGGATATAGATATCCTGTAAAAGTATATCAGAACGAAGATATGAGAACATATCGTGGCTTGATTACTTCAATTTCTCCATCTGAGGTTCATACTATGAAATATGTATTCGGATCTAATCATTTATTTATCGGTAAAGGTATATATAATATACTCAATGAACTTGAAAAGAGATATGGACTAGATTTTAATAAGATGGAAGAAGAATTTGAGAAAGAAGATAAGAATTAACATTCCGACTCTAATCCATCATAAACACCTTTACCAAGAATTCGTTCCTCAACAATTTTAAGAATGTCCCGATATTCCTGTTGAGTACAATTTTCATACAACAAACGTTTTGTAATATGATCAGCAATATAAGATTCTTTCTCATGTTGAATCATTTGTTGTTCGATAGAATTTAACATATTTTCACCTGCTTTCTGAAAGGAGATATTTATGACTTTAAATTATGATTGTATAAGAGATGTTTTATTATATCTTGAAGATACGCTTGAATATACTGATAATCAAATGACTATGACACATAAAAGATTAACTATTAGTAGTATTGCAAATGCTTTATCATCTTATTCTAAAGAAGACATACAATATACAATAGAAAAACTTTTTGAGGCAAGATATATCCGTATTGTTGATATTATACATGATAAAAATGGTTATATATCATCTGGCTATGTGGATGACATCACTTGGGATGGATATAATTTTCTAAATAACATCCGTGAAAAATCTATTTGGGAAGCAACCAAAGCTGGTGCTAAGAAAGTTGGAGCTATGTCTATATCTGCTATAAATATGATTTCTTTTGAGATTGTAAAAGCTGTTGTAACCAATCAAGAAGTAATTAGTAAGATTGTTGTTCATATTCCGTGGGCGAAATAATGATGAAATCACTTAAACATATGTTCAGACTATCCTTATCATCCTCTACGTGGTAAAATATTCCATATACTAATGCGGAGGAGGTATTATAATGTATACATTTAAAATCACAGATAAGAACGGTGAATGCAAGGAGTATAATCATATTGTAAAAGTTTGTTATACAGTTCCTGTTCCGGGTGCAAAAGAAGTAGTCATTGAAGGAGAAGATATATTTACGTATCAATATAAAACTTGTTATGATTTACACTTGTATGCTGAAAAGGAAGCATTCACCGTATCAAATAGAGAAATCTCGGTTATCAATGTAGTTAAAGAAGATTAATCGTTATACCCGAATTCAACAGTAATTTCTGGATTGAGTTCGGGTATTTTATTAAGATTAAGAGTATTTATATACTCAATAACTGATTTTAATTCCTCTAATTCGTTGATTTTAATTTTAATATTTAAATTTGTCATTATTTTTCACCTCGTAATAATTTTATGTTGTAGAAGATGATTTATTTAGAAAAGAATATACTAAATCAGAAGAATAGGAGAACGTACAAATGAAAACAGAAGATAAATTCCTTCTATCATCAGGAATCTCATTTGTTTTATTATTTATATTTGAAATTTTAAACCACAATATAAACACTGATAATATGAAATATGAAACGCTAATGAAATGGTTGGATATATCGTTGGTTATCATAGTAATTTTAGTTATTTCTATGATAATTTCATTTATTGGATTCTTTATATCATATAAAATTGAACATGGGACTTTCCCAAAGAGCAGTAATCCAAATCCACAAAAGATACCTGAAAACTTATTGAATATAGCAATAGTATTATCTGTTCTTGTACCACCTATAGGGTGGGCAATGTTTGGTGTTTTATTTGTGTATTATAAAGTAAGATTTTGATAAGATGGGAGAGAAGAGTAGTGAGAGATTACTACTATTTTATTTGTATTGAAAAAGAGCAGGAGATTAATCCTGCTCTTCTAAATATTTAAATACATATTTTATTTTGTATTTTTACCATCAATTTTATCACTGTCGTCTTTGTCGTCTTTATTACTATAAAGTGGCGGTGCTAAATTCAAAACATTTAATTTTTTACCAAGTTCTATAAGTTCTTCGGTTGTATATTCTACAGATGGTTTTTTCACAGTATCATTTACTATAATATTTTTTTTACTTCTTCTATTTTTCATATTTATACCTCTGGTATTTGTTTTTTATTATTCAAATTTAACAAATACGAAATACTAATCAAGTTAATATATGCAATTAAATAGTTTTCTATGAATTGTTTAACTTCTTCTTCAGTATAGAACTTAAAAATTAAAGTGAGAGAGGCTTAAATGCAACCTCTCTCATAATATCTTCACTATATATTTTTAATTTAAAATCTAATGTTTTTGATAATTTTAGTATATTTTTTAAAGATGGATATTTTTTAGTAAATATTCTATCTCGTATATCTTCTAAAACCATCAAATAATAATCGTCATTAAAATAATCATTTGTAAAATATATTCCCATTCTTTTCTATTTTTCTGATTGTTTCAAAATTCAAATTATTATCTATTGTATTGTCGAATTTTGACCCATCATCCACTACCTCCTGCATGATATTTTTCCATTGTCTAATTGTTAGTTGTTTTTTATTTTCAAAATACTTAGGTATCAACATAAATAATATAAAAATATTTTATAAACTTATTGTTTTTTTATTTTAGGTTTTGCTAAAAGAGAAGCAATATAACCAAAGAATATCGCAGCTGCAATTCCACCAGCAGAAGCTTTAACTCCACCTACAAATGCACCAAGTAATCCTATATTTTGAACTTCCTGTATAGCACCTTTTGCTAAGTTAGCTCCAAATCCTAAAAGGGGAACTGTTGCACCTGCTCCTGCAAAGTCTATTAAATATTTATAAATACCTAAACCACCTAAAATAGCACCAATGGTTACGAATAAAACTAAAATTCTTGCAGATGTTAATTTTGTTTTATCTATTAGAATTTGTCCAATTACACATATTAAACCACCAACAATAAAACATCTTAGCAGTAACATCCAATCAATACTTTGTAAAAATTCCATATCTATTATAATCCTTTCTGTTAATTTTCTATAGCGATTGCATGAGCAATTCCAGGAATAGATTCTCCTTGCTGTGAACTTGTGGCATTCATTAAAGCACCAGTTGCAATAAGCAAAATTTTATTTATTTTTCTATCCTTCAATTGTTTAAATAAAAATCCAGAGAAAGTTGTTGCTATGCAAGCACAACCGCTACCACCGGAGTGAGTATCTTGTTCATCTTTGTTAAAAATAAGAACTCCACAATCATTATAATTACTTTTTATATTATAACCTTTTGTTTTAGCAAGGTCTGTTAATATATCTTTTCCAATATAGCCTAAATCACCAGTAATTATTAAGTCATAATAACTTGGCTTTCTACCTGTATCTTGAAAATGTGTAATTAACGTATCTAGTGCAGCAGGTGCCATTGCAGCTCCCATATTATTTGCATCTTTTATACCCATGTCTATAATTCTTCCAGGAGTAATGTGTGTAACAAAAGGACCAGTACCATTTTTACTTAAAATTGCTGCACCAGAGCCTGTAACTGTCCATTGTGCCGAAGGTGTACGTTGATTTCCAAGCTCTAGAGGAAACCTAAATTGCTTTTCTGCACTACAAAAATGACTAGAAGTAGCACAAAGTACATTTGTTGCACCACCACCATCTATAAAAACACTACCAATACATAAACCTTCAACAAATGTAGAACAAGCACCAAAAATCCCGAAAAATGGAATGTTTGTATCTCTTAAACCAAAATTAGTAGAAATACATTGATTTAAAAGATCCCCTGCGAAACAATAATCTATTTTCTCAATCGGAATTCCAGATTTAAAAATTAATGTATTTACATTTTCTCTTATAATTTTACTTTCTGCTTTTTCCCAAGTTTTTTCTCCCCAAAACTCATCTTCTAAACATTGGTCAAAATACTTAGCAAGTGGACCTTGTCCTTCTTTAGGACCAACAATAGAAGCGGTTTCTAAAATAGTTGGAGGAGTATTAAATTTTATAGTTTGTTTTCCAAGTCTTTCCATAAATAAAATATATGGTTTATTAAAAATAGATTAAATATAATAATTTATTT
>OLND01003142.1_pt1 | contig 13482 bp, 10 predicted proteins | sample 1672031 | NCBI WGS metagenome assembly OLND01 (sample SAMEA3136638, study PRJEB25190) | human gut metagenome | biome: human gut; feature: human-associated habitat; material: faeces | place: Austria | collected 2013
AGCCCCACCACGGCACGGAATACCTTCCCTGCCGCCTCATCCAACGCGAATCCACCTTACCGTTAGACTAATCCCCTCCCTCCCAGTCAGTTCGGAGAGAGCTCCATAAACGTACGGTTCGATTCCCCAAAGGACGGTGGACCGGACATGCATGCTCGACCGTAGACTTGGCCGAACGGCCTTGAGTGTGTCAAGTATGCATGTCCGGTCAGCCGTCCGACGCTAAAACCACAAAAACTACCGTTTTTTGTTGGAACGTCCCTTGAAGTAGATGTCGAACACGATCCAGACGGACAGGATGAACGCGATCACGTAGCCAAGGAAACCGACAATCGGAATGCCGAAAATCACCGGCTTGATGCCCGCGTAATACACAATCGACGAGCCGATGAACAGGCCGACCACGATCAGCGCCATCGTCAGCCTGTTCACCATGTTGGCCAGCAGGTGGATCGGCTCCTGGGAGCCGACCATCTCCATGTTCACGCGCAACTGTCCGCGTGTGAGCATGCGGGAGGCCACTTTCATCTCGTTGGCGGCGGCCAGCAGGCTATGCAGCGCCTGATGGCTTTCGAGAGCCAGCGATTTCGTCTCGTCCTTGACGAAATCCTTCTTCGACGTGCTCGCCGCGATGTGGTCGGAGATGATCTGGATCATGTTCACGTCGGGAATGAATTCGTCAAGCAATCCCTCCAACGTGACCAGCGCGCGGCCGACCGTGGTGACGGTGCTCGGCACTTCGATGCCGTGGCGTTGCGCCATCTGCGTCAGGGCCGTCAGCATGGCGGCGATGTCCAGTTCGGCCAGGTCCACTGTGCCGAATTCCTTGACGATCACGTCCAGATCGGCCAGCAATGCCGGATAATCCTCCGGATCGGCCTCAGCTCCGGCGAAACGCAGCAGACCGTCGGCAAGCTTGGGGGAATCCTGCTCGGCCACGGCGAAGATCATGTCCTTCAGCACGGAACGGGTTTTGGCGTTGAGCCGGCCAGTCATGCCCAGGTCGAGCAGCACGATCTGCCCACCGCGCACCATGATGTTGCCGGGGTGCGGGTCCGCGTGGAAGAAGCCTTCGTCGAGTACCTGCGTGGCGTAGTTGTCCACGAGTTTGGTGCCGATTTCCTTCAGGTCGTAGCCGGCTGCAAGCAGCTCGTCCGGATGGGAGACGGAGATGCCTTCCACGTAGTCCATGACCACCACGTGTTCGGTGCATAGTTCCGGGTACGGCTTCGGGCAGTCCATGTATTTGTAGCGTTCGCAGAATCGTTTGAATTCCGCCAGATTGCGCGTTTCGATGAGGAAGTCGGTTTCCGATTCGAAGGTGTCCCACAGTTCCTCGACCACGCCGGACAGGTCCACCACCTGCGCGCTGCGCATGGTTTTGGTGGCGATTCCCGCGATGGTGCGCATGATGGACACGTCCTGCGCCATGGTTTCGCGCACGCCCGGACGTTGCACTTTGATGGCCACGTCCTCGCCGGTGAGCAGTTTCGCACGATGCACCTGCGCAAGGCTGGCCGAGCCGAGCGGGGTGGGGTCGATATGGTCGAAGATCTCGTCCACGGGCCGGCCGTATTCGTCCTCAAGCACCTGCAGCACCGTGCTGTATGGCATGGGGTCGGCGTCGGCGCGCAGTTTGGACAGTTCGTCGCAGAACGATTGCGGCAGGATTTCGGAGCGCATGGACAGGATCTGTCCGACCTTGACGAACGTGGGGCCGAGCGCTTCGAGCATGAGACGCATTTTGACGGGCGTGAGTCCGTGAACCACGTCGAATTTGTTGGCGATCTGCGCGATCTGCGCAAGACGCCGGAGTTTGCCGCGGCGGGTCAGATGGTAGCGCGCGGAGAACGTGTCTTTGCGCGCTCCGAAGATGCCGATGGTTTCGGACGATTGCGCGTTGGCACCGGCCGCTTTGCCGGTATCGTCCGTTTCGCCGGCATCGTCCGCGGATTCGTGGGCAAGCTCATCCGTCAGTCCGTTTGCTTGGGAGGCGGCGTCCGGCGAAGGGTCGGCCGTGGGGTTGATGACCGCGTTGACCCTGTCGGACAGCGTGACGGGCTCCACGCTTTCGGGGCGTGCCGCGTCCGGCTTGTCGGATGGGTGTTTCAAAGACATGTCACTGCTCGCAAACGGTTGGGAAATCGGCTGGAAAGCCCGCGATGCCAGACGAACGTTTCGCCGGCGTCGCGCGGGCATAGCAAATCGCCGTCCGGGCGCTCACATGCGCGGCAGACGGCGATACGAAAGACTGGAGCTACTCGGCCTTGTCTTCGGTTTCGGCCGGGGCTGCATCCTTGGCCTCAGGGGCTTCCTTAGCCTCTTCGACCTTGTGCTTGAGTTCGGCGTTGAGGGCCTTGCCCTGCTCGACGGTCAGCTCGCCCTTCTTGACGAGATCGTCAACGATTTCCTGGCTCTTCTCAACAGTGGTCGCCAAGGCACCGACGCCGGCGAGAAAGACCTTGCGCAGGCCGTCACCAAAATTAAAATCAGCCATGATGTCCTCCTTTAGGTGATGGTGGTACCACTCTATCGCATTTTCTTCACATCTGCGCCGAGCGAAACCGGTCAATCGCATAAAAAGTGGCGGATATCCGGCGTTCAGCGCAGGCGGTGCGATTGCCGGCGAACCGGCATGGCAGCCGTCAGCGCGGACGGGACATGGCCACGCGACGAGCACGGTCGGCGATTTCGTCGATGCGATGCAGGGCGGCCCGTTGCGCATCCGTCTGTCCGGCGGCGGCCGGATCGAACGTGCCGTAACGGCGTTCGACGGCGGTGCGGATCAGGAAATCGGCGATCGCGGGATTCTTCGGCAGCAGCGAGCCGTGCATGTACGTGCCGATCACGTTGTGGACGCGCGCGCCTTCCGTATGGTCCTCGCCGTTGTTGCCGGTGCCGTCCTGTTCGACGGTGCCGAGCGGCTGCACGCCGTCACGCAGGAACGTCTGTCCGGAATGGTTTTCGTAGCCGATGATCTTGCCGAAATCGGCGGAGGTTTCCGTAAGATTGCCGATCATGCGTGTTTCCTGGCCGACCGTGTACGCGCCGATCACGCCGATGCCGTCGAGTCGGGAGCCGTCGACCGTTTCGAAATACTCGCCGAACAGCTGGTACAGGCCGCAGATCATCAGCATCGGCACGCCGTCCGCCGCGAGCGAACGCAGCAGGTCGGCGCGTTGGAAGAAGTCGTCGATGATCTTCTTCTGGCCGGTGTCCTGGCCGCCGCCACCCAGAATCATGTCCACGTGCTCGGGCCAGTCGCAGCCCTGGTTGTAGGCGTGTACGCGCGGCTCGTAGCCGTACAGCGCGAGCCGGCGCTGGATGGCGAGCACGTTGCCGGAATCGCCGTAGATGTTCATATCCTTCGGATACAGCGACACGATGTCGATGACCTGGCTCATATCGTCTCCTCGTCTTCCTTCCGCTGTTTTGCTTTGCGATTGCGCGGTTTCGTTTCGCGCGGCGCTCACTTGCCCACGCCGGCGTCGGCCACGTCGGCGATTTTGGCGAGCGCGGCACGCGTTTTCAGCATGGCCGTGTACGTGCAGTAGATGTGTTTGGGGGTGCCAGAATTCGCGTTCACGAAGTTCACGACCGATTCCTCCAGGTCGGTGCTGACCGATTCGACCGGCACCTGATCGTATTCGAGGCGCAGGGCCATGTCCCACGCGCGTACGCCGGACACGGCTTTGACGCCGGTGCCGCGCAGCGAGGTGAAGTCCACGTCCCACAGCCAGCTCATGTCGCGGCCGTCGGCGTATTCGTCGTTGATGCAGATCATGGTGTCGCAGCCTTCGGGCTTGAACGAGGCCAGCGACAGGCGGAAGCCCATGGGGTTTTTGACGAGCAGCAGTTCCACGGGGGTGCCGTTCACGGTGATGACCTCGCCTCGGCCGAATGCCGGTGTGACCTCGCCGGCGGTGTCGATCATGGCCTGCGTGGTGGCGTGCGCGAAGGCGATCATACGGGGTGAGACGCCTGCCGCGCGCAGAATCTCGTCCGCAGCGGCCTGGTCGATGGCGTCATGCGAGCCGTTGCCGTCCGTTTCGGTACCGGCATCGGCACCATCCGCGTCGACACTGTCGGCGAGCGCGTCTTCGAACGGCAGGAACATCGCCTGCGCGTCCGCTGCGACGGCGCGCACCACGGCGAGCGCGGCGGCCGCGTTGTACAGGTTGTATACGCCTTCCAGTTTCACGGCCGTCTCATACGTTTCGCCGTCGATCGCGAAGGTGGCGCGGTGGTCGCCCACGGCGCGCAACGTCACGTCGGCGGGCAGCGCGTCGGGACCGTCCTGCGGTTGCGATGCGGCCGGCGCGGCAGCCGCAACGGCATCGGCAGTATCGCCGGCATTGCCCGAATCGCCAATATTTCCGCCATGTTCCGCACTGTCGTGCGCTTCCGCGTCAACAGTGGTGCTCATGTCGTCATCCGACGGGAAGAAGCCGCGCAACGATTCGTCAAGGCCGAAGTAGCGTACTTCCACGCCGTCTTCCGTATGCGCCACGTCAGCAAGACGGGCGATGCGCGGGTCCTCACGGTTGAGCACGACGGTACCGGTGGTGGCTTCCGCAGCTTTGGACAGCAGTCGCGCGGTGTTGTCGATCTCGCCGAAACGGTCAAGCTGGTCGCGCATCACGTTGAGCAGCAGGCAGTAGTCGGGCGGCACCTGCTTGACGAAATGCACGGCGTACGCCTCGTCGAGTTCCAGCACCGCGATGTCGGCGTCGAGTTTGCCGGAAAGCGAGACTTCCGCAAGCAGCGACGAAACCACGCCACGGGTGAAGTTCGAGCCGGTCGGGTTGGTGAACACCTTCAATCCGAGCGATTGCAGCATGCTGGCCACCATGCGTGTGGTGGTGGTTTTGCCGTTCGTGCCGGAGACGAGCACCACGCCGAGCGGCAGTTGCGCCAATGTGCGCGACAGGAATTGCGGGTCGATGCGTTCCACGATTTTGCCGGGGAACGCGCTGCCACCGCCGTGCGCCAAACGGGAGGCCGCGCGCACGGCCTTGCCGATCAACGGGGTTGCGAAGGAATTCCAAGCCATATCACACCGCCTCCTGCTGGGACTGGTAATCCTGGGGCATGTCCTTGAACTTCGAATACGCGCCAAGGAACGCAAGATTGAACGTGTCGGTCGGACCGTTACGATGCTTCGCCATGATGATGTCGGCCTCGCCCGGGCGGTCCTCCTTGTCGTAGGCGTCCGGACGGTGCACGAGGAACACCACGTCGGCGTCCTGTTCGATAGAGCCGGATTCACGCAGGTCGGACAGCTGCGGCTTCTTGTCCTGACGCATTTCGGGGCCACGGTTCAGCTGGCTCAGTGCCACCACCGGCACTTCCAGCTCCTTGGCGAGCAGCTTCAGCGCACGGGAGAAGTCGGACACTTCCTGCTGGCGGCTTTCCACGGCCTTGCCGGAGGTCATGAGCTGCAGGTAGTCGATGACGACGAGTTTCAAATCGTTCGTCTGCTTCAGTCGGCGGCATTTCGCGCGGATTTCCATCAGGCTCATGTTCGGGCTGTCGTCGATGAACAGGGGCGCGTTCTGCAGCTTGCCTTGCAACTCGTTCAGGATGGCCCAACGTTCCGGCGTGATGTCGTCCGCGCGGCGCATGGCGGCGAGCGGAATGTTGGATTCAGCGGAGATGATACGTTGCGCCAACTCGTTTTTGCTCATTTCCAAGCTGAAGATGATGGTCGTCAATCCGTGATGCAGTGCCGCGGAACGGGCGAAATCCACACCGAGTGTGGACTTGCCCATGGCCGGTCGGCCTGCCACGACGATCATCTGGCCGGGCTGCAGGCCCTGCGTCACGTCGTCGATGTCGCGGAAGCCCGTCGGCACGCCTCGGGACACTTCGCCGCTTTGCAGACGGTCGAGCTGGTCAAGCGTATCGGCGATGACGGTGCCGATCGGCGCGTAGTCCTGCCGCACTTTGCCGGTGGACATCTCATATACTTCGGCCTGTGCCAGGTTGACGACGTCTTCGGCCTGCGAGCCTTCTGCGGTGTAGCCGAGCTGTGCGATTTTGGTGCCGGCCGCGATCACATTACGCAGGATGGCGCGCTGATGCACGATGTCGGCGTAATACGTGGCGTTTGCGGCGGTCGGAACCGATGCGACCAGGCTGTGCAGATAGTCGGAGCCACCCACTTTTTCCAGATTGCCTTCGGCGAGCAGCTCGTTGGCCACCAGCACGGCGTCGACCGGCTGGGAGGCCGAGAACAGTTTGATGACCGCTTCGTACACGGTTTGGTTGCGTGGCTGGTAGAAGTCGGACACGTCGATCATCTGCGATACTTCGCCGATGGCGTCCTTGCTCATCAGCATGCCGCCCAACACCGCCATTTCGGCGGCGTCGTCATGCGGCGGCACGCGGTCGAACAGGGCGTCGCGCACGGCTTGGCCGGATCGGCCGTTCATGCCGTTCGCACCGTTTCCAGCGTTCGAAAATCCGCGGTTCTGCGCCGAACCGTTGTTCCAAGAGTCGTTCTCCGCCATGTCCCTCCAACCGCAGCAGTCAATCGAATGTGTTCAATACCGAGGAAAACCATAATACGTGCGTGCCGTCACGACCGGTGTTGCATTGAGATTATGGATGAATCTCCGCATCCACCGAACGACACGCGCGAATGGCTTTGGTGTGGATAAGTAAGTCGAAAAAAGCCGAGTTATCCACATATTGGGGATAACCATGTGGAAAACGTTTCGACTTATCCACAGAGTGGGGATAACTGAGTGGACAACTTGGGGACATCCTAAAGCATGCACCCCGATTCCCTTATTTCGATTTGCCGAAGTGAACGGAAGGTGATATGCACCCCGCTTTTCCGTAAACGACGAGAAATACGGGGGCATATCGGCTTGGCGCATGCGAGAAACCGGCGCTCACATGTGGTATCGGGTGGCGTTGTACATGGTGCGCACCAACGTTTCACGCCATTTGCTCCACCCGTACTGTTTGGAGATGGTCTCGCCGGACGTGGCCCCCAACGAGGAGCCGTCGGCGCGGGTCAGGTCGAATAGCATGTCGAGCAGCACGGGATTATGGTCGAGCCGGCCGGCCAGATCATCGCCGACGTTGGGATCATTGGGATTGCGGCCTGTGGCGAACTCCGACAATGTCAGATGCTCGCGTACCAGCAGCGTGACCCAGCGGACGATGTCGCGGTCGAATCCCATGCGTTCCACGACCACGGTCGCATGCCGAGCGCCTTCCGCCGCATGGTTGGCCACCCCCGGTCGTTTGCCGATGTCATGCAGGATGCCGGCGAGCAGCAACGCCTCGTAATGCCGGTCGTCGTACCGCCCACCGCTGGGTGTTTCACGGCCGAGCCGCGTGACGACCTCCACCATGTGCCGGTCGATCGTATAGCGGTGCGCGGCGGACGCGCTTGGCCGGTTGCGCACGCCCAACCATTCGGGGATGAGCTTGCCGGGCACGTCGATGAAATCGATGTCTTCCCACACGTTGAGCAGCGCGGGGCCGGAAGCCAGCAATCGTATGAACAGTTCACGCGATTCGTCCGTCCAGTTGCGGTCGCCGATAGGGCACTTTTTGAGATTCCGCAACGTTCCCGGGGCGATCGGCAGGCCGAATTCCGCGGCCGCGACGGCCACGCGCAGCACGAGGTTCGGGTCGGCGGCCGGTTCCGCGCCCGGAGCGAGCACTATTTCCTCTTCATGCTTGGCCACGCCGGGGGTGATCACATCGAAGGTCGGTGCCTGACGTTTGCCGCCACCGCGCGGCTGGAACACTTGGAAGAAGGCGAATCGCGGCTTGTCGTGCGTCAGCGAATGCTCGGCGCGCGACGCGGTGGAATCAAGGGAGAACGCGATCTGCCGGCCAACGCGTGCCAGCAACGTTTGCAGATCGTCGATCGACTTCGCCTCACGTTCGCCATCGGGCAGCGTCGGATCGGCCAGACCGAGCATCGCCGCGACTTTGGCTTGGTAGGGCGATAGCAGCATGTTCGTATCTTTGCCGGCGACCAGATGGATGCAGTCGCGCACGTCCAGCAACCGTTCGACGGCGTCGTCATACGTGCCGTGCGGACGGTCGGCAAGCCAGGATGCGGCGAGCGCGGACACCAATACGGAGTCGCGCAGGCCACCGCGTGCCTCTTTGATGTCCGGCTGGTTGATGTAGGCCATGCGGCCGAATTCGTCGAGGCGCGATTTGGCGGAGCCGAGCAGTTCCGGCAGACGTTTGCGTGCGGCCTTGCGCCATCGTTCCAATATGGATACGGCTGTGCTTTCGATAAGTCCAGTGTCCCCCGCGATCGGCACCACGTCCAGCCATCCCATGGCTGCGGGCAGGTCGCGGTCGGTGACGGCCTCGCATTGCGCGACGGTACGTACCGACTGGTCGAGGTCGAGGCCGGAATCCCAAATCGGATACCACAGTTTGTTGGCGAGCTCGTTGAGCTGCTGGTCGGTCAGCGCGTGCGGCTCGTAGATGACCGCCAGATCAAGGTCGGAGCTGGGGCCCACCTGTCCACGTGCCAGCGAACCGACCGCGCCGAGGCCGATGCCGGTTGCCGGCACGTCGAAGGAAACCGCTTCGCAGGCTTCGTTCCACAACTGTGTGAGATTGCCCATGGCCAAGCCCGTGCGGGCTTTGCGTTTCGCCGCGCCATTGCGGTAGACGCCGTCGGCGTCGGGCTGGCTCATGGCCATGAACCGTTGTTTGAGACCATCGACTGCTGAAGTCATAACGCACGTTCCTTATGAAACCTATGACGGCTTATGACAATCCCCGCACGGCGCGAGGCACGTACGGGGATGTGTCGTAATTGATAACCCGAACTTCAAGCCCGGGGGTCTTTTTTCATCTTGTCCGAATCGGCCCGATCACAAGGCCGGACGGATCAGATGGCGGCGGAACCGGTTTCGCCGGTGCGCACGCGGGTCACCGAGTCAAGCGGAGCCACCCAGACCTTACCGTCGCCGATGGTGCCGGAGCCGGCGGACTTGACGATCACGCCAACCAGGGTTTCGGCATCGGCGTCGTCGGACAGCACCTCGATGCGGATCTTCGGAATGAGATCCACGGTGTATTCGGCGCCACGGTAGACCTCGGTGTGGCCGCGCTGACGGCCATAACCGTTTGCCTCGGACACGGTCAGGCCGTGCACGCCCGCGGCTGCGAGGGCTTCCTTGACATCGTCGAGTTTATGGGGCTGGATGATAGCGGTAATGAGCTTCATCTCACTTCACCTCCTTGAGGACGGAGCTGGCGGTACCAGCAAAATCGTAAGCACGTTCGCCCTGGTCGGCAAGATCGATGCCGCCGACTTCCTGGGCTTCGGTGACGCGCCAGCCGATCGTCTTCTCCAGAGCGAAGGCGATGATGCCGGTGATGACGGCGGACCAGACGATGGCCACGAGAGCGACGATGAGCTGGACGACCAGCTGCCTCCAGTCGCCGCCTGCGAACAGGCCGGTGCCTTCGCCGAAGAAGCCGATGAGCACGGTGCCGGTGAAGCCGCCAACGCCGTGGACGCCAACGACGTCGAGGGAATCGTCATAGCCGAGCTTGAACTTCAGACCGCAGGCCAGGCAGGTGAGCACACCGGCGATGGCGCCGAGCACGATGGCCCACAGCGGGGAGACCACATCGGCGGCCGGGGTGATGGCGACGAGGCCCGCGACGATGCCGGAAGCGGCACCCATTGCGGTGTAGTGGCCGGTGCGGATCTTCTCGGTGAAGCCCCAGGAGAGCATTGCCGCAGCGGTTGCAGCGGACGTGGAAACCCACGCGTAGCCGGCGGTGCCGTTGGCTGCGAAGGCGGAACCGGCGTTGAAGCCGAACCAGCCGAACCACAGCAGGAAGGCGCCGAGCATGACGAACGGAACATTGTGCGGGCGGAACGGCTGCGTGCCGAAGCCCTTACGCTTGCCGATGATCAGCACGATGACCAGAGCGGCGACTGCGGCGTTGATGTGGACGACCGTACCACCTGCGAAATCGTGGGCGGCTGCGCCGATCGCCTGGGAAATGGCGCCGTCAGCGGACAGCAGACCACCGTTCCACACCATGTGAGCGAGCGGAGCGTAATCGAACGTGATCCACAGCGCCACGAAAATCATCCACGTGGAGTACTTCACACGTTCGGCGATGGCGCCGCAGATCAACGCGACGGTGATCATGGCGAACGCGGACTGGAAGGCCACGTCGACGCTGACCGGGTAGTTGTTGCCGTTCAGTGCGGCCGATGTGAAGACGCCCTTATCGGAAACCATGGTGTCCTTCAGCAGGAAGCCGGTTGCCGGGTCGCCGAAGATGCCGCCGACCGAGGTGCCGGCGTAGGCGATCGACCAACCCCACAGCACCCACATGATCATCGTGACGGACAGTGCGGCCGCCTCCATGATCATCATATTCAGCACGGCCTTGGCGCGGACCATGCCACCATAGAAGAACGCCACACCAGGCGTCATGAGGAACACAAGGGACGCGGAAGTCAATATCCACGCGGCATTTCCAGAATCAAGCTGGCCCATGTCACCCTCCTCTTTCTTTCTCTATATTTGGTTCAACATTTCCGTCCCCATCGTGTGGGGCTGACAGAACGATATGGAACGCCGGCCGCGTTTTGAAAACGTTACGACGTGTTACGCCAACGTAACGCCATCCGCGCGAAACGTCAACCTACGCCGAAAAATGGCGGAATTCCAACGAAACTGGCGGTACGGAAATACGGAAGGCATAATCGCCCGGCAATCGCAATATGAAATTGCGACGGTGGACGGAAGCGGCGGGCAACGCTGCGGACGGAGTAAGTTGGGTAGCTGAAACTTACGGAACACGCGTGGCACGCGACGGGAGAACGCCGCGTACGGCGAGCGCGTGGCATGTACACCGAACGCGCGGTGCGGCGAACGTATGGCGCGCGTAACGAGAGAGCGGCGAGGACCATGGCAACGTTCATCATTTCACTGTGCGCCATTTTGATGCTGACCACGGTTTCCGGGCTGATCTGCCGCAAAGCGCAGCTGCCGGAAGTGATCGGGCAGATCCTCGTCGGCATTCTCGTGGGCCCTTCGCTGCTGGGCGTGATGCACATGAGCGATTCGCTGTCATTGTTCAGCGACCTCGGCATCATCATCCTCATGTTTTTGGGCGGTGTCGGCTGCGACCTGCAGTTGCTGAAGAAATATTCGAAGGCGGCGGTCATCATCGCGTGCATGGGCGTGGTGTTCCCCGTGGCGGTGATGGGTGGAGTGAGCCTGCTGTTTGGCTTCAAGCCGATTCCGGCTGCGTTCATCGGCGTGGTGTTCTCCGCCACGTCCGTATCGATTTCCGTGGCGGTGCTGAAGGAAGCCGGACTGCTTGATTCGAAGGAAGGCGTGTCGATTCTCGGCGCGGCCGTGGCTGACGATGTGATCGGCGTGATCCTGCTGTCCGTGATGTGCACGCTCGTCAACACCGGCAGCGTGGACGTGGCAGGGCTGGGTTTGATTCTGCTCAAGCAGGTGCTGTTCTTTGTGGCGGCCGCCGTGGTGGTGGTTTGGGTGGCGCCGGCGCTGATGACGCTGGCTGGCGTGCTGAAGGCGCCGTCCGGCATCGCGGTGATGGCCGTGATCATCTGCCTGGCGATGGCGTGGGCGTCGAATCTGGCCGGGTTGAGCTACGCGGTGGGCGCGTTTTTCGCCGGCATCGCGGTAAGCAACAGCGATTACGCGGAGGACGCGGACCGGTATATCGAGCCGGTTGGAGACACGTTGTTCGTGCCGGTGTTTTTCGTGGGCATCGGCCTGCAGACCACAGGCGTGGATGATACGAAGATGATCGTGTTCATTGCGATCATGACGGTTCTCGGCGTGATCACGAAGGTCGTCGGCTGCGGTTTGGGTGGCCGCATGGCCGGTTTCGGCGGCGCTTCGGCGCTGATGATCGGCGCGGGCATGGTGCCACGTGGCGAGATGGCGTTGATTACCGCGCAGATCGGCTTCAACGAGCATGTGCTCGGCAGCGAATACTATTCGACGATCATCTTCATCATTTCGCTGGTGACGCTGGTCGCGCCGCTGCTATTGAAGCTGACGATCCGGAAGGTGCCGGGGGTGGGGGCTGGCGCTGCCGGTACGGCTGGCGCTGAGCAGTAATCGCAATACGAAAACCTCCCGCCACGTACGGAACGTGACGGGAGGTTTTCGCTACGGAAATCGCAAATCCGGAAAATATGGGAACGTCAGGCGAGGATGCCGTCGACGAAACCTTCCGGATCGAACGGGGCGAGATCGTCCGGGCCTTCGCCCAGGCCGACGAGTTTGACGGGCACGCCGAGCTCCTTCTGCACGGAGATGACGATGCCGCCCTTGGCGGAGCCGTCGAGCTTGGACAGGACCACGCCGGTGATGCCGATCGCTTCGGCGAACACCTTGGCCTGCGTCATGCCGTTCTGGCCGGTGGTGGCGTCGAGCACGAGCAGCACTTCGTCCACAGGCAGGTTCTTTTCGGTGACGCGGCGGATCTTGCCGAGCTCGTCCATGAGGTTGGACTTGTTCTGCAGACGGCCGGCGGTGTCGATGATGAGCACGTCGGCGTTCTCTTCCTTGGCTTTGGCGCTGGCTTCGAACGCGACGGACGCCGGGTCGGCGCCGTCCTTGTCGGAACGCACGACCGGCACGCCCACCTTGGCGCCCCAGGTCTCCAGCTGGTCGGCCGCGGCGGCGCGGAACGTATCGGCGGCGCCCAGCATGACCTGCTTGCCTTCGGAGACGAGCAGTCGGGACAGCTTGCCCGCGGTGGTGGTCTTGCCAGTGCCGTTCACACCGACCATGATGATGACGCTCGGCTTGTTCGCGCCCTCCTTGTCGGCGTTGAGACGGCGGTCGACGTCGGTGCCGACGAGCTTCAGCAGCTTGTCCTTCAGCGCCGCACGCACTTCGGCAGGGTCGGATTGGCCGGCGATGCGGGCGTCGTTGCGCAGTTCCTCAACGAGCTGTTCGCTGGCTTCCGCGCCCACGTCGGCAAGCAGGAGGGTGTCTTCGACGTCCTCCCAGTCGGCTTCGGAGAGCTGATCCTTGGCGAGGATGTTGAACAGGGCCTTGCCGAACGGATTGCCCGACTTGGACAGGCGCGCCTTGAGGCGCTGCATGCGGGTGCCGGCGGCTTCCGGGGTTTCGATGGCTGGGGTCGCGGATTCAGTTACGGCTGACCCGACCGGAGTTGGTTCAGTTGCCACTGGCGATTCAGGTGTGGCAGACGAAGTCGCGGATTCCGCGGTTTCCTTGGTTTTCTCAGCGTTTTCGGCACTTGCGGCGGCAGATTGCGCGGCGGACTTCTCCGTAGCCAAACGAGCATCGGCCTTCGCCTTCGCCGCTTCCGTGGACTTGTCCACGGCGGACTTGCGGCTCTTACCGAACCACCATCCGCCAATCGCAAGTAATGCCGCGATAACGACGACCGCGACAATCGCAATAATCACATTCGTATCCATGGCTCCAGCCTAAAAAGCGCAAC
>OLND01003144.1_pt1 | contig 13465 bp, 9 predicted proteins | sample 1672031 | NCBI WGS metagenome assembly OLND01 (sample SAMEA3136638, study PRJEB25190) | human gut metagenome | biome: human gut; feature: human-associated habitat; material: faeces | place: Austria | collected 2013
TAGTCTGACGCCTAAAGCGTCTGGAAGCACATGACTTTAGTCATGTGAGGGTCACTGATAAAAAACTGAATTACTGCGGCCGGATCGATGACCGGGACCCGGAAAGACCCGTGTTTAGCTGACGCTGGAAGCACTGGAACTTTCCGAAGGGGCAAGGCTTCTGGATACGCCGCCCGGCGCCGGTAGCGCGGGCTATCGTGGACGGCGACCTGATTCATGCCACAGTCTTGGATGCCAATTTCGAGGAAAACTGGGGCGACTGCCTCTATCTGGTCCCCGTGCTCCATCACAGCGCTCCGGGATTTCATACCGTAGAAATCGAGATTATCGAAGCTCCATCTGCGGAACTCCGTGAAAAGAGTGGAAGCGGATTTTATCTGCTGTCTCTGATCACTGCATGAAAAGGCATCTGCGATAAAATGTTTACTGACATAGTTGACAGAGCAAAAAAGGTATGCTAAAGTCTGACTGTATGCGAATTAGTGTAAACTAATCAATAATATTTACTATGAAAGTCCCGGACGGCAGCCATGAATGAGCCATGCTCGCATGAGCGAATTCATGGATATCGGACGGGCGATAGCCCGGATTACGAATGAGGTCGGCAGCTCTTATATATGGTGATGTCGCCGGTAGGCGACATGTCCGTTTCCTGGTAATGACAGGAAAAATCAGAAAATATTAGGCAAGGAAAACCGCAGGAAGCTTCCAAAGGGGAATACGGGAGAAGGCCTGCGGATTTTCTGAGATGAGGGTTAGTTGATACTAATTATCAACAGGCATAAAGGAACCCGTAGACGTAAGCAGGCAAACAGCACAGGAAAGGACACTATGAAAAAGAGAAGGTACACAGCGAGATTATTGAGTATGACAGTTGCAGCCAACCTCATATTTTCTTCACTGGCAATGCCGGTATTTTCCGCAGATCTGAGCAGTCTGGAAACGGAATTATCGACAGAAATGCAGAGGGAAACTGAAACAACAGTCTCGGTTAAAGAGACTGAGACAGAAACCCGGGAAGAAACAGAGTCTCAGGCTGAGACAGTGAATGAAATGGAAACTGAGACACAGGCTATGACAGAGACAGATTCTGAGACCGTGACAGAGACGGAAGTTCAGACTGAGACTGCTTCACAGGAAATTGAGAAAGAGACAGAGTCCACTCAGGAAATTGAAGCCCAGGCGGATGTATTTTCTGCCCGGGAAAATGCTTCTGCTGTTCAGGCAGGCGATCCCGTGGAGATCACCGTTCAGAACGGCGAGGTGACTTCCAAGACTACCTCTCTTACGGTAAATCTTTCCGGAGTACCGTCCTCCGGAATTCTTCGTGTCGTTCAGCTGGATGCGGGAGATACTTATGATGCAGGCAAACTCAACGACTATACAAGCCTGCATTTTTCCGTTCTCAACTGGCTTCATACAGGAGAAAATGTGCTCTCTCTTACTGGAGCTCCCACGCCGGGAAAACAGCTGCTGGTGGTTGTGAGAGATGCAGGAGGCAGTATTGTGGATTATGTATCATCCCCTATCCTTGTTGCAGAAGAGCAGACAGAGCCCGATCCCGGTCAGGAGAAAACGCCGGAGGAGATTCTGAAAAATACCAGCGTGACCCTGATGAAAAACGGAGAAACGCGTACAGAGAAGTTCACACAGCAGGAAACTTCTGTGGACGTCCGCGTAAAACTGGACGATTCCGTGGATAAATGCTGGCTGAAAATCTGCGGCTATGCAGGAAATACAGGCTTTGATCCGGATTCCAATTTTAATAAAGTTCTCTGGTCCGGCTGGGTAACAAATGGCTTTGAAGGAACCCTTTCCTTTGCGGAATCCCAGCTGCCCCTTCCGGTAGGCTACGATATCATCGCCTGCCTGAATGTGCCTGTGGGCGAGGATTACTACCGTTCTTCCCTTTCCCAGTCTCTGGAGGTTGTGGATGAAAACGGCGAGGGTTTCCAGGATTACGTTTATCCGGATGCTTCCATCGATGAAGAAGAGCTGGAGGAGGGCGCGACCTCTCTTCACATTTCTCTGACTGGCGACGAGCGCCTTTTCCAGGCGGCCAGAGAGGGAAAGACAGAGATCAATGTCAGTGTAGCCCAGTACCCCGAGGGCGATACCTTTGATTTCGAGAGCAGCAGCCAGATTTCTCTTCTTCGGATCCAGTCCATTACGAAGGCTGTTTCCGGTCTGGAGGTTTCTTTCCCGGATACACCGCTGAAGGCAGGCTATCGCGTGCGCGCCGTGGCTTACTGGGACCAGAATCCGGATATTTATCTTCCAAAAGGAAATGATTACGAGGCCAGCTTCAACAAGCCGGATGATTCCGTGCCGGTTATCGGAGCGCCGAAGCTTTCTTTTGACGGAGAGATCAAAGACACAGATTCCAGTGTGGCACTGACGATAGGCGGAAGAATCCCCGAGGGCTGTGTGCTTCTGGTTAAGAAGTATGACGCAGATGCGGCTTCCCTGGTCACTCAGGAGGGTACTCTGGTAAGCTCCAGACTTGACGTTTCTGAGGGAAAAATGGTTCTTGACTCTAGGGTTTCTTTTGCAGGAGGCGAAAAAATCGTTGCTTTCCTTCTCCAGAATGGAACGGTGATTGCGCAGACGGACCCTGCCGTTGTCGCTGCAATTCCGGATTTTACGGTCACTCAGGACAATGGACCGGTGACGGAGGAGACGACGGAGCTTACCTTTACGGTGAAGGCAAAAGACGATTCCATCACAAACATCAATATCGCGGCGCTCTGTCGGGTAGATGAAAACGGTAATGTGGACCCGACTTCAGCAGATTCTTATGTGGCGCGGCTTTTCGGACAAAAGCCGGGAGCTCTTCATTTTACCGGGATCAGCGGACTGAAAGCAGGAGAGAAACTGCGCCTGGTTCTTGTATACAATAAAGGTAATTCCAGATTTTATGGTGAAGATATCCCAGTTCTGGCTCCGCTGGCAGCAGAGAGAGTGACGATCCTGAATACCGAAATCAACACAGAGACCAAAGAAGTCTCCGTAGTTGTGACCGGCTGCGAAACGTATAATGGCGGCTTTCTGATCCTGTCCACAGGAAATGCGGCTACGGATGGAGACGGAGACAGGCGTACCAGACTGGGAAGTAAGACTTTTACCGGGGCAGGAACCTATACGTTTGCAGTAAACACCGGTTTGAAAGCAGGAAATACCGTTCAGGCTTATCTTTACAAATATGATGCAGATAGCGACCGCGTCTTTTATAAATACAGCGATTCCGTTTCCATCACGGAAAATAACCCTGTTCTAAAAGAAGCAAAAGTGGAGATCGTTACGGACACGATCCGTGCAGACCGGACATATCTCTGGGCAGCCATTGATTTTGACGAAGGCCTTACCGGAATCCTGAAGCTTTACACTTATGAGGGCGAAAGCTTTGACCGCACACAGGCGAAAGAGATTTATTCCGGTCCTGCTTCTCCGGCAGAAAACCGCCAGAGAGTCACCTTTGGAAAAGGAAAACTGACTGCGGGCAAAAAAATCATTGCGGAGCTGCTTCTTTCCGATGAAACTACTGTGCTTTCCAACAGCAAAGAGATTCAGCCGGAGCCGGAGAAAGTAAAACCGACGGTTTCCATTACTTCAGAAAAAGTAACAGCTGGAATGACTCACATCAAAGCGGTTTCAAACTTTGATTCCTCTTTTTCACAGGCATCCTTTAAACTGTATCAGTTTACCGGAGAGGCTCTGGATACGGAAAATGACACCGTGATCTTTTCTGGAAATGCCTACTATTCAAACAGAGGAAACGTAAGCTTTTACTGCGGTGGAAAACTGAAGGTCGGCGCGAAGCTTCAGCTGGTTATGACCGTCGGAGACGAGGAAGTCCGCTCCAATGTGGTGGAGGTACAGCCTTCTCCTGACTGGGGAACTCCCTATGCGGCATTTGAGGTTTCCGCGCTGAAGAGCAATGCCGAGAGCGTGGAAGTGACCGTCGATTATTCCGATGAGTACCTTACCCTGGGGGATGATTTCTACTGTGATGTAACCGTCTATGAATTTTCCGGTGCTTACAGTGACCAGGAATTTGAAGACAATGAACTGTGGGAGAATTCTTCCAAAGTTCAGAGAGTTGCCCAGGTCAATTCCAGACTCGGTGATGTAACCAGAGGAAAACTGACCATTCCGATTAAAGCAGGTGTGACCCTGAATCCGGGCGACCGTCTGATCATCAAGCTTCGTCTTCCCCATACCGAGTGGGAGGGAGAAGAGGTCGATTATCTTTCCACTTCCATTCCCATTGTGGGTGAAAATGAGACCATCACGGCTCCGAGGGTTCTTCTCTACAACCTGAGTGCAGATACTTCTATGGGCCTGCGCCTGAGAAAAATTCTGGAAGAGCAGGGAATCGAAGCTGTGGATGTGGCAGACAGCCAGCTCAATGAAAGCCTGGGCTATCTGGCCGGCATGGAGGGATATGAAGCAAATTCCGAGCCTTACAGCGGAAAGGGGTCCAGCACCGAATTTATGGTAATGGCAAACTTTTCCGAGGCTCAGTTGGACCGTTTCCTGGATGCCATGACCGCAAACGGAATCCGTATCGACCACAAAGCAGTTGCAACAGCTTACAACGTAGATTATGAGTTCCATCGTCTCATCGACGATATCAGGGAAGAGCATGAGACCTTCCAGGCGCTGATTACACTGAACCAGCTGGTGAAGGATGCAGAAAAACTGACAGAAGAGCAGTACGGAAATGCTGAAAGCTGGGCAGAATTTCAGGCAGCCCTGAAAGCAGCAAATGATATTCTGACCTCTGAGGAGCCGTCTCTCAAAGACCTTCAGAAAGTGGATGCCGCCTTACGGGCTCCGTATCTTACCCTGACCGGAATGACTGAGCTTGCCGGAGAGGCAGTGATCACCCTGGTTCCGCAGGAGGATGGAACCTACGACATGGAAGCCTCCTTAAAAGGGGCAGCAGAGGGGTCTGTGCTGAACTATCAGTGGAGCAGCGGAGAGACCGGCGCGGTTCTGGAGCATGTAAAGGCAGAGGATCTCATCACAAAGATCGTTACCATCACCGGCGAGAACCAGTACGGTTCCAAGAAGGCCCAGCTTCAGGTAGCGGAAAAACCGGAGGTGAAAGTAACGGCTGGAAAAGATCAGCTTGAGATCAGCATTACCCAGCAGCAGGGCAAGGACAACTGCCCGGCTCCTGCTTCCTACACGGTAGTTCTTTATAAGGATGGAAAACAGCTGGCTTCCAGGACGCTTGACAACACCGGGTTACATACTGTTTTTGACGGACTGAACAGCGAAACCGACTATACCGTAAAAGTATACGCAGAAAGCCTGGTGGGCCGGAGTGATACGGCTGTCATGGCAGTGAAGACGACTGTGGCAGAGAGTGAGAAACCTGGCGAGAGCGAGAAACCTGGCGAGAGCGAGAAGCCTGGCGAGAGTGAGAAGCCTGGCGAGAGTGAGAAGCCTGGCGAGAGCGAGAAGCCTGGCGAGAGCGAGGCCCCGGCAGAGAGTGAGAAGCCTGCGGAAAGTGAAGCACCTGCGGAGAGCGAGAAGCCGGCAGAGAGTGAAGCACCCGCGGAGAGCGAGAAGCCGGCAGAGAGTGAAGCACCCGCGGAGAGCGAGAAGCCCGTAGAGAGTGAAACACCTGCGGAGACGGAAGTTCCTGCTGAAACTGAGGCTCCCACAGAGACCGAAACCGAAACTTCTTCTGAGACCGAGACGACAAAGGAGACGGAGTCTGAAACTACGAAGACCACCAATGGAAATGACAGCAGCTCCGGAAACAACGCACAGACCAATGCACCGAAGACCGGCGATCCCACAGATACAGCGATTCTGCTGTTCCTGCTGGCACTTTCCGGCATGGCAGCTCTGGGCACAGCACTCTGGAGAAAAAGTGAAGAAAAATAAAACCTGAAAAAAGAGAGCGCAGGACCCTGAAAAGTCCTGCGTTTTCCTGTTTTTGGTGATAAAATAGAACTGTTCAGAGACAGGCAGATTTTCTGCCAGAAGAATGAATCATGTTCGCATGAACGAACACCTTCTCTGTTGTTTGAAGGAGCGCCGTTGAAGAATCCCATGGCGTCCATCATGGAAGGCGTTTTTCTATGCTGGCGGCTTCCTTCGCTGCGGTTCTGACCGGAACCACCATCCTGCCGGCCTGGGCTTGCATTTTCAATATCCTGCCTTTGTTCCTCATCTTCACACCATTCCACCTCGTTAGCACCGGAAATCTGGTGAGCGCGATTATGTTTCTGGGGGTATTTTTTCTGATCTGAGGGAATCAGGCAGGTCCCGCCAGCTGCGTTAATTGCAGAAAGCAGGGGGGGGACTTGTCTGCAAATCCGACTCTACAGTTGAAAAAGCCTCATCGTAGCTACAGCAATTCTTCGAAATAACACAGCCAATCCAATTCATCAGAATGTGAAATGCTGCGTCAGAAATCTTTGTTGTGCGTCTGCGTATCTGCTGATTTCATCCTTGCCTTTTGTATTCCGCTAAATTGCCATTTACCGTCCAGTACAGGCCTGAATTGACCGTATATCGTAAAACGTCCAATAAGTCAACCAAAATAGAGCAATCAATTGACTGAAAATCCCAAAACTCCAAATACGGTCATGAAAAATAAAGTATTCCGTTGACCGAAAATCACAAAAACCTCAAAAACGGTCAAAAAATCCGAGAAATATTTGACCGTAAATGCCAAAAACACAAAAAGCAGTACAGTTGTAAATATTGAACAGGGTTTTGCCAATGCGGGTGTTGAGATCTCTTCCCGGCACTGGTTAGACGTTTTCCAGGAGAGATACGACCATGTGATGGATGAATATGCACAGAAGCTGCTGTCTCTGAGGGCAGAGGGCTTTGACCTGCTCTTTGAGATTGAGCCGGAAAAACCGGAAGAACAGCCGGTTACACCGCAGGATATCGCAGAAGCCCGCATTTTGCAGTGCTGCTGAATGTAGGCGGCGTGATTGATACCAGTGTACTGTGCAGCATTCCGGGTGTCCATGCAATCCTTCTGATCAGCCAGGCCGGAAACATCACCGGAGATGTCGTGGCGGATGTGATTCTTGGAAAAGCATACCCCTCCGGAAAACTGACCACTACCTGGGCAAAGGCTTATGAGGATTATCCGTACAGTGGCGAGTTCAGCTCCAATAATGGAGATCTGAATGATTCTTACTACCGGGAAGGTATCTATGTGGGCTACCGCTATTTTGATACTTTCGGTATCAAACCGGCATTCTGTTTTGGATACGGGCTTTCTTATACGGAGTTTTCTCTGAAAACAGAATCCGTTCATGTGGAAAAAGACGAAATTTATGCAGCCGTACGGGTGCAGAATATCGGTTCCTACGCGGGTAAGGAAGTGGTACAGCTTTATTATTCCGCACCGGAAGGAGGGCTGGAGAAGCCCTATCAGGAGCTTGCAGCTTATGGAAAAACGAAAGAACTTCTGCCAGGAGAAGAAGAACTGCTAAAGCTTTCCCTGAATGTCCGTGATATGGCATCCTACAGTGAAGAAAAAGCGGCCTGGCTGCTGGAACCAGGAGAATACCTCTTACGGGTCGGCAACAGTTCTGAAAATACACAGGTCGCAGCCCGTCTGCTGCTGAAAGAGGAGGTCCTGACGGAACAGCTGGAAAATCAGTTTGCACTGGATGAAAACTTTGAGAGCCTGAAAAGGGAAGGGAAGCAGGTTTGCCGGAAAGAGCTGGAGAAAGCGGAGTGTCAGAACACACCGGAATTTACACTGGATGAGAAGGCAATCAGTTCTCATACGGCCACATATCGTAAAATAAAGAAAGTACTGGCAGACAAAAGCGAAGGCACCACGATCAATTGCGGAGATTACCGGTCTGGAACTGGGAAAGGTGATCCGACTTGGGGAAAATATGAAACAGAGTACGGAAGCAAAGGGAGAGGGACACTCCTGATGGGATTTTCGCAGAAAAGAAAAAGACGTATACCCGCAAAGGATCCATCTTTGCAGATATACGCCGGATTTTTATGGGATCATGCCAGCATCTGGAATCCCATGACGATGATACCCAGGATAACCAGCACTACGCCGGTAGCACGGTTCAATGTTGCCGGTTTTGCCTTGTTGGCAAAAACAGCTGCGATACGCGCCCAGAGCAGGGTAAAGATGACACACAGGAAAAATACAGGCCAGTCAGGCATACCGCCGATCATAAAGTGGGAAGCAGCTCCGGTCAGGGCAGTGAAACTCATAATGAACACACTGGTACCCACGGCTGTCTTCAGCTCGTAGCCAAGGATGCTGGTCAGGATCAGGAGCATCATCATGCCGCCGCCTGCACCGATAAAGCCACAGATGAAGCCGATCATCACGCCGCAGATCACGGACTGGACAGCCCGCTTTTTCGGAGAAATGCTTTCCATAGCCTCTTTGGTTGTCATGACCGGGCGGACAATGAATTTAATGCCCAGAAGGAAGGTCATGAATACGGAAAAGCTTCCCATAGTCTGGGAAGGAACCAGGCTGGCAACATAGCTTCCAACGGCGGTAAAGATCAGAACACTTACCATCATGATCAGGCCGTTTTTGACATCCAGATTCTTATTTTTGTGATAGGTGTAAGCGGAAATGGCACTTGCCAGTACGTCAGAGGACAGGGCGATACCTACCGCCATGTAAGGATCCATATGCAGGAATGTGATCAGCATGGGACTTATGACCGCAGCGGCACTTAAACCGGCAAAACCGGTTCCAAGACCGGCACCCATGCCTGCAAAAAATGTGACGAAAACCGTTAATAACAAACTCATTTTACTTTGTTTCCTCCAATATCATATCTATATTTTTCTCCATGATTTTCATGGCGGCAAAAAAAGCGTTTCGCGTCTGTTCGTCCGTATTCTCAAGAAGGCGATCAAAGAAAGTACGCTGAAGCTTCTGTCCTCGACGGATGACAGGCTGTGCTTTTTCTGTGCAGATCAGTTCCGTTTTGCGCCGGTCTCCTTTGACCTCCTGCCGCATAAGATAACCTTCCCGGACCAGCCGGTCCACATTTACCGAAACAAGATTGGCTTTGATATGCCGGATCTCTACGATATCGCTTGCTGTTTTATAAGACGGATTGTTGCCAAGAAACATCAGGATATCGAAAGCTGTCTGCGGCAGGTTCAGTTCCTGACAGAGCGGTCGGCAGAGAGCGTTGTAGGCAAGGGCGGTCTTACGGGCGAATTCCAGTTCCGGATTCATATAGATTTCTCCTTTCTTGTGTATTTCAAATTTGAATTGTTCAAAAATGAAGTATAGTGCGGAGAGAAAAAAATGTCAAGAGAAAAGAAGAAGGATTGTATGAATTGTCTGCATTATGATATGATGGAAGGGAAAAAGATTATCCAGAGGATGTTTATTTTGCACCGACTGAGAAAGGAGAACAACATGAGAAAAAATATTCAGGTAAAAGTAAAAGTCCCACAATTTACCGTGATCACAGGACTTACGTATGCCCAACGGGACAGCTGGTTCGGACACACGATGCAGGATCTTAAAATGGATCTGATCTATCCGGAGGATAAGGAAAGAAAGTATCCTTGTATCGTCTGGATCTGCGGGGGAGCCTGGCTCCAGATGGATCGTTCTGCTCATCTGGCATATCTTTCAGAACTTGCAAGAAAAGGGTTTACAGTGGCTTCCCTTCAGTACCGGACCAGCAATGAAACCCCGTTTCCAGGGCCTCTTGAAGATGTGAAAGCCGGAATCCGCTATCTTCGTGCGCATGCCGGACGTTTCCATATAGATCCGGAAAAAATCGGCGTTATGGGAGAATCGGCTGGCGGATATCTGACTTGTATGGCAGCTCTTGCAACGGATCCGTCTTTTGATGTGGGAGAGAATCTGGAATATTCCAGCAGTGTGCAGGCAGCCTGCCCCTGGTATCCGCCCACAGACTTCAGAGGCTTTCCTTATGATTCAGCGGAACAGTGTGCGGCAGCGCCGGAATCACTTCTCCTGGGAAAGAATGTTATGCGTCATGCCGGGGAAGCGTTGAAATGCTGTCCGGTGAGCTTTGTGACTCCGGAAGCGCCGCCTTTCCTGATCATTCACGGAAAAGATGATCATACCGTACCGTTTACTCAGAGTGAGCTGCTTTATGAGAAGCTGGAGAAAGCAGGCTGCGATGTGACTCTTCTTGCGATTGAAGGGGCAGATCATGCCGATCTTCATTTCTTTCAGGAGAAGATCTGGGAGGAAATCGGAGATTTCTTCCGGAAAAGTCTGGGTAATGTCAGATAGAGAGCCTCTGTCTGTCACTACACTAGTTCCAAACGTTTTAACTCCGGCAGGATCGTGCACAGCATCGTCACAAAGCAAAGGCCTCCGCCAATGACATTGGATACCGGCTCGGCGAGGAAAACACCGGCGGTTCCCATGTGGAGAGTGTAGGGCATAAAGTAGGTCAGAGGAACGACGATGACTACCTTGCGGAGCAGAGAGAAAAAGATCGCCTGTTTCTTTTTGTTCAGGGATTTAAAGACAGTCTGGCCGATATATTGACAATCCATGAAAATGAAAGCCGCAAAATACTGTTTCAGGGCAGGAACGGCATCACGGATCAGTGTCTCATCAGAACTGAAGATCCGGATCAGCGCGCCCGGCTCCAGAAGGATGACGCTCCACATGATGGCTGTGTAGCCGAGAACCAGGGCACTCATGACCAGCATGGCTTTTCGTACCCGGGCCGGGCGGCGGGCACCGTAATTGTAGCTCAGGATCGGAGAGGTTCCCTCATTCATGGCATAAATCGGCGTTTCCACCAGCTGGCGTACGCTGGAAACGATCGTCATGACAGAGATGTAGATGTCGCCTCCGGTGCTGGAGAGTACATGGTTGCAGCAGATGGTCACCAGGCTGTTGGTCAGCTGCATGATAAAACTGGAGGTTCCCAGGCTGACAATATTCTTTGCGTAGGGCACACAGGAGGAAAGTTCATTTTTCCGGAGAAAATGGACTTTCAGCTCTGACTTTCTCGTAAGGAAAAACAGGACAAACACGGCGGAAAGACACTGGGAGAGCACCGTCGCGATGGCTGCTCCCTGAACGCCAAAGCCCAGTACAAAGATAAACAGCGGATCCAGCAGAAGGTTTGCCACGGCTCCGATGGCTACGGAGAGCATTCCTACCGTAGAATAGCCCTGTGCGTTGATGAAAGGATTCATACCAACGGCGATCATTGAGGGCAGTGTGCCGATGAGATAGATCATCAGATACGGACAGGCATAAACCAGAGCCTCCCTGGAAGCTCCGAAAAGCACCAGCAGGGGCCGGGCGAAGAGAAGACCGATGGCCATGAGAATGAGACCGCTGACGCAAACCATGGAAAAAGAGGTATCCATGATCTGTTCCGCTTCTTTGTTTTTCTTTTTTCCTCTGTAGATAGAAAAGAGCGGGGCACCGCCGCTTCCGAACAGGTTGGCAAAGGCAGTGATCACAACAATCAGCGGAAAGCAGAGACCTACGGCTCCAAGTGCTGCCGTTCCCACATCCGGAATCCGGGCAATGTAGATGCGGTCCACAATGTTATAGAGGAGATTTAAAATCTGGGCCACCAGCATGGGAAGCGCTGCTCCGAAGATATTCCGCGTCACTGTTCCGTTTTCAAAATCAATTCGCTTCATTTTCTACTCATTCCTTTTTCTTTTTTCTTGCTTTTCAGTATAGCATGGGCTATCCTATATGTAAATTATGGTTTTTATATCAAAAAATAATAATTTATATATGGAGAGATACCCTATGGAACTCAAACAGTTAGAATATTTCCGAGCCATTGTGGATGCCGGAACAATCAGCGGTGCAGCCCGTGACCTTCACATGACCCAGCCACCCTTAAGCTATCAGATGAAAATGCTGGAGGAAGAACTCCAGGTTCCGCTTTTCTTACGGGGAACCAAAAAGATCACCCTGACAGAAGCCGGGAAGACACTCTATGAACAGGGCGGAAATCTTCTGATGCTTTCAGATCTGACCAAACGGGAAGTCATAAAATCCAGTCAGGCAGCCACACTTCACATCGGTATGACACCTTCCACAGTTTCCATGATGTCGGACTATCTGCTTCGTTTTGCGGAAAAATACCCTCAGGTACATTTTGATGTACACGAGGGTTCCACCTTTACTTTGAAGGATCAGCTGGAAAACCGGATCATAGACCTGACTACACTCCGGACCCCCATTGTGCTGAACGGCTGCGAGACCCGTTCTCTGGCAAAAGAAAGCCTGCTGGTCATGGCTTCCCCGGATCATCCGCTTTTCGAAGGCCGCACGTCTATTCGCCTGGAAGAGCTCTCAGAACAGCGGCTGATTCTTTCCCATCGCTATCGGAAATATATGCTTTCCGCCTTTGAGAGGGCTGGCCTGGTGTGTGATATCTATTTTGCCTGTGAGGACGCGCGGACCGCTATGACGATAGCAGAAAAGGGCATGGGAATCGCGATTCTTCCCTCTTCCATGCTGAAGCTTTCTTCCTGCCTCAAGGCCTGCCCGGTCTCTGACGCGGATCTTTCCACCGAGATTCTTCTGGCCTGGCGCAAAGGCCGGCTGCCCGGAGAAATACAGGATTTTCTGGGATTGTGGGATGAAAAAAACTGATTGCAGAAGCAAAGGAAGAGCTTATGAAAAACAGAAAACTCCAAACACAGACGTTAAAAACAAAAGTATTACTGGTTATTGCAGCCGTATGTATTCCCGTGCTGATCCTTTTTTTCGGGATGAGTTTTTTTTCAATCCGGAAAATTCAGAATCAGATTTATGAAAATAATCAGAATCTTCTGAGGTCAAATGTAAATCAGCTGGATGCAGAACTTAATAAAATTTCGGAATATCTCCTGAATGAAAGTACGAATGACCAGCAAATGAATCTTTTTTCATCGTCAGATCCGGTGAAAAGTTATGATGGTGCAATTTTGTATACAAGAAAATTTTATGAAGATATCCATATGTTCAATTATATTGGAGGGATTGCCTGCTATTCACCCAAAAACGGAAAGCTGGTTTATAATTTCACAGATCAAAGCAAAAGCTTTCAGCAGAGGATGCAGGTACTCGATTATGTGAAAGAACACTGGGAGGAATGTTATCAGAACAGTCTGCATTTTCAGACATACTTTATGAATGAGATTCCTGTGATGTTGTATTGCGTGGGAAATGAAGAAATGCTTTTCTTTACCTGGACAGATTACGAAACGCTGATGGCTCCGTTTTCACAGGAACAGATGATAGGAAACAGTGATTTCTGTTTCTCGGCCAAAGATGGGACGCTTCTTACCGAACTTCCGGAAAAACTTCAGAATCTGAATTTCAGTGGAAAAATGGGTGGTTATTATTTTTCCGGAGCAGGAGATGCCTATCTGATTACAGGGGTAGATTCAGAAAACGGAGATTTCCGGATGATGAGTGTGGTAAGCAGAAGGAAACTGCTTGGTATTTTTTATATTATCC
>OLND01003145.1_pt1 | contig 13459 bp, 12 predicted proteins | sample 1672031 | NCBI WGS metagenome assembly OLND01 (sample SAMEA3136638, study PRJEB25190) | human gut metagenome | biome: human gut; feature: human-associated habitat; material: faeces | place: Austria | collected 2013
GGACAGTACGGACTCTGAAGCAGCAGTAGACAATACAGCAGAAAATGCGATAGATGGTGTGGATATTCGTATGACTGAGGTCAGAATGCAGGAGGATAGCCTGACATTTGACTGTACATTTACTTTTGACGGTGATATCAGTGAGATGCAGAAGGAAATGGAGCAGTGGGCCATAACAGAAGGAAGAAATGCCATAGGAGATCAGCTTTTTGACAATGCGGAAGTTTATGTGGACGGTATCAACGTATTAGATGATGATTTTAATTATGTTATTTCACAGACAGATGCCTTTGTTATCGGACAAAATGTGTCATTTGAAGAAAATAAGATGCATATAGGATTTTTGATATATCAATTGACTGAAGGCGAAGACCACACCATTCAATTCTGTTTTAATGGTTTAAACATGAGTGATCATACTTTGGAGGGCAGTTGGAAATACACATATGAAGCAAAAGCGGATGCGTATGAAGCAGAACTTGAATGGCAGGATATTTCTATTGCAGCCGAGAATCAAGGGGAAAAGATAACGTTGAATCGATATGCGCTGACACCAAACGGACCGAAAATTGATGCAACGGTTGAGGAAAAGAAAGGCGCTGACTCCATCTATGAAGAGGATGGTTACACTAAATTAGATTTTATGCGAATTGTGGCATGGGATGACCTGGGAAATTATTATCTGATGTACGGCAGGTCAAAAGACTATAATATTGATGATTCAACGATTCCATATCATCAGAGGTTCACTATTTATGATGGCAGCAATGGTTCATTGGATGGACAGGAAAACCGGGATTACAAACTGGTGTGGGATGAAAATGCATCAACAGTGACATTTGCCATGGAGAAAAAGACAGATAAATGGGATGCAGAAACAAAAGAATTTGCTGGTGTGGATTATGAATTTGTATCAGAACCGTATACGGTGGAGTTGGTGAAAAACTAGTGAGGTATAGAACTGCTCAACAAGTGTCAAACTTTTATGGCATTCTAGTACAGAGAAAACCCGCTGTAAAACCTCTAAATATAGGTTTTACAGCGGGTTTATTATAATGACTGAAACTTCTAATCCTCTTCCAGTCCTGCCAGCAGTCTGAGATTCTTCTTCAGTATCTGCTGTTCTTCATCAGGGATATCAGCCAGAATGTCGATATTCGCTGTATCGATAGTATCGAGAACCGGTTTCTCAAGGGCAGCCCCCTTCTCTGTCAAAACAACTTCTATGTAACGGCGGTCTTCTATACTGACCTGGCGTTTTAACAGATCCTTCTTCTCCATACGATCGAGAATACCTGAAATGGTTGAATTTTCAAGTTTCAACTCCGCTGCAATTTCCTTCGGAGTCGTTTTGTCACCCTTCCACAGACAGTAGAGCACACCATATTGAACAGGGGTAACATCAAAGGGTTCCAGGCGTTTGCTGACTTCCTGGAAGACCCTGTGCTGAGATGTGGTGAGCAGATAGTTAATACATTGATTTAATTCCATGTTGCTCCTTTTCTTAATATACAAATAGCTTTATAACAGTTCGATGCATTTTGCCTGCAAAAATAATTGGCAGACGAACTGTTTTTAGTTTAAATGGGTTTTGGCGGATTGTCAAGCAATTCCAGAGAAATTTATTCAATTATTATAATGTCCATAAGGTTCAAAAAGCCGGGATGGGGAATTTATAAGTTGGTTTGTTGCAACAAAATTGATACCAAGTACTTCAATTGAAAGAAAAAAACTCAATCATTTTCAATTTTTGGCAAATTATACAAATTTGGATTGTGATTTTTGTGACAAAATCATTCAAAAATGGATAGACAAAATGAAAAAGAGATATTATAATAAGCACATACACAAACAGTTAGCGTACCAATAATTGCTTGTGGCAATAATTAATTATGTATCATAAGTTTAGGAGGATGCTTTATGAACAATTTATTAATGGAAGTCGAAAACGAGGTAGCAGTAGTAACAATCAACAGACCAAAGTCACTGAATGCATTGAATAGTGAAACACTTGCAGAACTTGACCAGTGCTTTGGCGAAATTGCAGAACGCAAAGATATCAGAGTTGTTATTCTGACAGGTTCAGGCACAAAGGCTTTCGTTGCAGGTGCAGATATTTCTGAAATGGTGAATGCAACACCTGCTGAAGGAAGAAAGATGGGTCTTCTTGCTAAAGAAGCTTTCTTAAAGCTTGAAACAATGCCTCAGGTTACAATCGCAGCAGTTAACGGATACGCTCTTGGCGGTGGCTGCGAGATTTCTATGGCATGCGACATTCGTGTAGCATCTGACAATGCTAAGTTTGGTCAGCCTGAAACAGGTCTTGGTATTCTTCCAGGTTTCGGCGGCACACAGCGTCTCCCGCGTCTTGTAGGCAAGGGTCGTGCAAAAGAACTGATCTTTACATGTGATCAGATCGATGCTCAGGAAGCTTACAGAATCGGTCTTGCCAACAAGGTTGTTCCTCAGGAAGAATTGCTTGATACATGTAAAGCAATGGCTAAGAAGATCATGTCCAAGGGCAGCTATGCTGTATCTCTTGCTAAACAGGCTATCAACACAGGTATGGATACAGATCTTGCAAGTGGTCTTACACTTGAAGCAAATCTGTTCGGCTTATCATTCTCAACAGATGATAAGAAGGAAGGTATGACAGCATTCCTTGAAAAACGTAAAGCAAACCTGACAGATTTCTAATTGGATTGATCTGAGTTTAATTTAAGAGACGGTTTGACATTTTCGGGGCGAAATGCGCGGGTCGTATTTCGCCTCACTTAGAAAAGAGAGTTGTTTATTATTTAACATAATGTTTATGTTGCGTGTTATTTAGGAGAGAGTATGAACATTCACATTTTAGTATTAGTTATTGCAATTGCCCTTTTCGGTGTACTTGCTTTTAAGCAGATGAGTGCGCTGATTCTGGCTCCCCTTGTTACTATTTTTGTTATTTTGTGTTCCGGTCTGCCAGTTCTTGAAAGCTTAAAAGGACTCTTCATGCCGGCAGCAACAGATTATGTTACTAAGTATTTTCTGACATTCTTCGTTGGTGCCCTGTTTGGTGCTGTTTATCAGTACACAGGCGCAGCAGAATCTATCGCCAGAGCGATTGCAGGTCTCTGCCACGGCAAGTATGTTGCACCAATTATCATGTGTATCACAGGTATCCTTACTTTCGGTGGTGTCAGCGGTTTCGTTGTATTCTTCGTTATCTACCCAATCGCTCTGAATCTTTTCAAAGAAGGCAACCTGACAAGAAGATTGATTCCTGCAGCTATTTCAGCAGGATGTTGGACATGGTCCATGTCAGCACCTGGTTCACCATCTATCCAGAACGTTATCGCTATGGATAGCCTTGGTACGCCATCTACAGCTGCATTTGTTCCATCTTTAATCACAGCCATTGTTATGTTTGCGTTAATCTTCGTATGGCTGGAAGTAAGAGCAAGAAGTTTTACAAAGAAAGGCATTGTATTTGATGACCCTACATTAAAATTTCAGCTGACAGCAGAAGAACTGCCAAATCCTGATGAAGAAAAGGATCTGCCAAATGTTATTGTAGCAATTCTGCCTATCATTCTGATTCTTGTTATGTTTAATAATCCAATGCATCCATTCCCTGTTGAAACATCTGTATTTGCGGGTGTAGCACTGGCAACAATCCTGATGTTTAAGAGAATTAAGGGTGTTAATGAATGGATTGGCGTTTTCAACAAAGGTGCAGCAGATTCAGGTGTTGCTATCCTGAATACAGCTATCGTTGTTGGTTTCGGTGGTGTTGTACAGAATACTCAGGGCTTTAATGACCTGGTAACAGCACTGAAGAATATGTCCATGCAGCCGCTTGTATTCGTTATGATTACAGTTGCTATCTGTGCCGGTGCCTGCGGTTCAGCTTCAGGTGGTATGGGTGTTGCATTCAACGCTTTAAAAGATACATATCTCCAGATGGGTGTTTCCCTTCCATATGTACATAGAATCGCAGCTATCGCAGCTGGTACTCTTGATACTCTGCCTCATCAGGGTGCTCAGATTACATTGCTTGGTATCTGTAAGCTGACACATAAGGAAGCATATTGGGATATCGCTGTTACACAGATTTTCATCCCATTCATCTGCTGTGGTGTATTCATCTTACTTGCACAGTTGGGCTTATAAGAAAGAAAATATTTTCAAGATGGCTTGGAATATATAATCTGAGTCATTGCAAAAATCGAATAAAAGATAAGAAGTCTCCGGATTTTCACTTGAATGAAGTGGGAATCCGGAGTTTTTTCGTGGATGATGATTGCATTATCAAATGAGCGTAGAGGAAAAATTTATGGATTTGGCAATCATTTTTTGAAAATCCTCCGGCATTTCACTGGAAAAAACAGCAAGGTCCTGATGCCCCGGGAGCTGGCAGGTGATTTCAAAGCTGTGAAGCGCCGCCCGGTCAAATCCGAGAAAACCTTCATGTCCGTAAATGGAGTCTCCCAACAGCGGGTGGGACAGACTGGCCATGTGGACACGAATTTGGTGGGTACGACCGGTCTGAAGCTTTAAGCGGACAAGGGAAAAAGGTGTTTCTTCATAGGTAAATTCTGATAAAACTTCATATTCTGTTCTTGAGGGACGTCCGGTATCAGCAACCTGGTAGCGGTTAAAACATTCCGGGACTTTTTCAATAGGCCGGTCGATCAGGCCCGATTTGGACTGGTTTGTCCAGTGGCCTTCTGCCAGAGCCAGATAAACCCGGGAAAGGGTATGATTTGCTCGCTGCCGTTCCAGCTGTTGGGCGGCGTATTTGTTCTTTGCTATAAGAATCAGACCGCTGGTATCCTTATCCAGACGACCGATGGGACAGAGCAGCGGCTGTTCCGGCAGCAGTCGGTAATACCAGGCCAGATAACTCAGCAGAGTATCCGAATAATGACCGTGGCATGGATGGATCACCAGACCGGCGGGTTTGTTCACAAGCACGATATCTTCATTTTCAAAAACAATGGATACAGGCCCCTCAGCCGGCATCACCTTCTGAGTGCAGTCATTGGGCATATTAAAAACAAGGGAGTCCCCGGCATGAAGCACACCCCGTGTGGTCACACGCTGTCCATTAATCAGAATACCGTTTTCACGAAACTTCACCGAACGCAAAAAAGCCCGGGACAGACCGGCTATATTGCGGGCATAGGCGTTTATCGACAGGCCGTCTGCCTCCGGTTCAATTGTGTATGAAAGCTGCCGCATGATAGTAATTTCTCCTTTTCCAAATTTTGTGTTTTGAGAAGCTGGCCAATGCACCGTTCAAATTGGCTAGATTCATCCAAGTGTACGAACTCAAAATGATAGTAGTAATACTATATCATAAAATTGAACAATTGGTTAAGTATGAAGAGAAAAATTAAAAAAGTTTAAATTGATGTCAAAATTAAATAGCGTGCAGAAGGTTAACTTCAAAAAGGAAATCCTTAGAGACAATGAAGGCTGCACGCTGCTTATAGCTTTTGAATCGAAAATGTGGTATGATTAAGGAAAATTGTTTTGGAGGTATTTGAGTATGGCAACACCGCATAATCGCGCTGCAAACGGAGAAATTGCAAAGACTGTTCTGATGCCGGGAGACCCGATGAGAGCAAAGTGGATTGCCGAGACTTATCTGGCAGATGTCCAGCTTGTCAGTGATGTCCGCAACGTGTATTGTTATACAGGCCAATATAAAGGTGTCACAGTATCCGTGATGGCTTCCGGAATGGGCATGCCATCCATTGGCATTTATTCTTATGAATTATATAAATTTTATGATGTGGAGAATATTATCCGTATCGGTTCCGCAGGAGCCTATACAGATAAACTGAAGGTATTGGATGTGGTGCTGGCAGATGCTGTTTGGAGTGAATCCACATATGGTCATGCACAGAGCCTGGATATGAAGAACTGGCAGTATCCGTCAGAAGAGCTGAATCGACAGATCAAGGATACAGCATTGAAGATGAATAAGAAGCTTGTTTCAGGTCCGATTCATTCCAGTGATGTTTTTTATCATGAAGCGGATGCAAATGATGTACTTCGCAAGATGGTTGATGAAGAGGGGCTGCTTTGCGTTGAGATGGAATCCTTTGCGCTGTTCCATAACGCAGAAGTGCTTGGCCGGAATGCAGCTTGTCTGCTGACGATTTCTGATTCTCTTGTAACGGGGGAAGAACTGGATGCAGATGCAAGAGCAACTGCTTTTGCGGAGATGGTAGAGCTGGCCCTGGAAGCGGCTATTGCAGTTTAAACAAGATGTCTGCATCAGGGTTTGGGCGCAGATCCTGAGTCCGGCTGCAGTGCAGAATAAAGAATGACATCAAAGTGAGGAAAAGATAAGATGACAGTAAGAGAAAAATTGGCAGCCCTCAGAGAGAAGATGACTGCTTACAAAATGGATATGTATCTGATCGGTTCGGAGGATTTTCACGGTTCCGAATATGTAGGTGAGCATTTTAAATGCCGTGCTTTTATTTCCGGTTTTACAGGCTCAGCGGGAACCATCCTTGTGACACAGGATTTTGCAGGACTCTGGACCGACGGCAGATATTTCCTGCAGGCGGAGGCACAACTTGCGGATACAGGCATTGAATTGTTTAAGATGGGCAATGAAGGTGTGCCGACTATTGAAGACTATATTGTGTCACACATTGAAAAGGGACAGTGCCTTGGCTTTGATGGAAGAACGGTCAATGCCAGAAATGGTCAGGACTATGTACGCAGACTGAGTGAAAAAGGAGCGTCTGTCAATGGCCGCTATGATCTGGTGGATGAAATCTGGCAGGAGCGTCCGGCACTTTCTGCAGAGCCTGCATGGCTGTTGGATATTGCTTATGCCGGCCAGTCCAGAGAGGACAGAATTGCCCTGATCCGTCAGGAAATGGCAGAGAAGAAAGCGGACTGGTTTGTACTGACTTCTCTGGATGATATTGCATGGCTTCTGAATTTCAGAGGCAACGATGTACAGGATAACCCGGTTGTTCTGGCGTATCTGATGATGAGTGCCGATAGTCTGAGACTTTATACCAATGCCGCAGATTTCAAGGAAGCGGACAGAAAGACATTGGAGAACGCCGGTGTAGAATTTTTTGAATACAATGGCATTTATGAGGATGTGGCAAAACTGACAGAGAACCGGACCGTGATCTACGATGGTTCAGCGCTTAACTATGCTATACTTGAGAGAATGCCGGAATCTGCGAAGAAGGTTGATGAACAGAATTTGACATTGCTGCCGAAGGCCATCAAGAACCCGATGGAAGTAGCGAATATTCGGCAGGCTCATATCAAAGATGGCATTGCCCTGACAAAATTTATGTATTGGCTGAAGAAGAATATTGGCAAAGTACCAATGACAGAAATCAGTGCTGCAGAGAAGATGGAAAGCTTCCGCAAAGAGCAGGAAGGCTATCTTGAACCGAGTTTTGAACCCATCAGCGGATATGCGGAACATGGTGCCATTGTGCATTATTCTGCAACACCGGAGACAGATGCCAAGCTGGCGCCAAAGGGATTACTTCTGATGGATACAGGCGGTCAGTATCTGGAGGGAACAACAGATATCACACGTACTTTTGTACTGGGTGAGCTGACAGAGGAGGAGAAGAAATTCTTTACACTGGTACTTCGGGGCAATCTGAATCTCGCAGGTGCGCGTTTCCTGCACGGATGCAAAGGTTATAATCTGGATTATCTGGCAAGAGAACCTCTGTGGCAGATCGGCATGGATTATAATCACGGTACGGGTCATGGTGTTGGCTATCTGTTGAATGTGCATGAGAGTCCGAATGGCTTCCGTTGGAAAATGTTGCCGAATCGCAATGAAGGCTGTGTTCTGGAAGAAGGTATGCTGACGTCAGATGAACCCGGGGTTTATCTGACGGATAAATTCGGTGTGCGGCATGAGAATCTGATGGTCTGCATGAAGGGCGAGAAGAATGAATACGGTCAGTTTATGTACTTTGATACCGTGACACTTGTACCGTTTGATCTGGATGGTGTAGATCCGTTATTGATGACAGAGCGTGAAAGGCAGCTGCTGAATGATTATCATCAGAAGATTTACGAGGTCATCGGACCGCATCTGAATGAAGAAGAACAGGCTTGGTTAAAAGAGGCTACACGGGCCATCTAACCGATGAGATACATGCTGTGCGGCTTTTAATGAGCAGGAGAGATCAATGCAGAGAATATATTTAAATGACAACTGGTATTTTGCAAGAAATTATACAGAGGATCTGTTGAACCCGGAGGCTGATCTGTCAGAACTTCGGAAGGTGCGGATTCCACACAGTGTGTGTGAATTGTCCTACAGCAATTTTGATGAAATGTCTGTGCAGCAGCTTTGCGGATACAGACGCAGTCTGATAGTAGAAGATGCATGGCGCGGAGGTCATTTGATACTGACCTTTGAAGGGGCAGCCCATGAAGCCGCCGTCTATGTGAATGGGAAGCTGGCGATGAAACATTATGGTGGATATACAGCTTTTTCGGTGGATATTGTACCGTTTCTTGCGGATGGACGTGAACAGGTGATTACCGTGCGCTTAGACAGCAGAGAAAAGCTGAATCAGCCGCCTTTTGGATCGGTGACAGAGTCACTGACTTACGGCGGCATATATCGGGATGTTTATCTGGATGTGAAGGATGAATATTATATAGAAGATATTTATACAGCCACCCCGGATGTCAGAACCGATGAAAAGATATTAAAGGCACAAATTAAACTGAATGCGTATACGGAAGGATTGAGACTGGCCGCTCATCTGGATACATGGACAGAGATTCCTTTGGAGGGTGAAGATCTTCAGCATTGGGAAAACAGCGGATGTGCATTTCAGAACGTCCTGTCTGACCTATACAGTGCCGGAAGCGATGCTATGGGATGTGGATATGCCGATTCTCTATGTACTGACGGTGGAACTTCTGAAAGATGGACAGTGTGTAGACACGAAGAAGGTAAGAGTCGGATTCCGGGAAGCTGTTTTTGATGGAGAGGGATTCTGGCTGAATGGACGTATCCTGAAATTATGCGGTTTTAGCAGATATCAGATCTGGCCTTATGTGGGGTATGCTATGCCGAAATCACCGCAGCAGCTGGATGCGGATTTGTTGAAATTCGAGTTGGGAGCGAATGCGGTGCGGACGATGCAGGGGCCACAGTCGCAGTATTTTATGGACAGGTGCGATGAGATTGGCCTGCTTGTCATTCCTGAAATTCCGGGCTGGCAGTTTATCGGCGATACACGGTGGAAGAAAATTGCTGTGAGAAATGTCCGTGAAATGGTGATGCAGTATCGCAATCATCCATCTGTGATCCTGTGGGATACGCGTATCAGTGATTCTGATGATGAAGATGCACTTTATTATAAGACAAGCCGTCTGGCCAGAGAACTGGATGTCTATCGGCAGACAGGCGGTGAGAGAGATTTTGCAGGCAGTCATTTTTATGAAGATGTGTATTTGTATGATGATATGAGTGAGGATGCTGCCAGTGCTTCTATCAGCAGTGAAAATATCATTCAGGATTTGTCGAAAACTTGCCTTTTATCCGGGCACAGAAGTCTCAATGTGCAGGTAAATGGCGGAGCAGGGATAGATGATTGGCTGTGTCAGACCATGCGGCAGGCAAGCGTGTGGCGGGCTGTGGAGAGCAATGACAGTTTTGCGGGCAGTCTGGCGCCTGTTATGACAGATTATCCGGTCAGCCGCAAGTACAGCGGAAGTGACGGCATTTGCAGCAGAGGGCTTATGGATGCGTTTAGAAATCCGAAGATGGCGGCTGCTTTTTTCAAGAGTCAGCGGGAGGACGAACCAGTATGCGCAGCAGTTTTGCCGATGGATGACTGGCTTATGGTCATGACCAATGCAGACCATATTTTACTTTACTGTGACGAAAAGCTGATTGGTGAATTTTATCCGGATGAAACGGTATTCAGAGATCTGGTACATCCGCCGATTTTTGTTGAACATCTGTCCGAAATTGTTCGCACAGGAGAAAAACCAAAAGAACAGAAACAGAAAGGAACGTCAAACAGAGTCTTTTTGAAAAAAGAATCCGAGAAGGATCAAGAGCTGTTTGGTCAACAGAAATCCGAGCTGGCATTTTCCAGAAGATACGCGGTGACATGGCGCATTGAGGCCATCAAAGATGATACGGTTGTTGCCGGGACAAGTATTACGCCGACACCTGAAGTCAGACTGCAGATTACAACGGATCGTCAGCATATGATGGAAGAAAGCAGCTACGATGCAGCAACTGTGCACATTGAGGCTGTCGGTGAGAGTGGTCAGCATCTGTATGGATATGAGACGCCGCTGGTACTGAAGACAGAAGGCGATATTGAACTGATCGGGCCGTCGGTGATTGTTATGAAAAACGGCTTTGCGGGCACTTATGTACGCTCAATCGGCAAAGCAGGAAGTGGACGGCTGATGATTCAGGATGGACATGGAGAAGCAGTTGTCGAATTTTCTGTGGAAGTATAGTGTATGAATATTTATTTTGCAAATTATGACAGAAATGGCATGACGGCCGTTGAGGAGAGCAAATATCAGCATGCTGTCGGCCGTCAGCTCTTAAAAACAGCACTTCTCAGAGCAGGAGTATCCAAGGATTTCCTGTCAAAAGAAGAAAGTCTGATATTTGCATATGTGCCATCCGGCAAGCCATTTTTTCACGATTTGCCGGATGTCCATTTTAATATCAGTCACACCGGCGGATTGGTGGTGTGTGCGGTAGGAAATATACCGATAGGCATTGATGCAGAAAGAATCAGGCCCTATCCCAAAAGTGTTCTTCGAAAAATGACAGATAGAGAACGCTTATATATTCAGAAATCAGATAGGCAGGATGAGGCCTTTATGCGTGTCTGGACGATGAAAGAAGCGATGATCAAACTGACGGGAGAGGGACTTGCGGCTTTTGAAAGGACAGAATGTGTGCCGGGAGAGGTATTGCATATGTACAGCAGGAGGACGGTGTGCGATGAAGCGGCTGCATCCGGTGCGCTGTCGGATATTCATTGCCGACAGTTGGTCTGGCAGGGGCAGTATGTCATAACAGCTGTTGAAAATACGAATAAAAATCAGGATTGCATCTTTTCAAAAAAGGTTTACAATAGACTGTAGCGTTATACAGGAGGATAAGAAGATGGAGTTTAATTTTGCCAGTCGTCTGGATTCCTTTGAAGAAGGTATTTTTGCGACTTTAAATGATAAAAAGAACGAGCTGGTGAAGGCCGGCCGGAAGGTTTACAATATGTCTGTAGGTACACCGGATTTCAAACCGGCCCAGCATATTATGGATGCAGTCAGTGAAGCTGCTTCAAAGCCTGAGAATTACAAATACGCATTGGCTGATCTGCCGGAACTGTTGGATGCAGTCAGCAATCATTATGCAGAGCGCTATGGTGTTAAGGGCATTCGTCATGAAGAAATTATGTCTATTTATGGTTCCCAGGAGGGAATGGCGCATATTGCCATGGCGATTTGTGACCCGGGAGATGTAGTGCTTGTGCCGAATCCGGGTTATCCGGTTTTTACAGCAGGCCCTTTCCTTTGTGGTGCAAAGGTGGAAACCTATGACCTGCATCCTGAGAACAATTTCCTGATTGAATTCGACAAGATTCCTGAAGAACAGGCAAGACGGGCAAAGATGATGATTGTGTCCTATCCGCTGAATCCGGTCTGTGTGACAGCACCTGATTCTTTTTATGAAGAACTGATCACATTTGCGAAGAAATACAACATTATCATTCTGCACGACAATGCTTATTCGGATATTATTTATGGCGGCAGAGTCGGCAAATCATTCCTTTCTTTTAGGGGAGCCAGGGACGTGGGCGTTGAATTTTATTCATTGTCCAAATCCTATAATTATACAGGCGCCAGAATGTCCTTTGTTGTAGGCAATCAGGCAGTTATTGATAAGTTTAAAAATGTACGTTCCCAGATTGATTATGGTATTTTCCTGCCGGTTCAGTATGGTGCCATTGCAGCCCTGACAGGTCCGCAGGATGCAGTGAAAGCACAGTGTGAAGAATATGATCGCCGTAATCATGCCCTTTCAGAGGGGCTGACATCTATCGGATGGAAAGTGCCTCTCAGCCAGGGGACCATGTTTTCATGGGCTCAGATTCCGGAAGGCTTTGCTAATTCCAATGAATTTGTGATGGAATTAATGGAGAAAACCGGTCTCATAGTGACACCGGGCAGCAGCTTCGGAAGCCTTGGAGAAGGCTTTGTCCGTTTTGCATTGGTTTTGGATGTGCCGACCATTCAGGAAGCTGTTCGGTCCGTCAAAGAAAGCGGAATATTGAATAGTAGGATGTGATAGAAGATGTATGATGAATTATCTGAGGCAGATATTCAGAAGATGAAGGAAGAGATTGAACACCGTAAGGTTGTTGTCCGTAAGGAGGCACTGGCGGCTGTCAAGGAAGCCAGGGAACAGGGAGATCTCAGTGAAAATTTCGAGTATCAGGCAGCCAAGAGAGAAAAAAACCGAAACGAAAGCAGAATCCGCTATCTTGAAAGAATGGTCAAGACAGCAAAAGTCATCAAGGATCATTCCAAGGATGATGAGGTCGGACTGAATAATACGGTAACGGTTTATTTTGAAGATGAAGATGAGGAAGAAACATACCGTATCGTAACGACCGTCCGTGAGGATGTGCTGCATGGTCTGATTAGTATTGATTCACCTGTCGGTAAGGCATTGTTGGGGCATCGTGTCGGTGATACAGTCCATGTCCAGGTCAATGACAAGTACGGTTATGATGTAGAGATCAGAAAAATTGACAAAACGACGGACGAAACAGACGATAAAATCCGAGATTTCTAAATAGGCAGAACGCACATAGAGAAATCAATAACCGGTCAAAAAATAATTCAAACACAGGCCATGTGTTTGAATTATTTTTTTGACCTTTTTTGTATTTTGAGCGTACTCTGATGATTAAAAAAGGGCAGATTTCAACACATAGAAAATATGAAAATTTAAATACTAAGTAAATAGATATTTTATGAAATAGGAGGAGAACAGAATGCTTGTTGATTATCTGAGAGTTTTTATAACAGGCGGCGTTATCTGCGCACTGGTGCAGCTTCTGATGGAGAAGACAAAGATGATGCCGGGGCGGATCATGGTACTTTTGGTATGCTCAGGCGCCATTCTTGGCATGTTGGGAATTTATAAGCCTATCGTTGATTTCGGGCAGGCCGGAGCAACGGTGCCGCTTCTTGGTTTTGGGTATAACCTGTGGAAGGGGGTGAAAGAAGCTGTAGACAATCAGGGATTTTTCGGGCTTTTTAGTATATTTCACCAACTATGCAGTTTAAATAAAACAAGTAGCACAACGAGTTAATTTACCTAAACATGGTAATTACATATCTGCCAATTACTTTTTGACTGTTTTTTCTTCGTATAATTTTGCAATATCTTCTTTGTGTT
>OLND01003152.1_pt1 | contig 13418 bp, 10 predicted proteins | sample 1672031 | NCBI WGS metagenome assembly OLND01 (sample SAMEA3136638, study PRJEB25190) | human gut metagenome | biome: human gut; feature: human-associated habitat; material: faeces | place: Austria | collected 2013
CTTCTTGCGAAGAGCCGCTTTTCATCATACGACCGCGTGTTTTTTCAAAAATCTTTCGTAAGCCGGTTTCGGCAGGAGGATGCGGCCCGCCAGCGGCTGAAGGGTCGCCGTGACGGTATCGCAGGGGGCGCACTCGCCGTCAGCAGTCGCGACGATGGGGCCGCGGCCATCCACCGGGCGGAGAGCTACACATCTGGCGCGGCGGTAAATGAAGTACGGCTTTGCCTCCTCGGTCAGCTGGCCATGGGCAAAATGGCGGCCATTCTTGTACATGCCCAGCAGCTTTGCAATGGTCAGCCGCCCGACTTTGCGGACAATGAAAACGTCCAGCCAGCCGTCATCCGGGACTGCTTCCGGCCCGGCAAGGAAACCGCCGCCGTAGGCTTTGCCGTTGCAGATGGCGCACATCAGGCAGTCCACCGTCAGCTCCTCGCCGTCGATGGTGAAGCTCAGCTTCCGGCCGATGTGTCCGCAGAGCTGCTCCACGATGGAGAGCAGATAGGCCACCTCACCGCCGCACAGCGGGATGCGCCGGAACTTCGGGATGCCGTAGGCCACCTGTGCGTCCAGCCCCGCCGCGCAGATGGTAGCGGACAGGCCCAGATTCGTTTCCAGCAGGTCGATGGTCACTTCCCCGCCCGCAAGCTGGGCGTCAAGGTCGGCAAACTCCTCTTTCGTGCCGTAGGTGCGCAGGAAATCGTTGCCGCTGCCGTAGGGCAGACAGCCCACCGCCGCGTGGGGGAAGCCCTGCACGCCGGTCATGGCCTCCATAAAAGTGCCGTCGCCGCCCGCCGTGTAGATGCGGAGCGGCTCGCCGCTCTGGGCCGTCTCCTGTGCCGCCGCATGGGCCAGCTCCCGCGCGTGGCCCGCATATTCGGTCACACAGACCGTGTATTCTCCCTCTTCCAGCCCCGCGCGCCGGGCCGCTGCCTCGATCTGTGGGATGAGAGAAGCGGTGCAGTCCTGCTTGCCCGCCGCCGGGTTCAACAAAAACAATGTGCGCATTGGCGTCCTCCTGCGATTTCTATTATCTCTATAATAACAGAAAAAACACAGGATGCAAGAGGACATTCGGGAGCCTCTGGCGAAACCGACAACTTTGCATTTACTGCCAAGGCCTCTCCTACTAGGAGAGGTGGCATTGCGAAGCAATGACGGAGAGGTTGTACAGAGGAGCACCTTGTCTTTAGAAATTACCGCTGACCGCACCAGTGGAAATTGTTTCGCTCTCTTCCAACACGATGGAACCATCTCCGGTGCAGTCCGCCGTCCAGTGCTGGCCGGTGTGAGCCGCCCCGGCGGCGATCTGGTCTGCGAGGGCCTGTTCCACGGCCCGGTCCACCTGCCGCCGCAGTTCACGGGCTCCGTAGGGCGACCGTGCCCGCGCCGCCAGCGCCGGGCCGACGCGTGGCGTGTGGGTGAGCTGGTAGCCGTTGTGGGCGGCCCGCTCCTCCAATTGGCCCAGCAGCTTTTCGGCAATGGCGCACAGGCTCTCATCGGCCAGCGGGCGGAAGACGATCAGCTCATCCAGCCGCCCCACCAGCTCCGGCCGAAACCACTTTTTTGCCTCTCCGATGGCCTGTGCCGACTGCTTTTCGAAGAGCACCTCGCTGCCCGCCGCAAAGCCCAGCGGAGTGCTCTGCCCGGCCAAGAACCGCGCACCAAGGTTCGACGTCAGCAGGACGATGGTGTTTCGAAAATCGGCTTTGCGGCCCATGGCATCGGTGAGCTGGCCGTCCTCCAGAATCTGCAGCAGGATGTTCTGGATATCCGGGTGAGCCTTTTCGATCTCGTCGAAAAGAACGACGCTGTAAGGGCGGCGGCGGACGGCTTCGGTCAGCTGTCCGCCCTCGTCGTGGCCGAGGTAGCCCGGCGGCGCACCGAGGAGGCGGGCCGTGGTGTGCTGCTCCTGATACTCCGACATATCGAACTTGAGCAAAGCCTTCTCGCTGCCGAACCAACTGCGGGCCAGCGCCTTGGCCAGCGCGGTCTTGCCCACACCGGTGGGCCCCAGAAAGAGCAGCGCCCCGATGGGCCGGCCCGGCTCCCCCAGCCCGGTGCGGCTGCGGCGGATGGCACCGGCGACTGCCGCCACCGCCTTTTGCTGGCCGATGATCTCGGCGTTGAGGCGGGTTTCCAGTTTGTCCAGCCGATCGCGCTCCTTCTCCCCCACCCGCTCGGCGGGCACGCCGCTGGCCTGTGCGACCACATGGGCGATCTCTTCCCGCGTCAGCGTGGGGTTCGTGATGCCCTCCCGCTCGGCCCGGATGCGGGCGGCGGCACAGGCTTCGTCCACAAGGTCGATGGCCTTATCGGGCAGACACCGCCCCGGCAGATACCGCACCGACAGCTCCACCGCCTCCCGCAGCGTCTCGGCGGGCAGACGCACATTGTGATACCGCTCGTACCGGGGAGCCAGCCCTTCCAGAATGGCGGCGGCCTGTTCCGGGGTAGGCTCTTCGATCTGCACCCGGCCAAACCGGCGCTCCAGCGCGGCATCCTTCTGGATGTGGCTGCGAAACTCCTGATTCGTCGTGGCACCGATCATTTGCAGCTCGCCCCGCGCCAGCACCGGCTTTAAGATGCTGGCCGCGTCGATGGCGCCTTCCGCCGCCCCGGCTCCGACGATGGTGTGGAATTCGTCCACGAACAGGATGGCGGAACCATCCCGCACCAGCTCTTCCAGCAGGTTCTTGAACCGTTCCTCAAAGTCGCCCCGGTACTTCGTGCCCGCCACAAGGCTGGCCATATCCAGCGCCAGCAGCCGTCGGCCTTGGAGCATCCGGGGCACCTCGTGGGCGGCAATGCGCTGCGCCAGCCCTTCGGCCAGCGCGGTCTTGCCCACGCCCGGCTCCCCCACAAGGCAGGGGTTGTTCTTCTGGCGGCGGCACAAAATTTCCACCATCCGATCCAGCTCCTTTTCCCGGCAGAAGACCGGGTCCAGCTCACCATCGGCGGCGCGGCGGGTCAGGTCACGGCAGTATTTGTCGCTGGCGCGGCTGCCGCGGGGCATGGCCGAAGCGCGGGGCTGGCTGGGCAGGATGAACTGACCCGAAAGCTGGCGGCACTCCCGCACGGCCTCGGTGAGCTGGACCCCCATAGACGCCAGCAGCACCCCGGCAGCGCAGTCGGTATCCTCCAGCATGGCGCAGAGCAGGTGTTCCGGTTCTGCGCGGGACTGGTGGGCGTTCTGCGCCCCAATGAGAGCATAGTCCATGGCGCGGCGCAGGTCCGGAGCCATCGCATGACGGTCGAGATGCTGCGCCGGGCCGCTGCGTTCCTCGGCCAGCTGCCGCCGCACGGCCAGCTCGGTGATGTTCTTTCCGGCCAAGAACCGCCCGGCAGCCCCGTGGTCGATTTGGAGCATTGCCAGCAAAAGGTGCCCGGTATCGGCTTTTTTGCAGCCGAAGCCGCCCGCCAGCTCCACCGCCTCGTCCAGCAACAGCCCCGCCTCCCGCGAAAAGCCCTTGTATCTGCCCATGCCGAATGCTTCCCAAATGCTCATTTGTCTGCTCCTTGCTGTTTGATCCTATACAGCAGAAGTATAGACTGACCGGAGAGAAAAAAATCAACAAAAAAGCCGAACCACACAAAACGTGCAATTCGGCAGGGGTGCGATTTTTGGGGTTACAGCTCAGCCAGCGCCTTTTTCAGGTTCTTGGCGATCTGGTCGGGGCAGCTGGTGGGGCGGGGGCCGCAGGTGGTGCCCTCCATCCGCTCGATGGCGTCCTCGGCCTTCATGCCCTTCAGCAGACGGCTGATGCCCTTCAGGTTGCCATTGCAGCCGCCGACGACCTCGACGGATTCAATGGTGTGATCCTCGTTCAGGACGATCTTGGTCAGCTTTGAGCAGGTGCCCACATTGGGAAACTCAAACGATTTGCTCATTTCGGTACATCCTCTCTTTTTCTTGAGTTTTTTTATTATACTATTTTTTCCGTTTGTGCGCAAGTTCCTCGATCCGGGCGATCTGGTCGTCCGGCGTGGTACAGGTGCCGACAGGATGGACCTTTTTGTGGTTGGCCCCGTGGAAATCGGTGCCGCCGGTGCGGATGAGGCCGTACTGCTCACACAGGGCGATGCACTCGGCGCGGTCTTCGGGGCTGTTGCTGGGGTGATCGATCTCGATGCCGTCCACCATTCCCTCTTTCACCAGCTCCCGCAGCAGCGGCATACTCTTGTACACGGTGGGGTGGGCAAACACGACGACAGCCCCCGCCGCCTTGGCCGTGGCCAGCACTTCCTGCACTGGAATATATTCCGGCGAGTGGAGCACGACGCCCCGCGGGTTCCAGCCGAACAGGTAGTGATAGGTCTCGCCGTAGATGCTGTCGGCCAGCCCCAGTTCCCGCAGCGCCTGCATGATGCCGCTTTTGTAAAGCACGCCGCTGTCTTTGGTGTATTCCAGCGCCTGTTCGGTGCGAAACTGGGGATAGATGGCCTCGATCTCCCGTGCGCTCTGCAAGCAGCACTCGTTTCGGCGCTGGCGCATGAGATCGCAGTGGCGGCGCAGGGCCGGGCTCTCCGGGTCGGGCCAGAAGGCCAGCAGATGCACCCGGTGCTGGCGCTCGTAGTCGTAGCCGGTCAGCTCGGTGGCCGGGATGAGCTTTACGCCGTCCTGTGTGGGGTGGTCGTAACCGTATTGGACGCTGAGCAGCGTGTCGTGGTCGGAGATGGCCATGGTATCCAGCCCCACCCGCGCTGCGAGGACGGGCAGACGCTGGATGGGGACGGAGCCATCGGAACAGGTCGAGTGGTTGTGCAGATCGCCGGGCATTTTCTTTCCTCCAAGAAAGCCCAAAAAGCATTCGTCTCAAAAGGGCGAATGCTTTTTGGCTTATTTTTAGTGTTTGTAGAAATTGATGAGGCAGCCGTCGGCCAGAATCTGACGTTCATCGGCCGTCAGCGGTGCCATATAGAGGGCAAAGGGCTTGACTTCCTCCCCCAGCACATAGGCCGGGATGTTCTGCAAATCGCCCTTGAGCACCTCACGGATGTTCGGGATGAGGATGTAATCCCCCAGCCCGAAGGGCGTTGCCCCGGCCAGCTGGAAGGGCAGCATTCCCCAGTTGATGAGGTTGGAGCGGTAGCGCTTGGTGGCGTACTCCACCGCGATATTCGCCCCAGCCCCCAGCACGCGCTGGCAGGACGCCGCCTGTTCGCGGGCGGAGCCGTCGCCGGGCTTGACCGCGAAGATGGTAGACGAAAGCTGGATATCGTTCCACGTCAGCTTTTCACAGCCGGGCACAGCGTGAACTTTTTCCAGCAGGGCGGCGTCTCCGTTCCCGGCGCGGCGGGCGGCTTCCTCGGCCTGAACGGCCTTGGCGCGGCCCACGTAGGCCGGGTCCTTGCGGCTGAGGGTGAACTCGGCCAGACCCAAGGGGTTGGAACGGTAAGAGGACGTCTCGCCGGAGGGAATCAGCTCATCGGTGGTGGTCACAGGGTCGGTGATGTAGGACGCCACCTTCAGCAGCAGATTGTCCCCCAGCGGAGCGATCTCCGGCCAATCCTTGATGTTGGGGCCGAACTTGAGCAGAGCGTCGTAGTCGCCGTGGCCAAAGCCCTGATACACGCGGGTGTCGTAGCTGGAAGCATCGTAGTGGTACTCCGGCACGGTGGGGTCATAGTCGATGGCGGTGGCCGGGGTCAGGATGCCGCCGTTGGCCGTGGTGGCCGCAATGCTGCGGGCATCCATCAAAGCCACGCCGGAAAGCTGGCCGCTGCCGGGCTTGGAGCCCTCACGGCTGGGGAAGTTGCGGGTGGTGTGGCGGATGGACAGCGCCCCGTTGGCGGGTACATCGCCCGCGCCGAAGCAGGGGCCGCAGAAAGCGGTGCGGATGGTGGCACCGCTGGCCATCAGGTCGGTGAGGACACCGGTGCGGGCCAGTTCCATCATGATGGGCTGGCTGCCGGGGTAAACGCTGAGGGCGTAGTCGCCGCAGCCGCCGGTATGGCCCTTGAGGATGGCGGCGGCCTCATAGATGCTGTCGAACAGACCGCCCGCGCAGCCCGCAATGACGCCCTGATCCACCCGGAGCTTTCCGTTTTCGATCTTGCTGCACAGATCCAGCTTGACGTCCTTCCGGCCCACGAGCTTCTGGACGTTCTCCTCACAGTCGTGGAGGATGTCGCAGAGGTTGGCGTTCAACTCCTCGATGGTGAAGGCATTCGAGGGGTGCATCGGCAGCGCGATCATCGGGCGGATCTTCGAAAGATCCACGCTCACCACGCCGTCATAATAGGCAAGGTCTGCGGGTCTCAAGGGCTTGTAGTCCCCTGCCCGGCCATGGACCGTGAGGAAGGTCTTGGTCTTCTCGTCTGTCTCCCAGATGGAGGACAGGCAGGTGGTCTCGGTGGTCATGGCGTCGATGGCGTTGCGGGTATCCTGCCGCAGGGAGGCGATGCCGGGGCCGACGAATTCCATCACCTTGTTCTTGACGTAGCCGCTCTTGAACAGCTCGCCCACCAAGGCGATGGCCACATCGTGGGGGCCGCAGCCGGCGGGCAGAGAGCCGGTCAGGTAGATGGCCACCACACCGGGGCGGGCCACATCATAGGTGCGTCCCAGAAGCTGCTTTGCCAGCTCGCCGCCGCCCTCGCCGATGGCCATGGTGCCCAGCGCGCCGTAGCGGGTGTGGGAGTCGGAGCCGAGGATCATCTTGCCGCAGCCCGCGAACCGCTCCCGCATATACTGGTGGATGACGGCGAGGTGGGGCGGCACAAAGATGCCGCCGTATTTCTTCGCGGCGGACAGGCCGAAGCGGTGGTCATCCTCGTTGATGGTGCCGCCCACCGCGCACAAACTGTTGTGGCAGTTGGTGAGCACATACGGGATGGGGAACTTTTCCAGACCCGACGCGCGAGCCGTCTGGATGATGCCGACGAACGTGATGTCGTGGCTGGCCATGGCGTCGAACTTGATCTTCAGGTTCTCGTCGTCACCGCTGGTATTGTGTGCCGTCAGGATGCCATAGGCCATGGTGCCCTTGTAGGCCTCTGCCGCAGCGGCGGCGTCAACCCCCTGTGCGGCCAGCGCCGCCGGGGAGTCTGCATCTGCTTGGACCCACTGGCCGCGCAGATAGTATGCGCCGCCCGTGCTGCATTTGATCGATTCCAACATATTCCTTCGCCTCTCTCTATCAGATTGGGGGCATTTTCCCGGCTTTCCCTGCGGATGCCCCGGAGCCGGAGACCCTTACACCGCGGCCCCGCGCTCCCTACAGGTTTTAGTATAGCACGAGCAAAAGGAAAGGAAAAGCACTTTTCCAGATTGAATTGCGAAAGCAAACGGCAAAAAAGTCACCTCTTCGCTTTCAAAAATCAACAAAATTCATCTTTCCGCCGCCATCTGCAACGCGCTGGTCTACTCCGCCGCCGAAATGCTGGACCCCAAAGCACGAGGCTGGAAGTAAAAAATTCTAGCAATTTTTAGGTGATTTTTCCCAAATTTCCGCTTTTCACGCACGAAACACCCCCTTTCACGCAGTTTTACTTGCACCCCCCTCCCCCCAGATGGTATAATTTCCTTACAAGCACGAGCCTATGTTTTACCGGATTTAAAACTTTGTAAGGGGGGTACTACTTATGATCTCTTATCGCAAACTCGCCATGCGTGTTCTGGGCCACAGCCCGGTTTCTGCGCCCAAAACGGCCCGCCGCCGCTCCACCGCAAAGCGCGCCGCCGCCCTCGCCCTCACCGCCGCCCTTGTGGTCGGGATGACGCTCCCCGCCTTTGCCCAAGACTGGTTCATTGAAAATGGTGATATCAAGATTTCGGCTGGTACAAACGGCAACAATGTCACACAGGGAGAGACGACAAAAGAGAATGATACGGACACGGTTATTAAAGGCAACGGCTCTTCTACCGCGTCTTCGAATTCGGTAACGATCGAAGCAGGTGCAGGCAAGACGGTGAATGTCACGCTGGATAACGTCAATATCGACACCAGCGAAACATGGAAAGCCGCTGTAAGCGTTATCGGCAGCGGCGACACGAACATCGAGCTGAACGGCGACAACAAGCTGACGAGCGGCTCCGGCTATGCCGGTCTGGAGCATAATAAAAAAACAGATTCCGAGGGTAAGGAAACCAGCGGTACATTAACCATTACAGACGACAAAGGTGACGCTGGCAAATTGACTGCCACGGGTGGTAATCAGAGTGCCGGTATCGGCGGCGGTAGTGGAAATGACGGACAAGCAGCCATTACTGGCGGCGAAATCATTGCCAAAGGCGGCAATTACGGTGCCGGTATTGGTGGCGGTGATGTCGGCAATGGTACTGTCACAATTACTGGCGGCAGTATCACTGCCACGGGTGGTAGACTGGCTGCCGGTATTGGCGGCGGTGCCGGTAAATACCAAGCCGGCGGCGGTAACGGCGATGTGACAATTTCCGGCGGCACGATCATCGCTACGGGCGGCTATGAGGGTGCCGGTATTGGCGGCGGTAACTGCGGCAATGGTACTGTCACCATCAGCGGCGGCACCGTCACCGAAGCCTCTGGTGGTGACGAGGGTGCTGGCATTGGCGGCGGTAACTACGGCAATGGTACTGTCACAATTACGGGCGGCGATATCACTGCCAACGGTGGTGACCGCAGTGCAGGCATCGGCGGCGGTAAAGGATACCACGGCCAAGTGACCATTACGGGTGGTGAGATCACTGCCAACGGTGGTGACCACGGTGCTGGCATCGGCGGCGGTGCCTACGGCAATGGCACTGTCAACATAAGCGGCGGCACCATCACCGAAGCCTCTGGTGGTGACGAGGGTGCTGGCATTGGCGGCGGTAGCTGCCGCCTTGGCAACGTAAGTATTGAAGGCAATGTCACCATCAAAAATGCACAGGGCGGCGCTGGTGCTGCGGGCATCGGTGGCGGTGCAAGAGCGGAACCCGACACCGAGGATACCAGAAACAAAATTTCCATCAAGAGCACCGAAGCCGGTTCGCCCACTATCACTGCCACCGGCGGTGGAGCTTATAAGGATGACTATGTTTCTCTTCCCGTCGGTGCTGCGGCCATCGGCAGCGGCAGCGTTTATGAGACGATTGGCGAAGTAAATGCCAAATCCGATATCATCATCGAGGGTAAAGTAACCATCAACGCCACTGGCGGCGGCAATGTGGCCATTGGCGACAACGACGGCGAAAAGGTATTTAACGGTCTGGCTGGCGGCACAAACATCAAGCGCACCGACTCCAATGGCAAAGACGTCACGCAGGACGGTGACGTTGTGGCCGAACCCGAACCCGAACCCAAACCCGAACCTGAAGAACCCGAAAAGCCCGCCCAGCCTACCGTAACGCCCACCGGCGCAGAAACGGCAGAAGCACCTTCCACCGGCTCGGTGGAAGTGGAGCACCCGGTCACGGTGGAGGGGCTGTATGTCACCAACGTTCTGGGCAAGCAGATCACCCACACCTGCACCCAGAACGGCACGACCCTGACCATCCGCGCCAACGGCATCGTGACCTCGGCCCACCTGACGCTGGGCATGGTCCGTACCCTGAAGGCTCAGGGCGTGAAGACCCTTGTGTTCACCACCCTGCTCTCCCGCTCCACCACGGTCTCGGTGGACGCCCTGCTGGCGGCTGAACCCGACGCCCCCGATGAAACGGCCGTCGTCTGGACCCACACCGGCCCCCGCGCGGCATTGACCATTGACGGCGCAGACCACAGCGCCCTGCTCAAATAACCGGACGGAGCACACAACTTATAAAAAACACAGCCGGGAGGCTTCCGCTTTTGGAACGCCTCCCGGCTGTTTCGTTATGCCGTTTTGGTTTTGAGGTAGTACCCGATGCCGATGGCGTCCGCCAGCGCCCAGCCGATCGGGACGCTGAGCCAGATGCCCGTGACCCCCAGCGGCGTAGCCGAGAGCAGATAGGCCAGCGCCACGCGGGTGCCCAGCGAAGCAATGGTCAGGACGACCGACATCATAGGCTTGTTGACCGCCCGGTAGTAGCCGTAGAGCAGGAACAGGATGCCGATGCCAATGTAGCACGCGCCTTCGATGCGCAGGTAGTGGACGCCCGCCGCGATGATCTCGCTTTGGCCGGGGTCAACGAAGATGCCCATGAGCGGCGCGGCAAAGGCCCAGACCAGCACGCTGATGAGGATGCAGAACGCCGCACTGGTCAGCCCGGCGCTGCGGATGCCCTTGCGGATGCGCTCGCTCTTCCCTGCCCCGTAGTTCTGGGCCACATAGGTGGAAAAGGCGTTGCCGAAATCCTGCACCGGCATGTAGGCAAAGGAATCGATCTTGACCGCCGCCGCAAAGGCCGCCATGATGACGATGCCGAAGCTGTTCACAAGGCCCTGCACCATCAGGATGCCGAAGTTCATGATGGACTGCTGGATGCTGGTCATGACCGAAAGGTTCAGGATGGTGGCGAGGTTCCGCTTGTCCCACCGGCAGTCGGCGCGGCGCGGGCAAAGGTGGGGGAACTTTTTCAGGGTGTAAAGCCCGATGCCCACGCCCGACACATATTGGGAAAAGACCGTGGCCCCCGCCGCCCCGGCGACGCCCCACCCCAGCACGATGACGCACAGAAGGTCCAGCACCACGTTCAGGATGGCCGACACGGCCAAAAAAATCAGCGGCACCATGGAGTTGCCGATGGCGCGCAGGAGGTTCGCGAAATAGTTATACAAAAATGTTGCAAAGATGCCCAAAAAGATGACGACCAGATATTGCTTCATCAAGGCTTGCAGTTCCGCCGGGACCCGCAGCACCCACAAAATGCCCCCCAGCCCCAGATAGACCAGCAGGTTCAGCGCCAGCGCCATCCCTGCAATGAGCACGAAGGACTGGAACACGCTGTTCCGCATTTTTTCCTCCTCGCCGCTGCCGTACTGCATCGAGATGGCCGCGCCGCTGCCCATGCAAAGGCCCAGCAGGATGGAGGTCAGGAAGGTCATCAGGGTGTAGGAGGAGCCGACCGCCGCCAGCGCATCCGCGCCGAGGAAGCGGCCGACCACCCACGTGTCGGCGATGTTGTACATCTGCTGCAAAAGGGTTCCGAACATCAAAGGCAGGGCGAACAGCAGGATGTTCCGCGTGATGGACCCTTCCGTTAAAGTACGCTGCATGGTGGTTTCTTCCTCTTTTCCGAAAACTCAACAAAATCTGATCCGGTATTCGCGGGGGGTGCAGTGCTTGATCTCCCGGAAGGTCTTGATAAAATAGCTGCCGTCCGAAAAGCCGCATTCCAGCCCGATCTCGCCGGTCTTGAGCCGGGTGGAGCGGAGCAGCTCCGCAGCTTTTTCCACCCGGAACTGCTTGACGTACTGGATGGGCGTGATGCCCAGCAGCTGCCGGAAGCTGCGCAGACAGGCGCTCTCGCTGAGGGCCACGCAGCCCGCGATCTTCTCCACGGTCAGCTCCTCGGCGTAGTGCTCCTCCACGTAGCGGAGCATCTGCTTCATCCGCTCGGAGGCGATCTGTTCCTGCTCCGAGACCTTGGTCTTCCCGCCGACGCACTGGGTGCTCAGCAGCCGCAGCGCCGCCGAGAGATGATACCGCACCCGGTTCTCGTAGTCGAAAGGCTCATCGGCCACCTCTTTCCACGCATCCCGCAGACAGGCCAGCACCTGCTTTTGCCACGGCACGGCCTCGTCCAGCAGGAAAAAGGCCGGGGCACCGGGCTGCAGCAGCGGGCGGATGAGCTTCTGCCAGAAGATCGTATCCATGCCGCCCACCAGCCGGGGCTGGAACACGCCGGAGTGGAGCAGAGCCGTGTGCTCGGCCTGTTCGACCGAGTGGAGCACCCCGGAGTTGAGGAACACCCCCTGCCCGGTCTGCAGGGTCAGGCGGGTCTTGTTCACATCCACCTGCAGCGGCCCCCGCATCGCGAGGATATACTCAAACTCCTCGTGCCAATGCCACGCCACCGAGTAGCTGGTCAGATCTTCCGCATAGCACGCGATGGGAAACAGCGCGCTGCCGTGCTGGATCAGCTCGCGGCCCTCGGCGTCGGCCACGATGTCCACCTCGCAGTGGATCCCGCTGCCATGGACGATTGTTGCACAGCTCGTTTGATATGCCATATTGCCCAATTCCTTTCCGCAATACTTTGAACATTTTTTGTCAAAGCCGATTTTGTTGTATAAAAGGTGCGATTTTGTTCTACCATATCCGCCGGAATCGTGGTATTATTTCATCGGAGCTTCCAAGCTCAGTATAACACCGAACGAAGTGAAACACAACCGTTTCCCCGCCGTTCGGCGTGCAGAAAAAAAGTTCTGACAGGAGGTATTTCTATGCTTCGTATCGAATACTTTGATAAAGACCGTTTCATGCGTCAGGTTTCCGCCAGCCATGGCAGCGTGCTGCTCCATCTGGACAACGGTAAGACCTGCGATTTGAAGAAGGATGCGACGGCATCCTCCATCCTGCGGATGATGAACGCCCCCAAGAAGGGCTTTGACATCACCGTGACTGACCCCACCGACGTCACCGGCTTCCTGCGGTATATGCTGGAAGCGGGCCGTACCGAGCGCATGGCCGGCTGAACCAAGCCATCTTCTCGTTCATTCGCATATTACAGCAACGCAGAGCGCCCGCTCCGGGGTCAGAAGCCGGAGCGGGCGCTCTGCGCGTTTTCGCCCTTACAGGATGCAGCGGCTGATGGCGCGGGCCACGGCCAGAAGCTCTTCCTGCCCGATAAAGCCGAACTTCGCCTCGTGCTCGTCCGCAAAGCAGACCGTCAGCTCGGAGGTTTGCAGCGGGTCGCCGAAGCCCGCCGTCTGGATGCCGAAGTGCAGCACCTTTTTATAAGGCAGCACAAAGATCTCCTGCCGGGTGCCGGTCACGCCCTGCATATCCACCAGAAAGATGCGGTGGGAGGTAAAAACAGCCTGATCGCGCACCGTCTTGTACGCGCCCACGATGGTCTCGCCCTCCAGCAGCAGAGCCTGTACATTTTTGCAGATGTCCTTTTCCTTGATGCGGATGAGGTTCTGCATGGGTTTATCCCGAAATTCCATAGGTCCTTATCCCCTTTCAGCGTAGTTTCGTCAGCCTTATTGTAACACCCCCGCCGGGCGTTGACAAGCGGCTTTTCCTCTCGCCTTTTGGGCGCGGGTGTGGTATACTGGGACGGAACATTTTAGATTTCCCAAGAAATGAGGTTTGACCCATGGAGATCATCATTCATCAGGCTATCCTGCACGTGCTGGACACCACCCTTGACGCCCCGGTGCTCAGCGGCAGCAGCATGGAGCTGACCGCCGAAAAAGCGGCCTACCTGCAAAACCACATCGAAAAGCTGCTGGCCAGCGACGACATCCGCCAGTGCCGCCCGCTGCCGGACTCGGCCTTCAAAAACGAGCTGGAGCACAATCAGGACTTCATCGACCTGTCCTGCCGCATTGCGGGGGTGCTGTTCGACTACATGCACGCCCACACCACCA
>OLND01003157.1_pt1 | contig 13392 bp, 10 predicted proteins | sample 1672031 | NCBI WGS metagenome assembly OLND01 (sample SAMEA3136638, study PRJEB25190) | human gut metagenome | biome: human gut; feature: human-associated habitat; material: faeces | place: Austria | collected 2013
GGGCAGTACGCAGGTTTCCTACATGCATCCGGCCTGTCGGGCTCGGTGCAAATCTTGTTTTTACATTGCTCATTTTTCTTTTCTCCTGATTTCTGGTTTTTCTGGAACAATCCTTTTGTCTGTTCCCTTCCACCATTTATTTAGAATGGAAAACAGCCCGGCGTTTCTTCCGAGCTGCACCATCCTTCCACTTTTGCCAGCGGCAATGCTCTTTTTCAGACCTCTACGCCGTGCTGTTTCAAATATTCCATAAAGTCGCCGACGGTAGAAAGGTCTGTCAGTTCGTCGGTGTCGATTTCAATTCCGTACTCGTCTTCCAATGCCATAACCATCTCGTAGAGATCCAGGGAATCTGCACCCAGGTCATCTTTAAAAGAGGTATCTTCGTTGATGCTGTCTGCATCACAGTTGAGCTGTTCTACTAAAATTTCTTTTATCTTTTCTAACATTGTTCTGCTCCTTTCTGCCTCTACCCGGCAGCCAGTATTTCTTTCGAAAAAAGTGTATCTGTTATTCCGGCATTTGTCAATAGATTTTTCTACTTTTACTGTTCTTCCGCCTGTGCCTCTCCTTCTCCGCTCTTTCCATCCTGGAACACAATAAAGCGGGAGACGCACAGGGCAATGCCGATTTCCGTCAGGATAAAGAGCACCGATGTTCCTCCGTAACTGATAAATGGAAGGGTAATTCCCGTTGCCGGCATCAGTTTCAGAACGACACACAGGTTCAGAATAACCTGAATGGAAATATGTGCAAAAACGCCGCTCACCATCAGCATTCCATACGCGTCCGGCGCATTCTGTGCAACCACAAACAGACGGTACAGCAAGTAGCCAAACAGCAACAATACAAGAAGCGCGCCAAATATTCCAAGCTCCTCGCAGATGATCGAGAAGATCATATCGTTCTGTGCTTCCGGAATTGTTGTAATCTTCTGCGTACTGTTGCCAAGTCCTTTTCCGAGAAATCCACCGGAGCCAATCGCATAAAGTCCCTGCAGAATCTGATAGCTGCCTCCGGAAAGCCATTCATAGATACGGTTCGACCGGAAGTCACCGCCTATTCTTTCAAAGATCTGCAGATTATTTTTTAAAATGATAATCGCAAAAACGCCAATTACCGCCGCGCCCGGAATCACACGCGCATAAAATTTTACCTCCGGGTCCGCCAGAAACAAAATGACGCAGGCGATGAGTCCCAGAATAATGGCGGTACTCAGGTTGTCCGTCAGAATCCACGCAGCCAGCGCCTGCAGCACGCCAAGTCCGAGGACAATCGCTTTTGCGCGGATGGTACGCATATTTTTTCCCATCTTCAGGATAATGTATGGCAAATACAGAATCAGCCCCAGCTTTCCAATCTCCGCAGGCTGAAGACTGACACCGACGATCCGGAGCCATCTTCTCGCCCCATAGGCTTCATAACCAAGCGGCGTAAACCTTACCGCCGCCATCAGAAGGAGACTTCCCCAGTATACCAGTGCTGCAATCCGCTGGAACCATACACTATGATAATCTACAAACTTCGACAATATCACAATCCCCACCAGAACAATAGCAGAAAGCCCCGCCTGATGCGTGAAATAATACATATCATTTCCCTTGAATGTACTGGCCGCCTCGTAGGCGCTCGCGCTGTACAGCATAATCAGTCCGAAGCTGACCAGCAGAATGGTGCAGGCCAGCAGGTTATAATCATAAAAATCCGAAGGAAGTTTTTTCTTCCTCTTTTTCTTCTTTTCTTTCTTCTGGGATGGCATGTTTACTTTCTCTGCCATGAAGTTCCCACCTCCATTGTTTTACTCCATTTATTTCAGTGCATAGCCAAGCAGGCTGACAAAGCCCGGATTTCGGTCGGTCGTTCCGAGGATAACCTTACGCACCAGCTCCGGATCGTCCGTGATAATGTTGTCCACGCCGCAGTTGACCATCCGCTGCATATCTCCCTGATAATTCAGCGTCCAGGCACAGACTTCTTTACCAAGACTGTGCGCATGCTCTACAAAGCTTTCTGTGATGTACGTATATTTTACAGAAAAGAAGTCCGCCGCGTCCATATCCTCCAGGCCTCCGTACGACATTTTCATCGTATACCCGGTCTTGATATCCGGATTGATTTTCTTTGCCTGCCTGAGGAAATTGTAGTTCATGGAAGTCAGCACACACTGATCCACAAAGTCATTGTCCTCGATGATTTTCACCACTTTTTTGACAATATTCTGGTTGTGGCCGTTGTATTTTACTTCAATATTCAGGTTGATTTTTCCTTTCGCGTACGCGATGACTTCTTCCAGCTTCGGAATCTGCTCGCCGCGGAATTTTTTGTTGAATCGTACACCGGCATCGAGCTGGCTGATTTCATCGTAGGTCAGGGTCCAGATGCTGGCATTCAGACCGGTTGTCCGCTTCAGATTTGTGTCGTGCATAAGGACAATCTCACCATCACTCGTCTCCTGTACATCGATCTCCGCGTAATCCGACATGCTGTCCACTGCATATTTGATCGCGCTCATCGTATTTTCCGGTGCTTTTCTGGCTCCGCCCCGGTGCGCTGACACCGAAATATACTGGGAGGAAGCCGTTGCCTCTGCACGTGTTGCGCGCATGGCATATACAAGATAAACCGTTTCTCCCGCCAGCATGGCGATCGTGAGAACCACCGCCGTTACCGGACCGCAGAAGGTGCGTACCAGCTTCGAGCTCGGCTTTTTCGTTGTCCGGCTCTTCTGGTAGCCCTTTCGGGAGGAACGGATAAAAATCAGATACAGATACGTAATGCTTCCGACAAGGCCGAACGCTCCGCCGATCAGGCTCATCGTCGATTTGACCCAGTCACCGTAGACGATGACGGTACTGACAACGGTAGACGGCGTTTTCACCAGCTTTGCATAGGCAACGACAGCCGTTCCGAAAATCAGATACAAAACCCACGTAATCAGAAAAATCATCACCTGGAAAAAGACGTTGATGCCAAGCTCACGCAGCACGCGTTTTTCCAGTGTCTGGCGCACCCGCAGATGGGTATTTTTCTCTTTTTCCGTCATCATGCACCGGAACGGGATGGTGTAGGAAAACACAAACGAGAACGCGACAAGCAGAATCGTCAGCACCACCGGGATCCAGTATGCCGGGAAGGCATTGAAAATCTTCGTCAGGGAAACCTGAAGCAGTTTCATACTGCGGATGGCGCTGTAGCTGCTGTGCAGCCAAAGGTACGGGAAGCTCGCTGCCATGTAGAAAAACCAGGTCCATGGGCGGGCACGCACAAACTGTGCAGCTCCTCTTCCGCCGGCAAGCATCATGACAGGAACGGAAATCCGTTTTCGTTTCCAGGAGGCCTCCAGAGCCGCCATGACAGCATAGATTTCAAACAGCATACAGAAAAAGAAAACAAGCAGAATTCCAAAAATCAGCAGAAGGGTCAGCGGATGCAGCATGATCTTGTTGAAGTTTTCCGATGTCATATAGCTCGTTCCCAGCTGTTTTAAGGAAAAGTTGATCGCCGCATTGGCGAGTCTTGAAACCAGCTGGCTGGAAAACAGGCGGTAGACCGTCTCAAATATCACGATGCTAAGCAGGTTTTTCTGCAAAAGTTTCCATGCCATATTCAGATAAATTCGTATCATTCCTGCATTTTTTACTGCCTTTTTTCTCATCTGCTGTTGTTCTCTCCTGTCAGCCGCAATTCCCCCCGATGAATCTGTATGCAAAAATTACCTTTATTTTTTCTCTTTTGTATTTTACATTTGACACTTCGAGTCTTTTTTGAAGCTCTTTTCTTTCTGTTCATTTTAAACTATCTTCCAGTATAACACAAAACCGGGTCTTTGAGTATTCTTTTTTCTATTTCTGGTTGCACCACTTCTGCAGTTTTTTTACCATGGCGGATGGGCTGCTTACTGTGCCGTCGATCGGCGTGCCGAGTTTTTTCTGCCAGGCGAGGATTGTCTGCGGACCGATATAGCCGTCCATGCCGGCCGATGCCCATTTCTGCATTTCTTTTACAAGGGCCGATCCGCCTTTGGGCGTACTGTCCCACTCGGCGGCTATGATGCCATCACAGAATTTCCGGTTGACGGCCAGCTGATTGCTGATTTTTCCATCCTGCGGTGTGCCGAAAAGTTCCTGCAGACGGCGCGTCAGATTTTCGCCCCAGATTCCGTCCTCTGCGACTGTCTTTCCGGATGACTTTGCTGTCTCTGCCGATTTTTCTTTTGCGGGACCGGCATAACGGCAATACGCTGTATGGCAGTTGACCCAGCCTGCCCCTGAGAGAAGCCGTCCCCAGCTTGTGTTCTGGATTTCCGTCACCGTGTAGCTTCCCTGATCCCGGATCGTTCCGGCAATCCTGCTGTCCGCATCCGGTGCCTGACGGATGTTGAGGGCCGCTGTCTGCACCTGATAGATCCCGGGCGCATACGTTTTTCCTGTTCCGCTGCCTGCTGTTCCCGTTCCTGTGCTCCCTGCACCGCTTCCGATCATCCGCTTCATGCGGTCCCAGTCACCGCGGTTCATGATCTGGCTCGGACAGTATTTGCTGCAGATGTCATAATGACGATAGACTCTTTCCAGCGGAATCCCCGTCTCCCGCATGATCTCCCGCACCAGTGCCGCAGTATTCTCAAATGCTTTTTCATAATTATACCCGGCCTGCACACACATCTCCACACCGATGCTGTTCTTGTTGCCGTACTGCTGAAACAGATTTTTTCCGCCGTAATTAATGCCGACATGCCAGCACCCCCGGCTGTGCGGTGCCGCCTGGTAGGCTGTGTCACTGTCATCGACGTAATAGTGTGCGGAAATGTTCTGGAAATTCCCGTCATGCTGTGCTCTCGCATGTGCCCGCGCATCGGCACCTGCTGCGAAGTTGTCGGTGTTGTGGACTACGATACATTTGGGATTGTTTTCCGCATACGTATTCTGATTTCCAAGATACGACCGATCAATTTTCATATTCTCCCCTTTCTGATGGTTCAGACTGCCCGGCATAACACAGATTTTTTGAAGCGCCGTTCACTCCGGCTTATGGATCTGCTTGATAATCTGATTCACATAATTGCTCAGCCCCGCCACCAGAATCCCCTGCGTGACCGCCGTAAAAACCGCCATCGCCCCCTCCTTCGCCGTCTCAATCTCACTCGTCGCCATCACCCAAGCCGCACACAGCACCATGCTGATGCCGCCTAAGATCAGCGGAATGTACTTATTCTTCACCGCCTGCGCCTGCCGCAAAGCAACACCGAAAAAATACAGCACGAACGCAACGACGATGAGTTCGGGCTTTACATAATTCATTACTTCCATGGAACATCCTTTCTGACTGTTCTGTTTTTGAAAGTCTTTTTTCTATATTATGATGGGATAATGATTTACGACTGGATAAGATTTTCTTACTGTAAACCCAAAAAATCCCACCTGTTTTTCAGATGGGATTTTCCAGTGGTGTGCTGTTCTTTGATTTTTAATTTACTATCTTGTGCAGCAATTCCCCTGACCTGCCCCTGGCTGCGGTGCCGCACAGAAAGTCTTTGCATCAAACGACGGATTAAACGCATAAAAGTTCTTCGAATTCAATTCATCCTGTACAGAACGCAGTGCTTCACCAAAACGCTGGAAATGCACAACTTCACGCGCCCGCAGGAAACGAATCGGATCAGCTACCTCCGGATCTTTTACCAAGCGAAGGATGTTGTCGTACGTTGACCGGGCTTTCTGTTCTGCAGCGAGATCTTCGAACAGATCTGTTAACGGATCGCCTTTCGACTGAAATTCGCAGGAATTAAACGGAACTCCGCCAGCCGCCTGCGGCCAGATTCCGGCTGTGTGGTCTACATAGTAATTAGCAAAACCGGAATTCTGAATTTCTTCCAGAGAAAGATTGCAGGTGAGCTGATGAACGATCGTTGAAACCATCTCAAGGTGTGCGAGTTCTTCTGTCCCAACATCATTCAACACCCCCGCTACAATTCGGTTCGGTGCTGTGAAACGCTGAGAGAGATACCGCATGGATGCGCCCATCTCTCCATCCGGTCCACCATACTGACTCATGATAATTTGGGCGATTTTGGGGTTTGGTGTCGTGATGTTTACAGGATACTCGAGGCGTTTTTCATAATTCCACATCCGTCAGCACCCTCCTTTCCGGTTGACTTCCCACGGCCATGGCTGCATAACCCATTCGAAAGAACGGCTCATGCGGTCGTTGGCGGTATCGATCGTGAGCGGGCCGTACTGTTCGGCGTACTGTTTCAGTGCTTCTTTTCGAAGCTCCACTTTTTCCCGGAAAAAGGCAAGTGCATCTTCATCCTCCGGGTGGGTGTCGAGGTAAAGGTTCATTTCAACAACAGCAAAGCTGACCTGATCAATCCAGGCGAGCAGCTTTTCGCGGGATGGCATCTGCGGCATCATAGGCACTGTCCTCCTCCCTTTCCACAGAATGGTTTACAGAGTTCCGGGAATAAGGTTCCATTTTTTAATGCAGCGGAAAGATCATAGATCTGTTCAAACCGCTGCATCGGAACGTACGCCATTGCAGGTATCATATGATCTACATGCTGCATTTTCCGCGGGAAATTCCTTGATTCCATCTTCAGTTCCATATTGTTTGAAGCGGCGCGGCGGTTCTGCATATTGTTCGCACCGCAGCAGCCGCGATTCATACGGGATGAATCCATACCATGTTCCTCTTTCATTTTCTGTTCTTTATAGAGTATGAAGAAAATAAGAAAGTGTCAAAAAAGGCAGCGGTTTCTCTTCCGCTGCCTTTCTGTCATACTAATGAAATTTTCATCAAAACTGCATCTCATACAAATGCGCATAAATCCCGCCTTTCGCGAGCAGTTCCTTATGTGTGCCTTCCTCCGCAATTCCATTCTCCGTCAGCACCAGAATCCGCTTTGCATTCCGGATTGTGGACAGCCGGTGCGCAATCACGAAGGTTGTCCTGTCTTTCGCCAGAAGTTCCAAAGATTTCTGGACGACTTTTTCGCTTTCGTTGTCGAGCGCTGAGGTTGCCTCGTCGAAAATCAGGATCGGCGGGGTTTTGAGGAATACGCGGGGGATGGAAAGCCGTTGTTTCTGGCCACCGGAAAGTTTTACGCCGCGCTGGCCGATATCGGTGTCGTAGCCGTCCGCCAGCTCCATGATAAATTCATGTGCATTAGCCGCTTTCGCTGCGCGGATGACCTCCTCGTCGGTCGCATCCGGTCTGCCATAGCGGATGTTGTCGATGATCGTTCCCGCAAACAGGTACACATCCTGCTGCACAATACCGATTTCATCCCGCAGATCCTTCAATTTCACATCGCGGATATCCTTTCCATCCAGTAGAATCCTTCCTTCTGTCACATCGTAAAAACGCGGAAGCAGAGAACAGAGTGTCGTCTTTCCGGCGCCGGAGCTGCCCACCAGCGCCACATAGTCTCCTGCCGGGACATGCAGATTCACATTGCTTAACACGTTTTCCTTCGACTCCTCATAGTGAAACGAAACGTTTTCAAAGGTTACTTCTCCCTGCACATTCTTCAGTGGCAGTGCATCCGGCTTGTCCTGGATGTCCGGTGCGATGCTCATAATTTCCAGGAAACGTTCATAACCGGAATAACCATTCTGGAACTGCTCCGTAAAGTTCACCAGCTTTTTCACCGGATCTGTGCAGTTGTTGATGTACAGAAGAAAGGTAACCAGATCGGCCGCCCCAAGCTTCCCACCTGTCATCAGCAATGCGCCGACAATCAGCGAAATAACGGTAATCAGCGTCGAAAAGGCTCCCATTCCCGAATTGTAAATTCCCATATAGCGGTAGCTGACCTTCTTCGAATCGACAAAACGGTCATTTCCCGCATTGAACTTACGCATCTCTTCTGTCTCATTTCCAAACGATTTGACAACACGGATCCCCGAAAGGCTGTCCTCAATCTGGCTGTTGATATCCGCAATTCTGCGGCGGTTTTCCTTGAATGCACTCTTCATGCGGCTGTTCATCACTAACGCAAACAGCAGCATCACCACAATAACCACAAGCGGCACACATGCCAGCATCGGATTTACCACAAACAGAATAATCATCGCGCCGATCAGTTTGATAAACGAAATGACAATATCCTCCGGCCCATGATGTAAAAGCTCACTGATATCGAACAGATCGCTTGTGATGCGTGACAACAGATGGCCGACCTTCTGGTTATCGAAAAAAGCAAACGAAAGCTTCTGATAATGGCCGAAGATCTCGTTCCGCATATCATGCTCAATCCGCGCCCCCATCACATGGCCGTAATAGGCAATATAAAAGTTACAGTACATTTCAACCAGAACCATAGCAATCATCAGAATACCGAGGCGGATAATCTCACCCGTTGCCTGCTCCAGCGGCTTTTCCACAACCGTACTCGTAATATACCGTACAATCAGCGGAATCACCAGTGTAATGGCTGCTCCAAGCATTGCAAAAAACATGTCGGTAAAAAACAATCCCTTATATGGAATGTAATACCGCGCCAGCTGGCGGATTCTTCTCTTCTCTTTTCCGGTTTCTTTTTCTTTACTCATCCTGTCCTCCCTTTCCGTTGGAAACCATTTTGTAATCTTTTCGGAACTCAGACGGTGATACGCCGCATGCCGTTTTAAATGATTTCATGAAATGCTTATCATTTTCAAATCCAACCTGTTTGGCAATTTCCGTAATTTTATCTTCTGTTTGAATCAACAGACGCTTTGCCTCCGCAATGCGGATCTCCTTCAGATAGTTCACAAAATTCACACCGGTATGTTCTTTAAACGCTGCTGAAAACAGCGAATAATTCATACAAATATGGTTAGATACCATTGCCATATTCAGATCTTTTGCATAATTTTCCCGAATATATGAAATTGCCTCTTCCATTTTTTCTTTTCCGGCTGTCTGACTTTTCAGGCTTTCCCTGTAAACGTGTATCCATTTTTCAAACGCATCCAGAAACAGATCTGCATCACGGTACTGCAGAGGGCGCGGACATTTTTCCTGTTTTTCCGGCATGCGGTAAAAAAGATCCAGTTCTTTGCAGATTGCTTCCGTCACTGTCAGAAGCTGATAGGGGGAGACCCTCTGATGCGCCGCCTCAAAATACCAGTTCCGCATTTTTCGCAGCACAGTATCTGCCCGGTCCGTTGGCACCTGCAGAATAAATTTTTCCTGAAACTGTGCCAGTTCCGGCTTTTCCTCAAAACATTTTTTCTGATATTCTTCCACAGGATTTTTCTGTATAAATGCCATTTCCCGGGCCAGCAGTGCTTCCTGGTATGCCTCTGGAATTTCCATCACAGAACGATGTTCTTTTCCCACTCCGAGACAAAATCTCTCATCTTTTTCTTTCATGATCCGCTCTGCCTCCGGTTCCGGCAGAAGATACAGAACTCCTCCTTCTACGCCTTCCAGCAGAATTCCGCTGCATTTCGAAAACCGTTCCCCATTTGCCTTGCTGGTCAGCAGGATCCGGAAGCTGTCGTTTCCGATGTGGCGCCGGATCCTGCTTTCCATATCCATCCATTCTTTTTCTTCGGCCATTTCTGCATTCATCATCAGATAACGGAGCTGATTTAAAAAGCACCGTTCTTCCTCTTCTTCCGTTTCCCGGGTCTCCGAAAGCTCTCGTTCCAGATTTTCCAGAAGCTGTTCTATCGTCTCCCGCTTGATCGGTTTTAAAATATAGTCCCGAACTCCATGTTTCATCATTTCAACCGCATAGGAAAATTCATCATAGCCGCTTAAAACAATAACAACAGGTTTCTGTGACAGCTCCTCCATTTTGTTGACCAGTGTCAGACCGTCCATTTTGGGCATACGGATATCAGTGAACATGACGTCCACCCTCTGTTTTCCCAAAATCTCCAATGCCTCTTCTCCGTTTCGACACTCCAGAATCTCCTCCACCGGCACGCTGCTTCGCCGGATCATCGCCACGATTCCCTGTCGAATCAATTTTTCATCTTCTACAACCAGCAGTGTATTCATTTTCTTTTTCTTCCTCTTTCTCGTCACCCTCTTGATCCATCGGAGAATATTTCCCCCTCGTGATGGGAAGATGAATGCTCACCTTCGTATAGCAATGCTCTTTTGTATAAACTGACAGTCCATACTCTGTTCCAAATTGAATGTGGATTCTGTCCTGTACATTCCGAAGCCCGATTCCATGTTTCGGCTGTGTATCTGAATTCAGGCGCATTCTTAGTTTACGTCTCAGAATTGCAAGCTGCTTTTCTGACATGCCTATTCCGGAATCTGTGATTTCAATCTCAAAGCTCTTTTCATGCTCTATTCCTTTGATTTCAATGACGGCGTCTGCATCCAGCTCCTCAATTCCATGTGTGATTGCATTTTCCACAATCGGCTGAAGAGACATCTTGGGGATATCCTGCCGATACAAATTTTCCGGTATCTGAACAGATAATGTAATTGTGAAATCATACCGCAGATTCATCAGTTCCACATAGTTCTGAATATAATTCATCTCATCCTGAACGGTTACCAGAAATTTATTCCAGCGCATATTGTAGTGCAGCATTTCACCAAGTGCTGTTACCGCATCGGAAATCGTATACTCTTCATCAATCTCAGCCATCATCTTAATGGATTCCAGAACATTATAAATAAAATGAGCGTTAATCTGGTTCTGCATTGCCCGGATTGCCGTATCTTTCAGCGCTGCCTCCCTTTTGATGCTTTCCTCGTTCTGTTTCTGAATTCTCTCCAGCATTCCGTTGATACCATAGCTCATTTCCCGCATCTCTTCTGCGCTGTAACAAACCTTTATCTTTGTTGTTCCATTGTCAATCTGACGCATCTCACACAGGACGTCATAAAACTCCTTCAGCAGGCCACGCACAATCAGATTGACCACCACAATCAGAAGCAGCCCGAAGCCGGCAAATTCAAGCAGCATTCTCTGCTGCTGTTTGATCATGTTTCCGGTTGCATCATCCAAATTGGTCAGTGTTACAAACATTCCATTGAGTTTATCGACTTTCCGAAGCACAATTGCAACGTTTTTCCGGTCAATCACCGCGCTCTGCTGACTCTCTTTTCTGTCACGGATTCCTGCCCGGAACAGAATCAGCCCCCGATAGGACTGCCATTTGCAGGCTGCCGCTGTTTTTCCGCAGTCATATAAATTCCAATTTTCATCAACAAAGCAGGCCCAGCTGCTGTCACCGGATCGATAAATTTCGGGAAATATGTCTGCCATACGCATGGATACCTCGATCACGCCAAGCCTTCCTCCGCTTTGATCCCGCAGTTCCCGTACATAAGTCATCAAATGGGAACCTTCTTTTTTTGTACCGGAGATAATATTTTTTTCCTGTATGTCAAAAAACCACTGTCCTCCGCCCTGATAGCTTCGGTACCAGGCGCAGTTTTTCATCTTTTCCTTCTGGTACAGGATCGGCTGCTGCTCCAGAAAACCATCTGCCATGGCAAAAATATGGATCTGGTACAGATCTGGCATTGCCTCCTGCATTTTATCGATTATGCTGATGCTGTTGTTTCGAAATTGCTGATAATAGCTCTCCGAGATCTCCTCTCCCCTCCTGAGATGAAGAAGATATTTTTCCAACGGTTCATACTCCTGCAGCGTATCTACAACCATTGAGCAGGCATTCGCTTTTGCATTCACCTCCGCACAGGTAAGATCTATTGCCGTTACTGCTTCATTTACCCCATGATCTATGGCATTCTTTTTGATACTCCTAAACCCAAAGCACATCATGCCAAAAAGCGGAATAAAAATAAAGATCAACGTTGTTACGGTAAATTTTTGGTTCAGTTTCAGTCCGCGAAACCAGTTTCGCATTTTTCATCCCCCAGTTTTCTTTTCGGTTCTGTAACCTTACTAATTTTACCAGTTTTTTCTTTAAAAAGCAATTTTTTCAGAAAAATTATTGACAAAAAGAGAAGACGGTACACTTTTTTTCCGTGCACCGTCTCTCTTTTCGCAAGACTCATATATGACGCAAAGCATGATTCCAGGGAAACAGCTTTCGTACCATTGTTATACTGTTGTCAGATCCCACGGTTCATAAATCTTTGGAACATCGCTGATCAGACGTTTGGTATACGCTGCTGTCGGGTGAAGAATTACTTCTTCTGCCGGTCCCGATTCCACAAATTTTCCATGCTCCATAATATAAACATTATCGGATACATAGTAAGCAAGACCAATATCGTGGGTGATGAAGATAATCGTCATATTAATCTCATCACGCAACTTCAGCAGCATATCCAGGATCGTTGCACGTGAGCAGGCATCAATCATAGACGTCGGCTCATCGGCAAGCAGAATCTTTGGTTTCAGAAGGAAAATACGTGCAATCATCAGTCGCTGCATCTGGCCTCCTGACAGCTCAAATGGATATTTGTTTGTCAGTTCTGCGTATTTTAAGTTTACAAAGCTGCAGGCCTCTGTCATCAGACGTTCTTTTTCTTCTTTCGGCAGATTCTTGTCACCGCGCATATTAATGCAATCCAGCAGAACAGAATCTACACGTTTAAACATATTGTAGGAAGCAAACGGATCCTGGAAAATCGCCTGAATTCCCTTCCAGTACTCTTTTTTCTTCTTTCCGTTCGAGATGTCTCTTGGTTTACCCTGGAAATCAATTTCACCTTCCGTTACGCTGATCAGCCCGAGCAACATCTTCGAAAGGGTTGTTTTTCCGGATCCGGATTCTCCTACGATAGAAACAAATTCACCTTCATGAAAATCGAAATCAACATGGTCTACAGCGACCGTTTTTGCATCGCCAAAGCCAAACACTTTCGTTACGCCTCTTCCGGAGAGGCATGGTTTTAATTCTTTACCATCACGCATTTGCATACACCTCCCGAACCTTTCTCTCAGACATCAGGCAGCGGTACTCTCTTCCGTTCGGCAGTTCGATGACCTCTGGTTTCATACCGCGGCAGGTTGGCTGTGCATAAGGACAGCGGTCTGCGAAACGGCAGCCCTCCGGCGGATGCTTCAGGTTTGGCGGAGTTCCCGGAATTGCAGTCAGCTTCTGTTCTCTTACACCTTCCTCCGGAACGATGATCGATCCCATCAGACCTTTGGAATATGGATGCAGCGGATCGAATACCATTTCTTTTGCGGTACCTTTTTCTACAATCTGTCCAGCATACATAACCATAATATCATCGGTTACGTTGTAAAGAAGCGGCAGCTCGTGTGTGATGAAGATCATGGATTTGATAAATCCTTTTTCCATCAGATCACGCATCATTTTAATAACCATTTTCTGGGAAGTTACATCCAGCGCGGACGATGGCTCATCGGCGATCAGTACCTTCGGAGAAAGAATGGTCGAAATTGTGATAACGGTTTTGTTTGCGGTTGTGTAGCCGATGTCCCAACGGATTTTT
>OLND01003161.1_pt1 | contig 13380 bp, 9 predicted proteins | sample 1672031 | NCBI WGS metagenome assembly OLND01 (sample SAMEA3136638, study PRJEB25190) | human gut metagenome | biome: human gut; feature: human-associated habitat; material: faeces | place: Austria | collected 2013
AGCTTTGGTAAATCGTTGGTAAAAATCTACTGTAACATCCCCAAAACACTGTAAAATCAAGTATTTTTAATCAAGGTTAGCATGTTGCCGTGGCACACAAATAATACTTTAATCATATTTCTTTTTCCTCTTTAATTATTGTTCTATTAATTTTCTACTCAAATTTTACCACCCATCCCCCAAAGTTTTTATGCATAATCAGTATTTTCAATATATTCTCTTAATTTTATTTTCTCTTTATACTTTTCAAGATTCATACGATATTCTTCGATATATTTTCTGTGGTCAATATAATCAATTCCCTTAAGGTTGTCCTTCAGCAATTTAAGGAAATCTATCTTTTCCATAATGAGTGGAATCTCACTTCCCGACCATGAACAGAACCATGGAAATAAATCTATCTTCTTGAAATCATTCAATTTCTTATTTACTTTTAAAAATTCAAGAATATATTCCAATTTCCACTCTGGCAGGATATTTACAACCACATCCATAAGCTTTTTACATTTTTCAATTTCTGAGTTGCTTTCTCGTAATTTTTCAAACAGATAATCTTTCTTGCGTTCCAATATGGCTGTATCAGTTGTCTTAGCAAACAATAAGCCAGCAGATTCATTTATATAAAAGGATGCGTCATCATCTATAAGAATCTTAAAAGCATATTCCACATGTTCACACCACTTATCGTCCCGCCATATTAATTCAAAAATTTTATGTTCATTTCTATCTCCACTCATATTGTCTTTAGACTTAACCCAGTCCATATATTCATGCCAAATTGCATGCTGTTGCTCAAATATCTTTGCAAAAAGTTTTCCATCATAATCAACTTCGCAACTAATTTTTATTGCACTCATGTAAATACTTGTTAATGCACTAATATCATTTTTAAAGAAATTAATAATTTCCTTAATTCCATCATCATACGTATCACCTAAAAATTGTGCCGACAGTTTAGGCTTATCCAATACTGCCTTTATTACCGCCTCTTTAATTTCACTATCTCGTTCGCAATAACGAGCCACAACTTGTACTGTAGGGATTATAGGATTGTCTTTTTCCAAATTATCGAATACAAAAGTTTTATAGTCATTGACAACTTTCTCATTGATATTTTCTTCTGGCACAGACTCCCAAATAAATGACATCCACACATCTTTCTTATCAAACGCATTATTTTTTATAAAACAATACGTAGCTTCATATCCAATACTATCAAGCAAATATTCTATCTGGCGATATCCATTCAGTCTAAACGGCGCATTTGCATCAAAATACTCTTTAAGAACCTTTAAATATAGTTCAATATTGCATTCTATGATTTCAAAAACACAATCTAATCCCCTACTTATGGACCATTGCTCTCTATCACAGACTGTCTTTTCCAAGAATTTACAAGTGCAAAATAATTTTTGGAAATCTTTTAAATCATATACACTTATTTCTTTTGAAATAGACTCCTTACGTAATCTCTCATCATCCTCTATTGTTCTGCCAATCAAATGCTCACGAATCAACATTCTATAAATTCTGAATTTTGGATTCCGTTCAGCAACCATATAGCGATCGTCTAGCCTTATACCAATTTTCTCGGATACTTGTTTGTATTTTGTAACTATCTTCGCATCATAAAAATCTGGTGTATTCTTGTCAATTACGTATTCATATATTGTATTAAAATCTGACTGTAGATAATTCTTAACGTCTTCTTCATTCAATCCATTATAATGAACTTCTAAAAGAATGCCATTAATAGCGTTACGATATTCTTCGTTATTACGTAAAATAGCTAAATTCTTCCATATGCGAGTTCGTATATCAGCTAATTCATCAGTGTACCCAAGTGTCATCCTTACAAAATTGACAGATCTGCTATTCCTAATTTCTTGTGTGAAAGAAATTTCTGTTTTTAATGCACATTCAGCAATCTGTAAATACAGTACGCTATTATTATAGTTTTTTCCCTCCTCTGTATAGCACCACACCTTATCTAACAGACGCATTTCATGATTATACTTATCTCTGTATGAATACTTATCATATAAGAGTCGTTCACTTAATACAAAATAAAAATCCATTATCAAGTCTGGCCTTTTTTCAAAGTACAGCATCAAAAGATCAACTGCATCTTCAAAATTCTCTGTATACTTATAGCCTCCTAATATTCCTATTACCTTTGTCGTAATATTGTGATAATTTTTCTTAGAGTTAATATCAAAACTATGTAAGTCAAAATCGACGTTTACATCTTGATCAATATGATTCTTAATAATAGATAATGCCTTGTCCGGATTAACCTGATAAAATGATTCAAGATACTCCATATCTTGTTCCATAGGTGCATTGTCCCAAGCAGAAATTATTGAATCTTCAATATATTTTGTACACTCTTCTGAATTGAATATTTCCATCAACGTATTCAATACGTAGACAATTTTATTCCTGAATGCAGGAAATCCAACAGAGATCAAACTTTCTACACTTACCAATTTTTTTTCAAACAGCACATAGTACAATATATAATTGCCGAAACTCTGATCAGTAATTTTTGTTATCTCGTTTTTAAACCAATCCACTAATTCCAAAGAATACAAATTCTCGATTATATCTTTCTCAACAATTTTACCACCATATAAATTCTTCATATCACGATACAACTGATTTTCATTATTTTTTACCGGACCAGCTACAGCGATGAAAAACAATATAAGAATATCTTGTTTTGTCAACTTCGCTTCATCAATAATTCTTCCATAATAATTTTTAAAAATATCCTCAGCATTACGTATGGCCTGATATCCACCATCTATTGATCTCATACCAGCAAGAAAAGCAAGTCTTATATTTCCATTTGCGATTCCAGCAATCTTATTAAGGTAATCCGAATTCACTATTCCTAAATCAGCTTTCAAAATATCTTTTATTTCATCATCTTTAAGTCGTCCAACTTCAATAATATTAGGTAATATGTACTGCGATACAGCATCTATTACTCTCTCCTTGGCATAATCTCTTACTGAAATAAGTACCCTTACATCAAAATCTGTGGATAATGTCAAAAGAGAGCCAAGCACATTCTCTAAGCTTGCAACCATATTAGCATCATCAAAGAAAATCAAATATCTTCCCGGATCAGAAATATAATACTTTATGTCCTCATATAAAAGATTTCCATTACTTTTAATGCAGAAAACTTTTGTCTGTCCATCATCCTGTTTTCTACACGCTTCTAAAGCCAATCTTGTTTTTCCAATTCCTGATGGCCCTGTCAATACAGTCACTCTATTATTAAGTATACTAGTACATATCTCCGTAATCTCTGGTTTTCTGTGGAGAAAATCGCAATTAATAGGAGCATTTATACCATTTGCATCATATGCTTTAACAAAATCCTCTACCTCAAAAAATTGATTTGTATCAATTGCTATACCCAACTCATCTTTTGCAATATGTGGATAAAGTAATGCCAGATCATGAGAAAGTGTATCTATTCCAATAAGTTCAATTTCTACACCATCAATAGTTTCCATAATACTATTAAATTGTTCTATATGAATATTTGTAGAACAATGACCACAAATTATTTTTTTTATTTTATCCTTAGGTAGTAATAATTTTGTTGTATCAAAACATGATAAAATATCAGCACGTATTTTCTCTGCTGACTGTGAACTCACAGTTCCATAATTTATTAAGATATACTTTCCATCATCAGCTAAAACATAGGAATCAGGTGTGCCTTTTGTTGGTTTATTGGTACCAGTTTGGACTCCTAAAGTTTGAATATTATTAAATTTATACTTTTTATAAAGATATGCATCAAACAATTTTTGAAAGGCCCCACCCTCCAATTGCATGATTGCATTTTGAATAGAATTTACATTATTCAACTGAGTCCCTCCTTAGTCTTTCCACAATAAAACAGACAATATTACATCATTTCATAATTTTTGTTACTACGCCACCTGCTTATATCTCATAAACACATACTCAAATATCAACTTGCGATATTCAAATATTGCACTATCTGAATAACTCTCCGGCAGTTCTTCCCACAGAATCTTTCCAATCAATGTGTCTACTTCAGCCTTAGTCTCCTGCTTGTCTGTCCAATGATCAAGTTCTGCAATCTTTGTTTTAATCTTATCCAACAATTCTACAGCAACCTTCTTGATTTTCTTGATGTCCTCTTTAGACAGCTTTTCATCAAAAAGCATATCGTACATAGAAAGTTCTTCATCGCTGCTGAAGCCTTCCCTAACATAACGCTGTTCCTCTTCATTCATGGAATTTGCAAGATCCATCAATTCCATAAATGTCTTTTCAATATTTACCCTATCCTGCTCCGAATTATATTCCTCGATAATCTGCTGATACCGTATGTAATAATCCACTCTGTGAGGATTCTCCCTTATCATGGCATCCAGCCTGACTTGAATCAATTCATCCAAATCCATGAATGCCAGATTTTTCTTTTTAACTTTGGCAAACTCTCTCCTCAATAAATCAAAGTCAATTTTACTGATATCAAAACGTTTTGCAAATCCACGATCATCCGCTGCTCTTTCAATCATGATATAATCACCCAGAATTCCGTTAATCTGCACCATTAAATCTGTATTATCAACATGCTTCTTCTTTTTCTTTAATTCATCAACAATGGCAATTATGGCATCTTTTCTTTCACGGTCTGCCTTGGAAATATCATCACGATCCAGATATTTCATCATGCGGTTAAGTTCATTACCATATGTAATAAACTGTTTTTTTGATTCCCTGGAGTCGGATACTGCATTAGCTGCTGTCAATAATAAGGAAATCTTTGCAAAATCCTTTGCATATATCAGATCATCCAAGTCAAACTCTTTGGACTTCAAAAATTCAGTGGCCGCAGCAATTGTTTCAAGCACTCTTTCTATCAGCTCGCCCTTGTCAATCGTCGGGTCGGTACTTCCACCACCTACATTAGCGGTATAATCAGCAAGTGCCTTTCGCAATGCTTTTACAATACCTATATAATCAATAATAAGACCATTACTCTTGCCTTCTGCCACGCGGTTTGCCCGGGCAATTGTCTGCATAAGAGTATGTGCCTTGAGTGGCTTGTCCAGATACAGACATGACAAACACTTCACATCAAAACCGGTAAGCCACATTGCGCAGACAAATACTACTCTTAGCGGATTGTCTTTGTCCTTGAATTCCTTATCTAGCTCACGTTTTTCCATCTTTTCACGATGATATTTGATATCCAGATTCCACTTTTTGAAGGTTTGAATTTCATTCTGTTCCTGCGAGATAACAACTGCCATCTCCGTTTCTTTCATCCAGTTCAGTTTTCTCTCAAGTTCCTGGACTTCCTGCTGTGACGCTGTCTGTATCTGCTTTTCTAAAGCTTTGATATCGTCCTGCCAATATTTCTGTACAAAGTTATACATACGCACGCAGGTAACTTTATTCAAGCAGACAAACATAGCCTTACCACTAGTCCACAAATCAGAGTAATGTGAAACAAAATCTCTGGCCACAGACTTAAGTCTCGGTTCAGCAGTAAGCAAATGAATTTCCTTTTCAAATTCATGCTCCAGCTTCTCTTCCTGCTCCGGATCAAGATCTGCTGCTTCAATGGCATCAAGAATTTTGTCCGTAATATCCGGATTATTTATATCTAAAATCTTTTCTCCTCGATTTTCATAATATAGTGGGACAGTTGCCTTATCTTCTACCGCACGCTTAAAGTCATATATGGAAATATATCCACCAAAGGTTCGCTCAGTAATATTGTCATTCGAAAGAAGCGGTGTGCCAGTAAATCCAATTCTTGAAGCAGTTGGCAGCAATTCCACCATATTGTCCGCAAAGACGCCATACTGACTGCGGTGTGCTTCATCAGACATAATAATGATGTCGTGGTCAGGTATAATCGGCTCCTCCACCTTCTTATTAAATTTCTGTATCAGTGTAAAAATGAAGCTCGGATTTCCCCTCAATTTATTAATTAGATCCTCTCCGCTTGTCGCTATAAATTTGGATGCCTTCGTTTTGCCCAACAAGCCACAGTTTTCAAAGGTATCTGAAATCTGGGAATTCAGTTCTTCACGATCCGTAAGTATCACAATGGTAGGTGATCCTGCAAATTTTCTTCGAATCTTCTGGGACAGAAAAACCATAGAATAGCTTTTACCGGAGCCTTGTGTATGCCAGAACACACCAAGCTTACCATTATTTAGCTTACGTGCCTCATAAGCCCTGACAGCTTCGTTTACACCTAGATACTGGTGATTTCTCGCAAGTATTTTGACTGTTTTGCCTCCAGAATGATCAAAGAGAATAAAGTCCTCCAGAAGATCTAGGAAGTTCTCTTTCTTACAAATTCCACGCAGCATTGTTTCCAGAGCTACACTGCCCTGCTCCTGCTCGGAAAGTCTCTTCCACTCATGAAAAAATTCATACTTACTGCCTAATGTACCAACCTTAGCTTCCACACCATTGGATAACATCAAGAATGCATTATAATAAAATAACTGTGGAATAGTGTCTAGATAATCTGTGTAATTGTCTGTATACGCATTCTGAACATCTACAGAGTTCTTTTTTAATTCAATAAAAAGAAGGGGAATACCATTTACAAAACCTACAATATCTGTTCTGCGACGATAGAGATCCCCATGAATTTTCATTTCTTTCACAGCCAGAAAATGATTCCTCTCCATATCATTCGGATGCTGGAAATCAATAATTATTGCTCGCTTTTCTTCAGTCTGACCATTTGGCTTCTTCTCTGTAACCGGAATTCCATCTCGAATATATGCATACTTTTCTTCATTGATCTGCATCAGAGAAGTAGATGAAAGATGCTTCTCAAAGATATTCTGTGCTTCTATAACCTGAGCATCTGTAATCCAGGGATTAAGCGTACGGAGAGCCTTATGAAAATAACGTACTAAAAGAATGTCCTTGTAGGAACTTCTTCCAAATGTTCCATTTTTTCCAAGAACTTCCTGATTATAAGCAAGTTCTACCTGCCAGCCCAGTTCATCAGCAAGCAGGTGACCCGCGCTCTCTTGCACTAATATGTTTTCTGAGTAATCATAGCTCATAGAAGTCAACTCCTTTCTTTGAGATTTTATCCTGTAGGCAAAACTCTTCATTGATTTTAATTACAAGGATTACGAACATTTTTAATAAAACAATATAGTCATTTTGCTGACGCCTTTTGTCTAAAGAATTCGTGTCATGTATATATCGATTCCGTAGATCAAGACCATTGGAAAATTCAGACTTATTTAATACATAATCAAAATACTCCCATTCAGACTCCGATAACAATGAACTTTCCACCCTGATTTCACCTTCGCTAATGAGTTTTCTTAATATGTCACTATCTTTATATTGCAAACAAATAACGCCCTTATCATTTAATTCTTTCAGAATCCATATTCGCTCATAATTCAATGCTAGCATTCCATCACTTACATAGACAACTCCACGTTCTAATAACCAATTAAGTTCGTCAAAGTTGTATTCTTCTATCTCTTCTGGCTTTACATTTTCCAATCGTAGTAATTCAAAAAAAGTATTATACTTGCTTCCAGTTTTCTCAGTATATGAAAGCATACATTGATCAGAAAACATGTCATGCATTTCTCGCACAATTTCATTGCTATTCGCATATGCATACTTATTTTTAATTAAACTCGGAATTTCTTTATATCTGACAGAGCCCGATATCATTTCATATAATTCTCTATCAATCTCTCCTTCTTCGCAAAAAAGCTTAAACTGCTTAGTCTCCCCATCCATAACCGTAGCCACACGCTCATACTTACTAAGAATACTGTCGCTCTTCTCCGGCATATTACATATAAATCCATTTGCACCAAATTCAATTTTTATGTAAACTTCAAAAAACCATTTAATAATATCTTCTAAATAGATATCACAACTATTAAGGACACCAACGTAACCATGCATTTGTACATTGGAAAGTGCATTTAACAGTTCAAAAGACTGCCCTTTTTGATACATTCCATTTCCTTGAGTAGAAAACAGATTCTCAATAATCCCTTGTTTCAAACTTCCTGCAGTAAGTGAACATCTCATATAACCATCTGTATACGCAAATAGATAAATAAAATTATTTAATAGAGTAGGATAGTCCAGATTATCTTTTATCCAATTAGAATTGTATTTTGCTGTAATGACACCAGCCGAAAAAACCACTTCACAATCTGGGTTTTCAGGAGAAAACGATACATTTATGCCTGTTTCATGTTTAATCACCGGCATTGTATTTTCATCCCAATAACGCTCATACCTCTTCTTAGCAAGATGCTTAAGTTTTACGTCAACTTCAAATTCTTTCGGATTTTTTGACTTACCATTCATGATTAAGTCTAAAATATTTGCATTTACTATATCCCCATTAATATAAGCCTTTACAGTATTATACTTATCCTCACGTGTTAAGCCTTTAGGCAAATAATACTTAGTCTTTCCATTATCTTTCCTCAAATAGAAATCAACAATAAATCGAGCTCCGAACTCTGGGGTTTTGAGCATTTCTGTAATTTGGACATCAAACTTCTCAACTAGATTTTTATTTTCCAAGAGCTTATTCGGTGACATATGAAGCCCTTCTGCAATTTCTTTAAAATGCTCCATAGAGATTTTCTCATACACTTTGTATATGTAAAAATATTTCCAGAATTCATCCCGAAACATAACTTCGCATGCATCATATATAGAAACAATCTTGTTTTCCGAAATACTTAAAAAAAATGATTTCACTTCTTTTTCAACATTTCGGGAAAGTTCTTTATTTTTCAGATAGCAATCATCACTCCAACCATTTACATGATCGTATTTATCAAAAAATTGTTTAATGCTGCTTAATTCCAAAACTCTATTTACATCGGATAAATCCAGTTGATTTTTTACATAAGAATCCAAGACATGTGGGATTTTTTCTTCTTCACCTGCAAAACAGTATTTTATTGAAAAGTATTCTCTCGCTCTTGGTTTTTTCAACAATTTACACCTCTATTTCTCCATTCATTAGTTTTGGTAGTAGTCTATCTCTAGCCTCAACTAATTGCTGAAGTTGCATATCAACCACTTCGATTTTCTTATCTAACGCTGCAGCTATTTTTTCATATGCTGACATTATTTTCTCATCTGGTATCACAAACACTTGATTTAATAATTCATTTTTAGAAATTGATGCAAATATCGCTCCATTTCCTAAAATATCATCCTTAAAAAATCTTTCTTTCAGCGCATAAAAGAGATAGCTCTGAAATCCTGATTTACTATTGATAGCTGCAATACCTCTCCCAATCACAATCTTATTCTTAGTAATGTTAAGTCGCCCAACAGGAGCTCTAACACTGAACAGAATACTGTTTGCCTCCGCAACTTTTGTAAAAGATGTCGAGTAAGTATCATCTTGCACAAATCTTGCTCCATATGATCCTACTCCTTGATGAAACGGTAAGCCTTTATGCTCTTTATTATAAAATTCTGATTTCGGACTCTGTCCCATAATAACATCAGCAATTTCGTCAAGCTTCTTTTTTTTCCACTCTACAGGCACTCCATCAACAATTTTACAATCCTCATAACCAGGGAATCTCAAATCAACAAACCATTCCTTATATAGACGTTGCGCTGTCTCTTCAAGTAGTTTGATTTGTTTTCGGTTATTTTCAATCAATTCGTCATATTTTGACAGAATATTTCCGATTTTTTTTTGTGTTAAGCAATCCGGAATTAAAAAGTCAAAAGACTTTATTGTATCTAGCGTTATACTAGCTTGATTGGCTGCTCCTCTTGCTTCACCTAATACATGACCTTTAAACTCTTCTGTTTTCAACCGATAAAACAAAAAATTATTATCTATGCCTTCAGCAGGCATTATTTTCACGGCATTTTGATTTAACAATGCTCCCTCAAGAAAATACGGCACACGAACAACCTTGCCAACTACTGATGCCGGATTGTTTTGCCATGAACCTACAGTCTGCACTATAACATCCTTTTCATGTAATTCATAATCAATATAATTTTGCTTTTCGTCATACGGATAATACTTCAAATCAGCATCTGAAATACTATCCATTGTGTAATCCGAAACTCTAACAACAGGTACACCTTTATTGACATATTCGGAGCTTTTGAATGCATATCCTTTCCTTGTTGTTACTATTTCTCCTACAGTCGTTTTCTCCCAACTCATAACCCCATCTCCTTCATATTCTTTGAGATGGTATCCATCAATTCATTTGATTCAGCCTGCAATGATAATAATTCCCGATGAATTTCAGCCATTCTTTCTTCAAAGTCAACACCATCATCTTCAACCGGGGCTACCCCTACGTAAGCACCGGGCGTAAGAGACCATCCTCTTTCTTCGATTTCCGTCAGGCTTGCCACTTTGCAAAGTCCCAGGATGTCTTTATATTCTCCTTCACCAAATTTCTCATAAAGCCAAACTGCTTCCTTAGCCACAATAATTTCATCATTCTTTGCAGCTATCATTTCATCATATTTAGCCTGAATTCGTTTTTTATCCTTTCTATCAGCCTGTTCTACTTCCAGCTTTGCTTTCTTCTGCAAATCCTTTAATTCATTCTTTAAAAGTTGCAAAACTTCCTCAAAAGAAATCACCTGTCCCAAAATTTTTCTGTATTCCTGCAATAAGGCTGTATACTTGTCCATTTCTCCACGATACAGCCATACTATGGCATTCAGATTCTTTAACTGCCACTCCGTCCACTCATTCAAAGTACGATCAACTTCAGTATAATAATTTCTCGCATCAATAAACAGAACCTTATCCTTCAGTTCCTCAACCTTTCCTTTATCAAAAAACCATAGAGAACACGGCAGGCTCTTCGTATAAAAGAAGTTATTTCCTACAGAAACCATTACATCCACATGTCCTGTCTTCACCAGTTTTTCACGAATATCCTTATCGCTCCCCTGACTGTCAGTTGCAGAAGAAGCCATAACAAATCCTGCACGGCCTGTTTCATTCAAGTATGAATAGAAATAAGAAATCCAAAGATAGTTTGCATTTCCGATTTCCTTATTTTTGTTTTCCTTTGGCATACCAAAAGGCAGTCTTCCGGCATTGGCAGCTGTTTCTGCCTTTACCTTATCTACATTAAACGGTGGATTTGCCATAACATAGTTACACTTGCCTTCCAGATGATGAGCATCATGATAGAAACTGTTTGCTTCATCACCAGATTTGATTACACCGGTAAGTCCATGAACCGCCATATTCATAAGGCAGAGCTTAGCATTATATTCTACCTTCTCCTGTCCATAAAAAGTCATACTCTTATTAGCCTGAAGTCCAGTCTCATTTACGAAATCACCAGTCTGCACAAACATACCGCCTGATCCACATGCCGGGTCCAAAAGTATTCCGTTCTTTGGTTCAAGGATATTTACAATCATTTTTACCAGTGATTTTGGGGTAAAGAATACACCATCGTCAGACGCAATGTTTTTTGCAAATTTATTCAGAAAGTACTCGTAGATACGTCCGATTACATCTCCACCCACTTCATCCAATGCATTGTTATTAAAGATTCTGAGCAACTCACCAAGAAGCTCATCCGAGAAATCAGTGTAGCTTTTAGGAAGAACACCTGTCAGCTGGTCACTCTGCTGTTCCACCAACTCCATGGCGTTATTTACCACTTCACCCAGGCTCCCCATGGTCTGTCCTGATACATTCAATAGTCCCAAAGAAGCAACATTTTCCGGAAGATTTACCAGATAATCAAACTGCGCCATTTCAGGAAGGAACAATGCACTCTTAGCCGTGAAATCACTTGCCTCCACCGGCATCTTACGACCATTTCTTACCGGCCTATCCTTTAATATTTCTTCCTCAACCATTTTATATCTGCTGTATGCATATCTAAGGAACAACAGGCCCAGTACAGGCATACAGTACTGATTTGATGTAAGCTTTGATCCAGCTCTCAGGAGATCCGCAGACTCCCACAAATCAGCTTCCAGCTTCTTAATACTTGCGTTATCCATTTATCTTTATCCTCCGAAATTAATTACTTTTAATCTGTTCAAGCTTTCTGGCCTTACGTGGGTCTATAGGTTTCTCTGTTCCAACCGGGATGAACCACATTCTCCCTTTCTGAATGGCTCCTTCAATTCTGCCTTCCTTGCAATATATAGCCACCCATCTTTGAGATACATTCCACTTTTCTGCGCATTCTGCTGAGGTCAAATATTCCATGTGTTTTCCTCCAAAAATGTGTAAAAACTCCTCTTTCATTATATTCTATTGAGCGAATACTTTCAATTAAATTCTTCTTAGAAACGAACACTTTTTCACCAACTATATTTCATACATTGTTCCGCACTAAAAAAGCACCAGTTCCCTGATGCTTCAAAACTTTCATATGTAATTAATCATGCTCTGTACTATATAATTTCTCGCTTATCAAATGCTTGATATTATCTGGAATCATTTTATTCTTATCTTCTACCAATAATGTATCATACTTTGCAACGCTTGCATCTTTTGAGAAAATGAAATCAACGATTTCCCCATCATTTCTCTTTTCTACGGATGTATCCTCCACTCGTAGTGACATAGGAAGAAAAAAGTCATTTATCTTCTTACCATTTACATCTGTATTTTCTGTAAGTCCCAATGTAAATTCCAGATTAGTTACGCTTAGTTTGCTTTGTCAATTTTATCTGATATCTTCTTTACCAGTAGGTTTCTTTCGTCAAGAGCCTGTGTTACTAACATCTTTTCGCTCATAAAAAATCCTCCCTTAAAATTATCTCTTAATATAATTCTAAGGGAGGATTCATGTAATGTCATTGAACTTGTAGTTCAAAAATTATGCTGCATTTAATTCTCTCATTTTCTTATAGTAGGTATAAACTCTTCTCTCCTGATCCGTAAGACATGCATCCATTTGACTTTTTGTTCTTCCAGCATTTCCGCAAACAATTGAATCCATAGGAACTTGAAGCATTTTGCTAAGTGCATACAGATTATCGACTGTTGGCATACTAACGCCATCCAACCATCGATAAACACTCTGCACACATCCAAACCCTAAATATTCTTGAATATCTTTTGGTTTTACTCCTCTCATATCCATAATTCTTCGAAGATTAACACCTGTTTCTTTTTTATTAATTGTTGGAAACATACTATCGCCTCCTAGTATAATAATGGTGTAGTCAATCAAGACTACTTGGTTAATAAGTTTCTGTAAATCAGATAACAAAAGAAGGGATTCTTCCTTCATCAGATGTTATCCATAATAATTATCATGTCTGACGGTTCCTGATAGACACCAGATAAAACATAAGGTATTATCTCTT
>OLND01003176.1_pt1 | contig 13321 bp, 14 predicted proteins | sample 1672031 | NCBI WGS metagenome assembly OLND01 (sample SAMEA3136638, study PRJEB25190) | human gut metagenome | biome: human gut; feature: human-associated habitat; material: faeces | place: Austria | collected 2013
ATTATTAACAATTAAGCATCGAGTATCAACTAAGTCTGACAAACAATTATCCCATAGAATATTGTGTTTTTCCCAACTACATATGTAATCACATAATTCATTCATAGGGGAAGGGGAATGATATGCGTTTAAAGGGAGCTTGTCTTCAGGTGCTTTATTTTTATTCTTTTCGACTATAGAGAAGTAGGTTTTTAATTTTTTAGGATAATTATATAATAGGAAATAGGGAAGTTGTTTTAAATATTTACGAAGACCTTTATTCATATGCCAACGAAAACCAGTTTTTAGAAAATCAATTTCTTTGCCCTGGAAAATTCGTAATAAAGAACAATAATCTGAATATAATTGCTTAACTTCATCATTGGTAGTGTATTTATTCTCAATGCCGGTAACAACATTTGTAATTTCACCTATACGATTATCACGTGTCATTACCTCATATTCAATAAGATTCTCTTTTGTATATTGTTTTGACTTTGCCGTGATTTTATCTTCAATATCTAGAATAATTAACTTGTCAATTTTAGAATTTATGATAATAGGGTCATTACATAGTAAGAAAATATCTCCGTCAAAGTCAGCTCCGCCTTGTTGAGGTGCTGAAATATCATACATATTAAACATTACAACATCTTGATCTTGAAAATGTCTAAACCATTTGTTGATAATATCATTGCGAACAATTTTTATCTTATTAACTTCAGAAGGGTCTACCAATGGAGAACGGAATGACACGCAATCACCTTGTTCAAAATTAGCACTATAAAATTCTCTTTCGTTTAAACAACCAACTGGTGTTAATCCTACTGCATATTGTAAATATCCAATCATATCTCCGACACCAGTATGATAAAATCCTGAACAATATATTTTTCCAACCTTTGCCTCATCAATAGCTTTCTTTAATTTTCTGTAAATGAACTGTTTAATAGCTGGATCTTTTAACATAACATCATTGATTAACGCAGCCTCAAGATACTTGCTGTCGGGTTCATAATTTTCAGTATCGTTTACACCCATAAATTTATATGTATAAAATTTATCACCTTTTATAATCTTCTCAAATAAAGATGTAGTGTATTGAGCTATCTCAATAATTTTGCCTTTATTGTCGTCATCTAAAATATCATATTCTTTTTTATTTTTGTTTTCATAAGCCTCAATATATTTAGGATTCCATAAATCTAAGCATTGAAGATATTGAAAATTCATTCTGGTATATTTATTTAAGTGTTTAACATGATGACTATATTTACTTATTCCAAGTTTAAAATGGTATTTGGTTATTGTTTGCATATAATTTTCCCATGCTTCATTACCATATTTAGATTTGAAAATTTTGTGACCTTTAAACATAGAAATATTCCAAATACAATCTATATCCTCAATATTATGTTTGCGACCATAAATATCAGTAATAAACTCATATCCCCATTCTTTCAAAATTTCACGGAATGGCACATATACAGAATAACCTTTTATGAAAGGCAATCTCACTTGAGTTCCTATGACATTATAATCTAAATTCAACTGTTTGCTTATCTCTTGTGTAAATTCTAATTCGTGACAACCACATCCATCGAAAGGGGATAGATTAATATCTCTATAACCTTCTTCTATTTCACGAGAAATATAAGATTTTGTTTCGCCGGTAGTTTTATCCATAAACTCTTTCTTTTTTTCTACAACATATTTGATTAATTGGTTAGAAAGAGTTTTTTCGTATTCACCAATTATCACGATATTAGGCATATACCCTTCAATAAGAGTGCAAGAACTAAACGGGAGACATCTTTGAGCTTCATACTTTGAAATGACGCATTCGTCAATAGGAATGTCCATTTGAGTAATTAGATATAACTCTTCAAAAATTTCATCACAAACAAAAGCTGTAATTCCATCTTTTCCTTGAGAAGCCGATTTACCAAAACGATTATAGTGAATTCCATTAAGATAAAACCCTTCATCTAAGATTCTTTTTAATTCTTTTTCTGTTTTAGGATTCTTTTTGGCTACAATTAATACCATTTCGGATATATGAGACGAAGTATATCCTCGTAATCTTTTTATTTGGTCAAATATTATTGAATCACCTTGTTTTATAAGATATTCATTTGACATAGCGTCGTTTTTATCAATTTTAACATCATATTCTTGTTTAATAATCTCCCTTATAGGAAGTTTCATCATTGTGTATTGAATCTTAGTTATAACCAATCATCACCTTTCGTATATTATGATTCTTTATTTTTGTGATTTCTAATTACAGAAGTTTGCTTTTCGCAACTCCTATTAAAACTTTCGTCTGCTCTTATTCTGTCAGCTATATCTGATATACTATGAAACATTCGTGTATTTGTTTCAAAATCTGACGAATAAATTTTTCCTGCAAATTCCGAATAATCGGGTATGTATCTATCTGTTATCATGTGTTATTTATATTTTCCTTTCTTAATTACATAATTTCTTGATTTTTACTTAGACAAATGATATAATAATCATTGTCCAGATATTTTATGTTATTATTTGCCATATTCCTCCTGCCGGATAAAGGAGGAGCTTAATGACGATATGTCGAGACATATTATATTTAATATTGCAAATCCTAAGATTTGCTAACAATCATATTTATATAACATTGTTAATTTTATGTGTGTTTACAATATTTTTAATTGTTTGCAAAGTTCATCACAGAAATAACATAGACGGGACTTGCAATATCGAATATAATCACGGTGACATTCACTTTTCTTTTAAGTATAAGTGTCGTCACTAAGAAGGGAGTCTCCGTATTTTTACGGAGGCTTTCTTTGGTTGTTGGGATAGGGAATAGAGGAGACATTTATATATTCTCCTTGCATTTTGAAAAAGAACGAAATTAATGTATTGTGTTCATTTATGTTACACATCGCCGCCTTTCTAAAATTTTTAATGTTGTCGTTATCTACTAAGAAAATTAATCATTTATACATTCTCTTAATCCTTCTACTACACGTTGCCAATATCTTTCCCATTCTAAATCGACAGCAATAGTAAGATTTCGAGGAGTATGAGATTCTTTCTTTTGTAAATCTAAAATCAATCTTGCAATATCTACACTTGAATATTCTCTGTTTAGCAGAAAACTTTTTAGGTTACTTATTTTTATCCAAGCCTCACTCCGTAAAACAATAGAAGACCAATTATCATCATACACAAACTTTTCCCCACTTGGTGTTTGATTGAAATATTTCTTTAGATAATAAGCAACTGGTTTGCCCAAATCATTTGTGGGTGGTTGCCACATTGGTGAAAAATAATCTGTATGTTTTACATATACATCATTCTCCTTTAGGAAAAGAGATGATTTATTTTTCTTGGGAATGTAATCTACACTACATAATTGTTTAATTCCTTTGAGTTCCTTGGGCTTGGTTAATTTTGATTCTCCAAAACGTCTAAACTGAATAACTGAATAATCTATATATGAAGCCAACAACAGGCTATAAACTTTATCAGGGTCTGTACAAGTCCAACCTATTGGCATTATAAGTTGTCCATGATAATCTTGATAATCTGCATATTCATAATACACACCATCACTTTCGTCTTTTGATATTCTCACATATATACAACCGGATGGAGTTATGTGTTTGTAAATCTCTCTGTGTCTATAGTCATATCCGATAAAATCTCCCGTTTTAATATAATCTATATATTTCATATACGACATATCTGTATCTCGTTCTATTGAAACAACTGATTTATCATTAAAACAGGGGATGGGAAGATCATCTTTTGTATTTGCGTAAAGTCTCATGATTGTATCATCTGAAAATGTCACTTTGTATCTATTCATTTAGTTTTCCTTTCTTAATATATTATTCTCCGTGAGAAAACGAATTTTGATTAATCTTTATAATTGCCGGTCAACTCACCAAAAGATTCAACATTGTAAATTTGCAACATTTTATAAATCGCCCATTCAATCTCTTGTTCATAACCCTCTTTATTAAGGACATATATATTGGGAGTATTTTGTGGTGGTTGAGAAGGGTCTGGTTGAATACTTCCGACTTCTTTTTTTATAAGAAGTGGTTGTTTATCATCAACATTAGAAGTTAAATATGAAAGACATTGATTAAGCGTATCTTTAGACATTGACAAATCTTTAGCCATAGATTGCATACTTCTCCAAAACGCTTCTGGTCGAGTTTCGGGATTATACATAATTTCCTCATTGTCGTTTTTCTTTGGACGGATATATATGTATGAGTTGATATAAAGAAATGCCATTAATATATTCTCTTTATTAATACTCGATTCGCCCATCATTATAAAATCCAATTGAGATGAAGTGATTTTTGAAAAATTTTCAGTTGCATCGAAATTTTCTGGAATAATTTTAATTTCTATTCCTGTATCATATCCAATAGAATCCAAATCTTGTTTTACTTCAATCATTTTATTGTTAATCATATATTCTAATACGTCTAAAATGTCATGAAAAGCTTTTGGTTTTCGTTTTGTAGTCTTATAACCATAAAACTCTAATATTTTTCGTATGGTTATCCAGCTAAAATCTTCGTATGACCTATATCTGTCTATGAGAATATACGTAATGTAAAATTTTCGACTTATTCCATATTTTGTTTTTATGTTTCCTTGTACATAATCATTGGGGAAACGAGTAAAATATTCTGATTTAGTATTCATGAAATTTCTCCTTTGTTTAATATTCTATATTTTGGTAATAAACCCTACGAGAGTTCGGGAAAGGCTACGTTCATGTACGTCAACTTTTTTGAGATGTGAATTTTGAGGCTACATCCGTGTACCTCAACTGAACTGAAAGAAGATATACAACAGTTTAAGAAGACAGACTATTACGAGTGGAATTTCGCATAGCTCAATTCTCACTCGTTGAATTACATTTTTATTGTGTTTCATATCTTGTATAAAATAGTCTTTTTTAAATCTTATCTTATTGAATTAAATCTTATCTTCTATATATGTTATTCTCTGTTTAATCGGAGGTCTATCAAATAATGTTTCTCTCTTAAAGTTTTTGATTTGTTCTTCTGTTTGTAATCCATATTTAATCAGACTACTATCTATAAGTAATGTTAGTGCATCTCTTAGTTGAGTATGATGTTCTATTGCGTCCATTGGATAACATTCATCTTTGAGTAAATTATTTTCATAGCAATAATCTTCATGAATTTGATTTATATCTACGTCATATGTATCTTCAAGTTCTTTATAGATATGTGAATACAACTCACTTCTCGTGCAATCAAAGTATTCCATAAGCATTTTGTATTTAGGAGCAATCTTCTTATACCATGCTGATGGATACCTTCTTGCTGATAAATAACGATTAGTTTGAGTTTGTTCTATCTTTTCTAATCTTTCAGTTATAGGTTGTAATGCAACGGTTATTGCATTTGAGATACTTTCAGCTAAGAATTCAGCGTTTATATCATTCGTAGACTTCTTATCTATGAATACAGATGCTAATACATCTGCACATTTGTCTTGATATAGTTCTAATTTTGTTGCTAATTCTGGTTGAGTTTGTTTCATTTTTGGTGTAATGTTTATTTTGGCTAATGCAATAGGGAGTTTACGTTGTGATATGCAATAAGTATCTTGGTTATTTGAAAAGGAGTGGTCTTTTTTAATCACCCCTTCATTTTCATTCGTAGGGATATTAAAAATAGTAATACCTTTTGAGATTACAGAATCTTCAATCCATTTCTCACGTCTTCTACGGATTGAGTCTTTATCTTTAAATCCTATACCTTTCAGAACTGCATTGATAGAAGTATAAATTTCGCCGGTTGCATTATCTTGAACTGCAATGAGTTCATCTCCATAAAAATCAAAATTTGTTGTTTCTAATGCTGTGTTTTTCATAATATCATTCTCCTTTGTTTCTTCTTGACACAATTCCATTGCAAGAGTGTCAAATATATTTTTCGTCACTGTATTATTCTCCGTTTTAAGATTTAATTTTTGCATAATACCATCCAATGTCATAGTATACAAATCTCTGATTTCTTTGTAATGGTCAATTACGTTTATTACATATGGTTCATTCTCCATACCGAATTCTGATTTATAAACTTGTACATAATCGGATAATTCTATGTTATATGTATTTTCAAGTTCTTCAATGGTAATATGTATTGAGTCTTTTAATTGCAAGTCTTGACCATGTTCATTTGCAGATTGAGTGATAATGGCAAGTTTTTTGAATGTATTCGTTTTCCAACGTGAATATTTCTTTTCGAGAGTCTGTTTCTTTGATGTGGATTCTTTTAGAGAAGATACATCTTCTTGTAATTTGATTACTGTTTGAGTGAGAGTAGTGATTGTTTCGGCTAATGGTTGAGTATTTATTGATGTAGATTGTAATTTTTGTGTTGCTATTTTTAATCCTTGTTCACAAGCAATAAATTATTGTTTGGCTTGCTCGTGTTTTTCAGTATTACCAGTCATTGATAGTTTCTTTGCAAAATCTGATGTAAGTTTATAATCGGTTCTTGGTTTTGGATTCTTTGGTTTGTTTCGTTCACTTTCTACTGTGAACGGGAAGTAATCAATATTTTTTGTAGCAAATTTATTGTTTTTAATATTCCTTCTACACCAATCTGAAAAATGAGCTGGATGTAATTCTAAGAATGAATATAATTGGCTTGCTGTTGTCATTCCATTTTCATCAATTTTTAATGCAATTTCGATTGGTGTTTGTGTTGATGTGTCTACTTGATTATTGGTTATTTTTAATTCTAAATTTTTCTTTCTCATAATTTTCGTCCTCTTTTTGATTTGTAATTTATTTTTTTTGTTATATGTATATATTCTCTTTTTGTTTTTTCATTTTGTATAATGTTTTTGGATTAGGGAATAGTTCAAAAAATTATTGACTATATTAACAATATCTATTGAGGATATTCTCCATTGAAATAAAAATGATGAATGATTTTAATTTTATGCACAAAAAAAAGACACTCGAAAGTGTCTTATATTATAATATTATTGTTCTTTAATATTTTCAGCCATTAACCAATTAGATTCAGGTTTTGCAATAAGTCTTGCATCTGTATATGCCATTTGCATAGAAAGACAAGTTGTTGCTTGATAATATCCACTTTTCATTAAATCCAAAACTAAAGCTACATCAGGATTATCATCTTTCCCAAAACATAAAGGAACAAGAAGTTGTATTTTGTTTTGATAATAGTGGGGAACGGCTAATTTATAGTTTGCAATTACTTTTTGTATGGCGGTATCTATAACTCCTTTAAGAGTTTCAAGCGGACGTTCACTATTCTTTATTGAATTGGGCAATCTATTTGATGTATCCAAATCGTCAAGAATATGTTTATAATTTTTATTGACCTTTAAATGCCAGTTAAATACAAGTCTTGATGGATCAGAAAAATAATCGGCTCTTTCAGGGAATTCTTCTACAATATCCAATATTCCTAATTCATAAGTATCTTTAAATCCTTTAAAATACCATCTTGATGCCGCTGTCGATTCATTTCGGTTTAATTCACCGTATGCGTATATTGGCTCATAATAATGAGAAAATAGTCCAGTATTAAATACACAATATGAATCAGTCTCAATTATTTTATCTTCTTCTTGGAGTTTGTTAAATGTGTATTTTAAATAATTTTTTAAAATAGAATAGTCATCTTCATCTTCAAAACTCCATTTCTCAGGGAGGGCTTTTTCTGCAAGTTCTTTAATTTTTGCGTTGTAATCTCCCCAATACATATAATCGTAAATATCTATAGTTTCCATATCACAAACTTCTCCTTTATTATACTTTTTACATATTATATCATAATCGTCAGCATTTGAAAAGGATTTTTCTGTTTTTATTATGTGACTGATTTCAAATTGTGAAAAATGTTTTTGATAATATTCTGCCCAATAATTGTTGATTAATAATTGAGGTTTGATATTTATGTAATTGTATAATTTATTTTCGGCGATTTCACGAATTTTGTTTCCGTGAGAAGTATTAATTATAATCGTGCCGGTATAACCTGTTTTAGGGTTTGTAATTTGTATTTCATATTTATTCATGTAAAAGCCTCCTTGATTTTTGATTATATATGTATATTCTCTTTTTACACAACAAGATAAAGTATCAAAATTCATTTTTGTCAGATTTTCTTTGCAAATTTGACTGAGTTTCTTCCTATTTATATAGTGTTTTATATATGGGGGTAGGATGTATATTTATATTCTCTATTTAGGTGATTGATAGGAATTTTTAGACAATAAAAAAGAGCTATAATGAAATATGGCTCTATTGTCGAAGTCGGTGTAAAATTTTTAAGTGTTAAAAATGTTGGTTCGGTGAAAGAAAGTAAGTGAAATAAATTCGAAATGATTTTTTGCTAGAAATACAAGGGGTTTTGTGATGTGATAAAGGTTGGATTTTAAAATGCGAGATGAGTTGTTTCTGATAAAAGTAATGTGGGTTCGTTAAAGGGTAGTTTTTATTGGGGATTTTATGTTTTGGGATTGGAAGAGAGGTGGAAGATGGTGAAAATAGGTGGGTTTAGAGACGATAGTGAATTTGGAATTTGATAGATTTTTGTTGGGAAATTCATCGAACTTGCCATCGAACGACTTACCGATTAGAGGTTGTTGGTTTGGGGAGAGGGGGAGTAGTGATTTTTGTAGGTGGGGGTTGGAAATTTTAGGTGTCGTGTGAATAGAACTGCTATGGTCGTTTTTCAGCAATGGATTCCTATTTCAAATGTAAATATACCCCCTCATTTTAGCATATTCCAACACTAAAAAACAGTGTAATATACATATATTACACTGTTTTAATTGTATTGTATTTGTATTTTTTTTGAATAATAATGAACTGCCGCCGTATCCGTTTATTTTCTATTATGCCGTCAATAAGAATCAAGAGTTTATTAAGTGTTTTGTGTTCGTTTTATCTGCATTGATTTTTTGTTATCCTAAAATTTTTTAATTATACAGAATCTAACACCAAACCAAACCACCAAACCATCCCAGCATAACAATTTACCATAAAAAACAACCAAAACCAACATTACAATATAATTAAATTAATTGCATAAAATCTAACTGTAACACAAACTATGCAAACATACCATATAACAAAATAATAATTGTTATTTTACAATACATACACCTATACAAAATCCAACTATTATATGATTCCATTATTGTATATCACCGCTTCGACCGTCAATTAATCATTATCAGACTTCATCAATCCCTTTTCTTGCAAATCCTTTTTAATCAAACTTATAATATATCCATTTTTTGACAGCCCATTATCTGTAACGTATTTATTAAAAATCTCATAGTCGGCTTTTCGCATTTTTATTGTAACTTTTTTACAGTTTTCGGCATCCCACTTTTTATTATATTTTAGTTTATCGTATTTTTCTTTAATTTCAGGCATAATCAAACAAACTCCTTAAAATTTTTTTATTATAAAACAATTAATAATGTATATACAATATGATGTGTTTTATATACATTTTAAAGACTTAGCATACAATATATTGTGTATACAACGTGCACAGTAAACAGTCTGACTGTTTGTGCATTATTACTATTTACAACACAGTCTGACTGTGCTATAATATATTTAAAGATAAGGGATAGGAACAAAAACAAACCTATCTAATATATACAAAGTCTATTCACTTGTAGACTAAAGCACATTGACAAGTAAATTATAGTATAATCGCGATATATTTAAAATCAATCATCATTAGATTTTAATATAATATTATCGTTGCTGTTCCTATCGGTAAAATGTAATTCTACATCATATCCGATAATATCTGCAATAGCAATAATATCGTTTAGTTTATAATTATTTTTTTTTAATAAATTGCTAAACCCTTGTTTAGTGTAACCGATTTTATTAGCTACATCAATATGTTTTATATCGTGATTAATCATCATAGTTTTAATACATTTTGTTACATTCATTATAAACACCTCTTTGCAGGTATTATAATATAAAAATATGTATTTGTCAAACAAAATAATTTACTTGTTAAAATAAACAAAAACTATTCAATCAATTTGTGCAACATTTCAATTAAAAAGTTAATCAAAATGATTGACAAGTTAATAAAAAAGTGGTATAATATAATCAATAAATGAGATAAAAACATTTATTAGTTACAAAGTCTATTGACTGATAGACAAATGCACATTGAAAATTGAATAAGGCTTTACACCTAAAGAAATGTATGTTATAATATAAGTATAATAATATAACCGTAATTTTGAAAGGGTGATAAATATGACAACTGATGAAAAATTTGATTTAATTTTATCAAAACTTGACACAATGGACAAGCGACTTGATACAATAGAAAACAGACTTGATAAATTAGAACAAAAACAGCTTGAAACTCAAGCAACGCTTGAGAATACCATTAACAAGTGTATTGACGCTTTAGGTGAAGGATTTTCATTAAATGCTGAAAGGCTTGACCGTTTCAATGTAGAAACGATAAAAACACAAGCCGAGTTGGCATTCGCACTTGCAAAAGTTACAAATGATAAGGTTGAGCATTTACTTGAAAAGTTGAAAACAGCTTAAACGGTAAAAAATCAGAATAACATATTAAAAAAGGTGTAAAGTCTTATTGAATTATCAAAGGCTTTGCACCTTTTTTAATTTGTACATTGACAATTTTAATATAAGGTAAAAGGGAAAAGTATTATTTCTCATCTGGGATATACTCAAGAAGTTCCCCCGGCTGACGATTTAACAAACTACAAATCAAATTCAAATTTTTACCATAAACAACCTCGTTTTTGCGTAATTTTTGAATGGTAGCACTTCCCATAATTCCATCTTTATACAATCTATATGAAGAATAGCCTTGATCGTTCAAGGCTTCCAATACGTTAATTTTATATTTTATCATTATAAACACCTCAAAAATATTATAACATATCAATATTTTAAGTGTCAATATAATCTAAAAAATAGCGTACAAAATAGATGAAAATATAAGCTAAAATTTAGCTATAATGTCAATAGACATAAGCTAAAAAATAGTGTATAATATAATTAAAGAAAAACAAAAAACACTATAAAGTATAAGTCAATAGACTAAAAGACTGTTTTAAGAATTGCTTACAATATTAAAAGTTTTAGTATTGTAAAGAGTTTTTAAAACTCTACAAATTATTCTTTGTCTGGTACATATTCCATTATGTCACCAGGCTGGCAATTTAAAAACTTGCAAATATCATTGACAACTCTTAAAGTGATAAACTCATTTTTTGATATTTTGGCAATCGTAGCCGATGATAGATTTAGCTTTATCCGTAATTCTTCTTTTGTCATCTCTCGGCGGTTGAGTACATCAAGTAATTTATAATATTTAATCATGTAAAACACTCCTTTAATTTTGTAAAGATAATTATATCAAAATAAATTCAAAAAGTCAAGAAAATCTTTAGAAAAATAAAGAAAATGCTTGACAAATTGAAGAAAATCTGATATAATATCTTTAGAAAGTTAAAGAAAGGCTTTATAACAATAAAGTCAATGCTTTAATGGACTAACAAATTAAATAAAAGCGGATTATAACCGCTCTATAAAATTAATATCAGGATGCCGACACCTGATAAAAAACGGCAGGTGATGACGTACACCAACGCACAAAAAATACGTTGTGAGTCGCTCAACAAAACATTTTATTTTTTGACGATGCACTCAAAAAGTTTACAAATGCAACAGATAAAACAAATGTAACATATTACAACAGCCGTAATGCGATAATGTAATAATTTACATTTAACATACATCTGTTAATACTTTGCGAAATATCGGGTATTGCTCCGCATGTAAAACCTGGTTTCAATGTTTTTAAGTGTATCAATGAGAAAATAAAAAGAGAATAAAACATAAGAAAGGAAGTTTTTAAAATGCTAAAAATTTATGTAACAAATTTATCAAAATACAACAAGCTCTTGACGCCGTCCGTCAAGGCAATTATAGAATTTATTACGATTGCGACAACATGGAAGATGTCGCATATCAAGTTGTTAATGATTGCGGACTACTTGACGGAGTGCCGGAAGAAGTCAAAAGATATTTTGACTATGAAGCATACGGTCGGGATATTGATATTGAAAGAACATTTATTCAAGTTGATAATAACATTATAGAATTATATTAATAAGGAGGGTTTTAATAATGACAACATATAATTTTAACTTATCAAATTATCACCTAAGCGAAAACACTTGTAGAATTGCAAATTTAAACTTTATAGAAGAAACCACGAACAGAAACGGCGAGTATATGTTACGTGGTCTTTGGGCATCAGATTTATGTTATCAATTTGCGAAGAAGTGTAAGTTTACTTTGGTTCAGGTGGACGGATACAGTGCTTATGCTTATTCAGATGAGCAAATGGCAATATTTACATATTGTGAAAGGGATATAACATTGACACCTTATACAAATAAAGAAGATTACGAAAAAGCAAAGGAGAATACAATTAAATTTTATAAAGAGGAGTATTAATATAAGAAGTTGTTTCGGCAACTATAAACAGGATTTTAAGCCGGAAGCGTTCAAGCGGTGCAATAGTGCCGCTTGAGGTAATCAAACAATGAAAGGAAGTATATAAAATGAAATTCAGTATAGAGAAAAAATATTGCATTATCCTTAATGTGATGTATGATTCGGAATTTGTAACAGTGAATGTTAAAGGTGAAACAATAGAGGAATTATATAAAAATTTTAATGCAATATATAAAAATCCGTATTGTATAAGCGTAAATGTGTTTTGTATAACAAAAAATAATAAAATAATTGCAGATTATAGACAGGATGAGAAACATATTCTTATAACAAGAGAAAACAGTTATAATTTAATATGGAGTGTTTTATTAAACGCAAGTTTGGAAGACACGACAGAGGAGGAATCTAAAAAGTATGTATTGCGTTTTTATCGTCTTGAATATCAAAGCAAAAAGGCACTTAAAAAGGATACAAAGCTACAACAAAAGATTGATAACTGGGTTAATGATGCGGACTATAACGCAATCAGGGAACAAAGCTATAATAGCAAGGAAGAAGCTATAGAAGAGCTTAGAAAGTATCATACATACATAACGCAAAGCCACGCTTTAAACAAAAGCAAACAGCATTATTATTATGTTAATGGAGTGGTACTATTTGAAGAAGGCAAAGAGGAGGATGTAATAATTGATTATTCACGCTTTTATATTGGTGCTTATGGCTCAAATAATATGCTACTTACTGACTATATGGGCAGTGTAA